>Ga0172367_10009287_pt1 | contig 10820 bp, 10 predicted proteins | sample Lak10m_FD_114542 | JGI IMG/M metagenome (GOLD analysis project Ga0172367, IMG submission 114542) | Freshwater microbial communities from Kabuno Bay, South-Kivu, Congo - kab_022012_10m | ecosystem: Environmental > Aquatic > Freshwater > Lake | place: Democratic Republic of the Congo: South-Kivu...
AAATGGGTGGATGATCGGAAGTGGTGCAATTGAATCGACGCATAGAACCTTGTTACAAGTACGTATGAAACGAAGTGGGCAACGATGGGCAGACGACGGCTGTGACAATATGATTAAACTACGTGTGGTTTATAAAAACGGCAAAAATAACCTCGTTAGAAATTTATTGAAAAACACCGCTTGATGCGACATTTTGAATTACACCCAAGCAGCACTGCCTGAATCAGGATAGTGAGCATGCCCAGGCCAAATGCGGATCCCATGGAAATAAAGCCACCGAGGTTTTCGTCGCGGTGTTGTTTGACCGCTAGATAAATGGCGGCACCCATGATGCCATAGGAGACAATTTGCGAGATGATATTGCCGGTGCTGTACTGCTGGGTGGGGTCTGAAAGCCCGGTCAATTGGAACACGAGACCGATAGCAACGAGTGCAAGCCCTGCCAGTAATCCGATGCGCAGTGCAATGGGACGCCCGGAAACGGGTGTTTTGGTTGGTGTCATCAATTCGTCCATGATAGATGGTTTTTATAGTTATTTTAATAGGATGTAAGTATAGCGCTGCCTGGGGTTTAGTGCTGGGGGGTTGGGGCCTCGAACACTTGGCCATGGTTGATTACGGCTACTGCCCTACCGAGGAGGGTCTCGCCCAGGAGGGGGCTGTTTGTAGATTTGGAAAACAGGGTATCGGTGCTTACCTGCCAGGGTAAATCGGGTAGAAACAGGGTGAGGTTGGCCTGGCCGCCTTCGCGGACGACTACTTGCTCTATTCCGAGCAGGGTGCGGGGATTAATCGCCATAATTTGAATGAGGGCTTCCGTGCCGAGCTTGTTTTTGAGGGTACGGTTGACGAGGCCATAGGTCGTTTCCAGTCCGATGGCTCCGAATTCGGCGTAAGGAAACTCCAGCTTTTTGGCCTCCGTTTCCAGTGGAGTATGGTTGCTGACGATGAGGTCGATGGTGCCTGCTTTCAGACCGGCCTGGAGGGCTTCCTGGTCGGATTTGCTGCGAAGGGGCGGGAGTACTTTGAACTGGGGGTCGAACGCATTGAGCGCGCGGTCGTCGAAGGCGAGGTTGAGGGCAGGCACGGAGCAAGATATACGCAGGCCATTGGCTTTAGCTTGCCGTACCAATTCGACGCTTCCGGCGGTGGACAGGCCAAACAGGTGCAGGCGGGCACCGGCATAACCAGCCAGATTAATATCCCGTTGGGTCATCATATCTTCGGCGAGGGACGGAATACCGCGCAAGCCAAGGCTGGTACTGACTACGCCCTCGTGCATTTGCCCTTCCTGCGACAGGCTATTGTCGTGCGGACGGTTGATGATGAGGCCGTCAACGGTGAGCACATATTGCAGGGCACGCAGCAGCAGCCCACTGTCTTGAACGGAATGTTGCCCGTCGGAAAAGGCGCGGGCGCCGGCGGCGTGCATATCCAGCATCTCCGTAATTTGCTTGCCGGTACATCCTTCCGACAAGGCACCAATAGGAAGGAAATCGACCAGGCTATTCCGGGTCTGGTTGAGCAGGTAGCCAATATCGGCTTTGCCCTGGGTGACAGGCAGGGTATTCGGGAAGGTAGCTATGCCGGTAAATCCACCAACAGCGGCAGCACGGGCTACGGAGGAAAGGGTTTCGCGCTGTTCAAAACCTGGATCCATCGTCTGTACGCCCACATCAATCCATCCGGGCGAAACATGCAGTCCAGGAATGTCTATTTCTCGGTCGGCGCGGAGTTTGAGGTTGGCGCCAACCCCTGTAATCTTATCCTGCTCGACGAATAGGTCGATGGTATTTCCATTGTAGGGGGATGCCGGATCCACCACTAAGACTTTTCGAATGAGGATTTTCATATTATTTCCAGAATCTGAGAATCAGTATTTCCGATAGCAGGAACAAAAGTGCCAGCAGAATGCCCCATTTCCAGAGGGCAGCCCCTTTGCCTTGTTCTTGTATTTTGGCCGCCAGTACGGTTTCATTTGCTGTTTCCATTACCCGTGCTTGTGCACCTGCCCGGTCAGATAGCTCTCCTGCATCCACACATTCCGGGTTGGATTCTTTTCGGTCGAAGTTAAAGCTAAAAGTATGCAGGGTTTGTCCGGGTGTCAGGTAGAGTCGATAGTGTCCGGCTTCCTTAATCTGATCGTTCACGCCGAGAAAGATAGCGTTGCCGGCGAGGCGTTGTTCGGGAATAAACTCCCCTTGCTGTCCTTTCAAGGTATAGGCTTTTTCTGATTCCGTCCCCTGGCGTTGTGCTTCCAGTTGTTCGTCCTGTCCAATCGTATAGGCCAGCCGTTGGACGTTTCCGGAGGATACGGCCATGCGGTAGAGCATGGGAATAAAAATTTCTCCGCTTTGGACGAGGTTGCTGTAGGTTTCAGCCAAGGGAGCTGCGCAGAGGTAGAAATGGCCTTTGTCGAAGGAGTAGGCGGAGAGGAACGCGCTGCCGTCGCGGAAGGTGAGCAGGGGCTCTGCGCCGGCCGTGCTTCTCGCCAGGCGGTAGCTTCCGGTAGCGAGGGGCAGACGGATATTGTCGGGTTTGCGTTCAAAGACATCTTTGAATACAAACGCCTCGGCGTTGAGTTCGCTGACTTGACGGCTCGATTTCTCGAACCCGGTGGGCAGGTCCGTGGGAAAGGTTTTTAGAAAAGCCTGAAGGTTTGCCGGATTGTCCACTGGACCCGGAAAGAGCAATACATTGCCTCCTTGTCGGATGTAGCGTTGCAGTTCATCGGCCAGGCCGGTAGAATAGGACGTTAAATCGGCTAGGATAATCAGTTGGTAATCTGAAAAACGCGAATAGTTGAGCTGCTGGCTACTTTGTGTTTGGAGTTCAAAACGAGGAAACCCTTGTATAGCTGTTTGCAGGTATTGGTTGGTAGTTCCTTCCTGGATGAGGAGGGTTTTGATGCGTTCGGCGACGGGGAAGCTGAAGTAATAGTGGTCGTCAAACTGTACGGGGTAATCGGTGAGGGAGAGGGTGGCTTCCTGCCATCCCGTTTTGAGGATGGTCATGTTGAGGGTGTCGGTAATCGTGCTGCCGGGAGGGATTGACAACACCCCGACGGGTTTGGTCTGGCCGTCAAAATCCAGGCTGAGGCGGATATTTTCAGCCGTTTCTTTACCGTGGTTGCGTATGCGAACGAAAACGGGGTTGGTTTGGTTGAGCATTTGCACCGGTGCGTCGAACCAAATCGAGTCGATGCTGACGTTGCGTTCCTGAACAGCGCGCAAGGGGAGTAGGTTCAGCTCCATGGTGCTGTCGCTAAACCCCTGTATATCGGCAATACTCCGCTGGAAATCCGAAATCTGATAGACTATATGGTGGGCGGAGCGGCTGTTGGTCAGGGCTTGCTTTTGGCGTTCGAGTACTTGGGTGAGGCGGCGGGAATCCGGGCCGATTTGGATAGCGTCGATCGCGGTGAGGGCGTCGGCCTGGCTTAGCAGACGCTGTTGCCGTCCTGAAAAGTCGTTGGTGATAACCTGAAACTGGTCGTCCGGAGAAAAAGACCGAACGATTTCCCTTGCCCGCGTACGACCTTGTTCCAATAAGGGCACATCTTTGCTCAGGGAACTCATGCTGAAGGAGTTGTCGAGGTAGATACTTACCGCGCGGACACCTTGTGGCTGGCTGGAGTTGCCGGGAAAAAAAGGCTGGGCAAAGGCCAGCGTCAGCGCCAGCAGGGCGAGCAGCCGCATGAGCAGAGCCAGCAAGTTGCGCAATCGAGATCGGGCACTGGTTTCTTCCTTTACTTCCCGCAAAAAGCGCACATTCGTGAAATAGACTTTTTTGAATCGTCGGAAGTAGAACAAATGCAGGATTATCGGAATGGCGAGGCTCAGGGCACCCAACAAAAACAGCGGATAGACAAACTGCATACTGCGGAAAAATTACTTACTTGCAATATTACGCTTATTTTTGGTACTTTTTATGGCGTACAAGATTAAAGAAATTTTCTACACATTGCAGGGGGAGGGCGCTCAGAGCGGTCGCCCTGCTGTATTTTGCCGCTTCTCGGGGTGTAACCTCTGGAGTGGCCGCGAGGAAGATCGCAGCAAGGCGATTTGTTCGTTTTGCGATACGGATTTCCGCGGCACCGATGGGGTACTGGGCGGCACATACCCCGATGCACCGGCCTTGGCGGCGCAGATTGCTTCCCTTTGGCCTGCCCCGGAAGGGGTGCCCTACGTAGTATGTACGGGGGGAGAGCCTTTGTTGCAGCTCGACGAGCCGTTGATTGCTGCCCTGCACGCACACGGATTTGAGGTGGCGGTGGAGACCAACGGTACCCAAGCAGCACCGCAGGGAATCGATTGGGTCTGTGTAAGCCCCAAAGCGGGGAGCGACCTGGTGTTGCTTTCGGGCAACGAACTCAAGCTGGTCTTCCCGCAGCCTGGCGCAGAACCCGAACGATACAGCCAACTGGCCTTCGATTTCTTTTACCTGCAACCTATGGATGGCCCGGATGGGGCAGCCAACACACAGCAAACCCTCGACTATTGCCTGCGCCACCCACAATGGCGACTGAGCCTGCAAACCCACAAAATCCTACAGATTCCCTGACCATGCAACGCATAGCTTCCCTGTATTTTGCACCCAGCCCGCTCGGAGGGAAAGGGGTTTTTACGAGCGAACCCATCCGGGAAGGTTCGGTGGTTGAAGTTTGCCCGGTCATCGTACTGCCCCCCGACGAACTACCGGTTATTCATGGCACCCGTCTGCACGATTACTATTTTATGTGGGGCTGGGAAGACAACGAATGTGCCATCGCACTGGGGTACGGTTCACTGTACAACCACGCTTACCAGCCCAACGCGCAGTACCTGATAGATATTGACAACGAGACGATTGATATCATCGCCCTGCGGGATATTCGGGCGGGAGAGGAAATTACAGTGAGCTACAACGGAGATCCGGAGGATCAAACACCGGTTTGGTTCGATGCAAAAATATAAGGCCTGTCATCCTATGCGTACCTGCACCTATACGATAGCCATTTGTACCTATAATCGGGCTTTTTTTCTACAGCTCAACCTGGAGGCACTGGCCTCCCTGGCGTTTGATCGTTCCGGTTTTGAAGTATTGGTAATTGATAATAATTCGACGGATGAAACGCCCGATGTAGTGGAGCGGTATATTCAGCGCATGCCAAACCTGCGCTATGTGGTAGAAAAAAACCAGGGTCTGTCCTTTGCGCGCAACCGCGCGTTCCAGGAGGCACAAGGTACCATGGTAGTGTATCTGGATGATGACGCTATTCCCGAGAGCGATTTGCTGACCCGCGTCGAAGCGGTGTATCAGACCGGGCGTTTTCGGGCATGGGGGGGTATTGTCAACCCGTGGTTTCCGGAGGGCCGACCACATTGGCTGAGCGATAGGTATGTGGCCGCGCGGCTCCCTTATAACACATTGCATCCCCTCACCCGCGCCAACGATTTTTTTTCCGGTGGGGTGATGGTGATGGAAAAAGAACTGCTCCAGGCATACGGTGGTTTTGATACAGCGCTGGGTATGCGCGGCAATACCATAGCCTATGGAGAGGAGACCGCACTCCAGGTTCGGATGAAAGCAGATGGGATGGCATTGGGGTACGACCCGGAGTTGCAGGTAAAGCACGCTACCTTGCCCCACAAGCTCAGCGTCGATTGGTTTTTTCGGTATTCATTCGCTGCCGGACGGGATATGATACGCGTTTTTGGCATACCTACGAATGCCTGGTCCCTTCTTTATCAGATACTGGCAGGACTGGCCGTGGTAGGCTGGAACCTGCTGCGCTGTACACCGCGCTTGCTATTCGTACCGGATTATTATGTAGAAAACTGGATTATAGACGTATTCCGCAAGTTTGCCAAGCGGCTGGGAACGGCTTATTATGGTATCCTCACCTGGAAATCAGCGGGTAGCTGGCGGGAGCATTAATCCGGCTGGAGCTGCTGCTCAAAAATATGAGCCAATTTACGCGCGATATTTTTGCGCTCGTATTGCCGAATCGCAGGAATATTTGGCTGGAGAGGAACACCTTGCTGCCAGAGCGCAACCTGGTCACATAGAATGTCGAATGGGTTTTCGTCGTAGGAGCACAAGGTACCGCACCGGCATTCCTCCAAGAGCTGCGCGACCTCCCCGTGTTCGTTACTGATGCCCAAAATAAAATTCTGCGTAGCCAGGTATTCATAGACCTTGCCCGTCAGAATGCCCTTGCCATCGTGCTTGGGGATGAGGAGGAGGAGCAAATCCGAGTCGGTGATTTTGGATACGACCTGTTTGTGCGGCAGGTAGTCGTGCAGGTGAATGATATCCCGAAGTTGGGCCTCTTCAATACTGTCCAGTACTTGTCGGTGAAACGTACCGTAAAAGTGGATTTCCAGTAAGGAGCCATACCGTGCCCGGAGTTTTGCCAATGCTCCAAAAAGCTGTACCGGATTTTGTGAGGCGCTGATATTTCCTGCATAGGTAATGCGAAAAGTAGGGCTACGCTGTTTTTTTACTTCAAAATCCGTATTGTCATACGCATTGGGCAGCACATACGCCTTGGTATGCTGCCGCTTTAGCAAAAGTTCCTTAAATCCGGCACTTACCGTGGTGATAGCGTGTGCGCCTCGAATGACGCGCTGTTCGATGGCGATATTGAGCCGGTGCGACAGGGTAGGACGGGGCACGGATTTTTCCCAGAATGCGTCTGTCCAGGGATCCCGGAAATCAGCGACCCAGGGGAGGCGGTGCTGGTGGGCCAGAAAATAAGCCGCGATTTGCAGGGAATGGGGGGGGAGAACAGGAGAAAATGAGGTCTGGCTGTTCCTCGCGAATAACCTGTGCGCCTTTGGAGATGGCGAACGGAATCCATCCCAGCCGCGCATCCGGAATAAAAAAAGCTTGGCGTATCCAGGTAAAAAATTTCTCCCTCGGCTTCATGCCGCGGTGCTTGAGTACGTAGATATCTGCTGGCTTTTTTTCGCCCTTGCCCGACAAGGTGCGAAATGCCTTGAAGAACTCTACCGTCTTGGTTTGAATCACCCGACAACTCGGTGGAATTTCTTTTTCCAGACTGGGGTCAAACGCTGGGTATTCTCCGTCTTTTACCGTCAGAATAATGGGATCCCACCCGAAATCAGGCAGATACTTCACCAGTTTCAGCACGCGCTGAACGCCTGGCCCTCCAGCTGGTGGCCAGTAGTAGGTGAGTATAAGTACCTTTTTTCGGGTGGTGTTCGTCATTATTTTTTCTTCCGGTATTTTTTATCATTCGAATCCGCCTTCGAGGCGGTGGTTGCTGTTTCGACCGCCTGGGAGGTATGCACGCTTCGATTTCGCCACTGCGTCCAAAGAGCGATAAAGATAGCAAGCAAAAAGGCAACCCATAGCGAAATAGAAGAGATTCCCGAAATCCGGGCGCTCAAAAACACAGACGGTGGTTTGAAAATAAATTCAATCCGATGATCTCCGGGAGGAATGCGCATTGCTCGGAGCACGTAGTTGGCACGGATATGGGGTACTTCTTTTCCATCGATATACGCTTTCCACCCTTTGTGGGGGCCATACCAGATTTCGGAAAAAACGGCAAATTGCTCTGCCGGCGTTTTGCTGACATATACGAGGTGTTGGGGGTTGTATTCGATAAGTGAAATTCGGCCTTTACTCGGTTTGAGGTTTAAGCCGTGGGTATAGCCGTCGAACTCCGCATCCAGCACAGCGGCGGTAGTGCCGGTATTTAGGTTGCCCAGCACGTCGATTTCTTCATCGGGCGTATCTACTATCCGGATGGTATCCACAAACCAGACAGGTCCGAGGGCATTGGGGTTTTTCACCACCTGACTATCGGGGGTGATGACCACCTGGGTGTTGAGCATATTCAGTACCGATGGCGTGCCATTCGCGATATGTATATTCATCAGATCTTCGTAGCGACGAAGTTTGGCCGCGTGGTAGCCATTGACGGCGTTGTAGTATTCGGCGATGGCGTTGGAACTGGTAGGGCCATCCCGCAGGTCGAGTACCCGGGAATAGCCGCGACGGCCATTTCGGGTGAGTAATGTTGGATCTACGATATTGGGGTTCGCCGGTTTTTTCCGCTTCTTTTTTTCAAGCACCCGTTGTTGGGCAGCACCGAAGGAATCATGGTTTACATACCGGGTACCTACCCCCCATAGGTCTGTCAATATCAATATTCCAAGCGCTAAGAAGGCGAAATGTGCTTTGAGCTTTTGCGCATGCCAGGCATACAAAACGGCAAAAGCAGCAGCTACAAAAAAGAAGGTGCGCAGGGCATCTGCCCGAAGGATTGCCTGGCGAACCAGAATGAGGTTGTTTACTACATTCGCCGGGCTGCCCTGGTCGGTTGGTCCGGTGAAGGAAGCCAGGGAAGGCACGATCGCAGCAAAGAACAACGCGATGCCACCAGCGATGCCACCGGATAGCAGTAAGGCTCTTCTTATTTGCGCCGAGTGGTAATGGCCTTTATACCATTCCGACAGGGCATAGATGCCGGGTAAGGGCAAGAAGAATCCGGCAACAGACAGAATGGAATTGGGTGCCCGAAATTTATTATACAGGGGCATATAGTTGAAAAAAAACTTTTGAAGAAAGGAGATATTATCCCCCATCGATAGCAGTAAGGTTAGGAAGAGCGCGCCAATACTCCACCATTTGATGCTGCCTTTGAGCAAAATAATGCCGAACAGGAAGAGAAAACACACCACCGCACCGAAGTAGTAAGGGCCAACGGTAGAGGCGAGCGAACCCCAGTAAGTGGGTACTACCATAATGGCATTGGGAGTGGCGCGTTGCTGTTCTTTATTGCCATAGTTTTGAATATGTTTGATAGCTACGGGTTCCTCACTGCCACCCCCTGCGGCGCGTGGGATATAGCAAGCGGCAATATCCAGGAAGGTATTGCTCCAGCGTTGCACGGCGTAATCGTATTCCAGACCGGATTCCGCCTTTTTTTTCCTGGAAGCTTTCGTTGCTTTTTTTGCCGGAGTAGGAGCGGAAGGTGTTGCTGCGCCCTTTGGCAGGGAGGTCTTTCGCGCCAAAATTTTGTCGCCGCGCACACTGGATTGCGCGTATTCATACGTGGGCCAAAGCATGGAAAGAGTGGATCCGGCGGCCGGCAGGGCAAAGGCAATCGCAATAGCCGCCGTTTTAAGAAATGCCGACAGTTCCTTTTTTTGAATGGATTCCACTGCCCAGATAATACCCAGTATGACTAGGGTGAGCGCGAAGTAATAGGTCATCTGTATGTGGTTGGCTCCCAGGTGCGCCCCCAGCGAAATACCGAATAAGGCACCGCCCAATAAGTATTTTCGCCTGTAATACATCAGAAACAGGCCGGCTACGATAAGTGGTATGAGCAGCAGCGTAGCCAGCTTGTTGTTGTGCCCAACGTAATACAAAATGAAATTGCCGGTGGAGAAGCCAAATGCAATGGCTCCAATCGCACTCAGATGCCAAGGGACGTGGAGTGCCAGCATGAAAATGTAAAAGGCCAACATGAACCCAAAAAAGTTGACCACCTGCCGACCTTGGGTGAGGGTAAACAGCCCAATAAAGTCGTTGAGATAATACCCTTTGGGTTGGTACGTAAGCTGATAGGTCGGCATACCTCCCAGTATGGCATCGGTCCAAAGCTGGTCTTCTTTTGTTTTAAGTCGGAAATTAGCCGATTCCTTGGCCGATGCCTGGAATTGTACGGTATCCCCGCCTTGGCGGTACAGCCGCTCCCAGCGGGCAGAAAAAAACAGTACGTTGATACCGAGAAAAACGAGGAGCACCAGCCCGTGCCTTGCGAGGGGGGCTAGTGGATGTTTAGTGAAAGATGACATTGGAAATCCCTGATTTTTAATTTATTACAATCGTACGGAATATTTTAGTTTTGTAAAATATAGTCTTGGGATTTCAAAATATAGCAATAAACGGCCTATGGTTATCGGGTAGCTTACTTGAAAAACTGGCTTTCGGTTTGGTTCTTTGGCAGGATGTGTGGGGCAGGACACCAGTTTATTAAGAAAATAATCAGCAGCTACTAACATCTTCTTAACGCACACGGGGGACGCTCTATTCGTTTACCCATTATGTTCACAGGCGCAAAAAAATAAAAAAACATGAAAAAATTATCCTTTTTTGCTTTAGCACTCCTTTTTTCGTTGAAAATGGTAGCACAGGACTGCGATGCGTACTACGCCATGAAGAAAGGAGCCGTATTGGCTTATTCTTTCCGCGACGGGAAAGGGCAGGAAACGACGGTGTCAGAGACGACTATCCTCGACCTCAGCTCGGTGGGCAATGGGGTCAATGCCCGTATTGGCTATAAGATGTTGAGCAATGGCAAGGGGGATACCATAAGCGGAGAATCCACGGTGCGTTGTCAGGACGATGTGCTGACGATGGATTTTGGCAATTTTCTTCCTCCAAAAACGCAGGCTTCCTTCGAGTCTATGGAAATAGAAGTTTCGGGCGACGGTATTGCTATCCCCAACCGATTGAGCACCGGGCAAAAGCTACCCGATGCCCATAACGAAGTGAAAATGCTGATGAACGGAACTCCGATTATCACCATGTCTTTCGATATGGTAGAGCGCGAGGTGTTGGCTAAGGAAACGGTCACTACCCCGGCCGGCTCGTATGAATGCATGAAAATTTCTTACCGGCTCAACTCCGGCGGCGCGATGATCAACGGAACATCTACCACGATTCAATGGTATGCCAAAGGGGTCGGTATGGTGAAATCCGAATCCTACAACAAAAAAGGCGCGTTGGAGTCCACGGTCTTACTGACGCGGGTGAGCGGTTTGTAGCCTTTAGCGCAGTAACGCCACTTCTCCGGC
>Ga0172367_10009288_pt1 | contig 10820 bp, 8 predicted proteins | sample Lak10m_FD_114542 | JGI IMG/M metagenome (GOLD analysis project Ga0172367, IMG submission 114542) | Freshwater microbial communities from Kabuno Bay, South-Kivu, Congo - kab_022012_10m | ecosystem: Environmental > Aquatic > Freshwater > Lake | place: Democratic Republic of the Congo: South-Kivu...
AAGAAGGACAAACTTCATATCTAATCAGTAGCATGTCGCTTATCCATATTGCGTTGGTAACGGGTGGCTATTCGGGAGAATCGGTCATTTCTTATAAGACTGCCCGAACCATTCAGCAGCAACTCGATCCCATTACCTATAAAACCTATTGGATTGATATTACGCTGGAAGGTTGGTTTTATGTGGATGAAGTGGGGAGTAGATGGCCTATCAATAAAAATGATTTTACGGTATCACTTTCTGATCGGAAGATTGTTTTTGATGTTGCCTTTATTGCGTTGCACGGAACTCCTGGTGAAGATGGAAAGTTGCAAGGCTATTTTGATATGATTGGGATTCCCTATACAAGTTGTAGTGCATTGACTTCCGCTATCACTTTCAATAAAAGAGTGGCAACAGCTTTTGCTGGTGCTGCCGGAATTCCAGTAGCAAAATCAGTATTGCTGATTCGTGGTGAAGAAAATGATTGGGAAAAAGGTGTCGCATCACTTCAATTACCTGTTTTTGTTAAACCCAATAACGGTGGCTCCAGTATTGGTATGTCTAAAGTTGATCAGACAGGTGCTGCACTGCATGATGCAATTCAAAAAGCTTTCAAAGAAGATGCACAGGTTTTAGTGGAGGAAATGATCCAGGGGAGAGAATTTACGGTGGGGGTATTTAAAAGCAAGGGAACTATCACTGTTTTGCCAATTACTGAGGTGAGTATAAATGCTGATATGCCTTTTTTTGATTTTGAGGCAAAATACCAGGGAAAGTCTACTGAAACCACACCAGCAAAAATTCCATCGACCTGGTCTGATCAATTGTCTTCAATGGCTAAACAAGTTTATCAAGCTTTTCAATGCAGCGGCGTTGTTCGTATTGACTTTATTTATAATGAAAAAGAACAACGGCCCTATATGCTTGAGCTAAATTCAATTCCTGGTCAAAGCGACGCAAGTATTATTCCACAGCAAGTTAGATCTATGGGGTGGACCTTAGCTACTTTTTATGACCAATTGGTACAAGATTGCATAACAAATCAAAAGAAATAGCGCAAGGGTATGTTTGATTTCATTACTAAAAAGCCATTGTGGGCAAACCTTGTTGCAGGTGTAGTTGTGTCTATTCTTTTGTTTGGGCTCTTTTTGCTTTCATTGGGATGGCTAACCGATCACGGAAAAGCTGCTACCGTCCCCTCGCTAACTGGAAAAAGTTTAGAGGAGGTAAAGAATTTTCTAGACAGTACTGGTTTTGATTGGGAAGTACAGGACTCTGTGTATGTTGACACCATACCGCCATTGCAAATTGTCAAACAATTTCCAGATGCTGATGAGGTGGTGAAAGCTAATCGAACCATTTTTTTAATAGTACGAAGTGTGGACCCCCCCTTGGTGGAAATGCCAAATTTGATAGGGTATAGTTTCAGAAATGCAGAAGTTGTTTTACGAACGATGGATTTGCGAGTAGGGGATACCTTGTTCAGACCTGATTTTGCCAGAAACGCAGTATTGGAGCAACGTTGGAATGGTCAACAAATAATTCCTGGGACCAAAATTAAAAAAGGAAGTGGGATCACGCTTGTTTTGGGTGATGGAATAGGAGATCAGCCAATACCTGTACCGGGCTTGATTGGCTTGAGTTTTTTGGAAGCAAAAGCATTGCTTGATAGTACGGGACTATCTTTTGGAGCTATCGTTTTAGAATCAGGAGTACAGGATACGGCTACTGCTTGGATCTATAAACAAAGTCCACAAACATTGAATGAGGATAAAATTGTTCAAACAATTCGTCCAGGCCAGTTGATAGATATATGGCTGCAATTGGCCCGTCCTCGAATGGACTCTATACGTTAGTTCCTATTGTCTTTTTATGTTTATACTAAATAGAAAATTTCTTCCAGCCATTGGGAAAAAGTAGTTTTCTGTTTCAATAGCCCCTCCTACAAAATAGTTAAATGTATAGCCATTTGGTTCATATTTTGTATTGGTAATATTATTAACCTGCCCAACGAGTGTCACTTTTCCCAGGCCTTTTACGGCTAGTAAGTAATGAACACAAAGATCTTGCACAAAAAACGGATCTAGGGACCGGTGTAAGTTAGCTGTGTTGTCCATGTATTGCCTGCTTACATATCTACTAAAAAGGGAAGCTTCTATTCTTTTTGCAGGGGCGATGGTTATAAAATGATTTAGTACAGTTGCGGGTGAGAATGCAAGGGTAGAGCGATCATATATTTTTTTTAGTTGCCCACCATTATCATAATCATCTATATACTCCTCCAGGTTTTTTACCGTATTCCTACTAAGCGACATATTGCCACCTGTGGTTAACCATTTGTTTATACTATAAGCAGCCTCTAATTCAATACCCAATCTTTGGCTAATAGGCACATTGGTGCGTGTATAGGCACCCACATCATTGATTTTACCAGTTAAGATTAACTGGTTCTTATATCGCATATCATAAAGTGTAATAGCCGTGGTAAATTTCTTCGTTTTTTTCTCTATACCAAGTTCCAGATCATTTAGTTTTTCTGGTAGTGGCTGTGTAGTGATACCTGCTTCAAAGTCATCTCGATTTGGTTCTTTAGCACCGCTACTAAAGGAGGCATAAGCTCTCCAACCGTCTTTACGATACGTGATACCAAATTTTGGGTTAAAGAAAATATAGTTGTTGTCAACAAAGAGAAAAGGATTATTTCTAAAACCATTTATTCGATAATGTATAGTTCTTACTTGCAAATCATAATACAGATAAAAATTTTCTTGCACTTTTGTTTGCTGCTTTACATAAAGTGCTCCCTCCAATTTGGTAGCCTTATTGTTATACCAAGTATGCTGATAATTGGTTCGGTTAATGGAGGACCAGATAACCTTTCCATAATGGTCTCCTCGGTATTGTGAGAGGGTGGTACCTATTGTCCACTCAGTATTATTTTTTTCTATCTGAAGACTGCTATTATTTCCAAAGAAATAATTGTCTAACCAGAGCTGTCTAATAAAATCTGACCTTTCAATAGCTACTCCGTTTAGCGTGGGTGGCGTCAAACCATATTTGGTGAATCGCTCATTTGCTTTATACTGTTCGTAATATCCTTTTCCTCTGGTTAGAAAAAGTGCTGTACTGAAGTGGGTATTTTTATTATTATTTTTTTCCCAGAAAAGCTGGTAGTGTGTTTGATGGTAATTATCTGTTTCATTTTCATACGGTAATCCTGGCGCTTCTGTTCCGGCATAATTAATGGTTCGATTACCTTGTAGCAAATCGCTTTCTCTGATGCCATACCAGGCCTGATACGTTTTTTCCTTTCCTGAAAAAATATATAAACGCAAAATGGAATTGCTATCCTTGCTGTAGCCTGCTCCTACATAGAATGAACGTAGATTGCTGCTGGCTCTGTCAATAAATCCATCACTTACTATAGATGAAAGGCGTCCCGAAAGGTAGAATCCTTTGTGTTGGCCGGTCCCAAATTGTAAGGTGTGTTTGCGGCTTCCAAATGAACCGATGCTATTATTGAATGCTAGATATTTTTCTTTTTCCGTTTCAACTGTGCTGATGTTAACGCTGGCTCCAAAGGCTCCGGTACCATTAGATGAAGTTCCTACGCCTCGTTGGATTTGAATACTGCTAGCTGAGGAACTGAAGTCAGGTAGATTAACAAAAAATGTGCCCTGACTTTCTGCATCATTGAATGGAATTCCATTTAATGTTATATTAATTCGAGTAGCATCGGTGCCTCTTATGCGCATTCCAGTATATCCAATTCCATTTCCCGCATCTGAATTTGCAACCAGCGAGGGGGTGTTGTTTAATAGAAATGGTAGATCTGTTCCCTGATTTGCTAGTTGAATTTGTTTTTTTGATAAGTTGGTTCTAGTAAAAGGTGAATTTTCTCCGGCGCGTATGGCACGAATAGATACAGGGGATAGGGTGTAAAAGCTGTCACTTTGTATGCTATCCTTTCGGACTAGTTCTTGTGCAAAAGAAACTTGATTAATAAGCGCCACCAGTACAATAAAAAGCCTCTTCATTGATTATGTTTTTAAAATGTAGAGGATATGCAGCGCAGGAGAATAGACTTGGTTTCTTCCCTTCGCAGGCATTACCCTGACCAGGTTCAACGGGTTTGATCTCAGAAACTGATTTTCCAATCAGAAACACCCCGAAAACATGGAGCAACACTTTTAATAAGGTGTTGTACTACACAAAAATATACAAAACAACTGATTAGATACTTTGTTTGGAGGGAGGGCTAAAAAAAACTATATTTGCACTCCAGATCGCGAAGTAGAGCAGCGGTAGCTCGTTGGGCTCATAACCCAAAGGTCGGGAGTTCGATCCTCCCCTTCGCAACCAAGAGTCCGCCTCAGGCGGACTTTTCTGTTGGAAAGCCATCCAGATGCGTGTTGGATTTGTAAACATACTAGGATTCCCTAACGCGGGTAAAAGCACACTCCTCAATGCATTGATGGGGGAAAAGCTAGCTATTGTCTCTTCAAAGGTTCAGACTACCAGACATCGTATTAAGGCAATTTTGAGCACCGCTGATTATCAAATTGTGTTTTCTGATACACCCGGTATTATTGAGCCGCAGTATAAACTGCACGAGCGTATGATGGCTGCTGTACGAAGTGCACTGGAGGATGGTGATTTGGCAATTTTATTAGTAGATCTTAAGCAGGACTGGCAACGTAGTGATCAGTTGTTTAGTTCGCTTGTATTAAAAGTTCCTGCTATTGTTGTTTTAAATAAGAAAGACCTAGTCAGTAAGGAAAAACTGCAAGAGGCCATTTTGTATTTTTCAAAGAAAGCGTATTGCAAAAAAGTAATTGCTATCGCTGCAAAAAGTCAACAGGTGTCCAACTTATTGGATGAGTTATTGCCTTTTTTACCTACCGGAAATCCATTTTATGATACCGAGCAAATCAGTGATTTGCAGACACGCTTTTTTGTAGGTGAAATTATTCGTGGTAAAATTTATGATACCATGGAGGAAGAAATTCCCTATCATACTGCAGTGATGGTGAGGGAATTTAAAGAAAAGCCCGGCTTGATTCGAATATTGGCTGATATTATAGTCAATCGTGAAACTCAAAAAGGGATCTTGTTGGGTCAACAAGGTGCCACAATAAAGAAAATTGGATCGGAGGCACGCAAGGACATCGAGGTATTTCTGCAAGAGAAAGTTTATCTGGAACTATTTGTAAAAGTCAGACCCCGGTGGCGTGATAATGAATTATTTTTGAACGAATACGGATATTAATATGTCATTTACAGTTGCAATTGTCGGCAGGCCTAATGTGGGAAAGAGCACGTTATTTAATCGTTTGTTAGAACAACGCAAAGCTATTGTCGATGATATTTCTGGCGTTACAAGAGATCGGCAGTATGGAGTAGCAGATTGGAATGGTAAAAATTTTAATGTTATTGATACGGGTGGATTTGTGCAGGGTAGTGAGGATGTTTTCGAGCGGGAAATTGCCAAGCAGGTATTGGTAGCATTGGAAGAAGCAAATGTGATCCTATTTATGGTGGATGCAGCCACAGGTCGTACCGATCTTGATGATTCTATGGTTGGTTTGCTGCGAAAAAGTACAAAGCCCGTTTTTGTAGTAGTAAACAAAGTGGATAATAATGAACGGTTATTAGAAGCGTCAGAGTTTTATTCCCTTGGTTTGGAACAGGTTTTTTTTATTGCAGCGGCAAGTGGAAGTGGTACGGGGGAGTTGTTAGATGCCATTACTGCATTGATGCCAGCGGAACTCACTGCTGGACAAGCAGAAGAAAATAAACTTCCTAAGTTTGCTATTATTGGTCAGCCCAATACGGGAAAGTCTTCACTTTTGAATGCATTAATTGGGCAAGAGCGAACCATTGTCAGCAATGTTGCGGGAACTACCCGCGATACGATACATACGCACTATAATTTATTTCAAAAAGAATTTGTTTTAATTGACACAGCTGGAATTCGCCGTAAGGCCAAAGTTCATGAGGACCTTGAGTTTTACTCCGTAATCCGGGCAATCAAGGCATTGGATGAAGCAGATGTTTGTCTGTTACTTTTGGATGCTGAGAAAGGATTAACAGCACAGGACTTAAATATTTATAGTCTGGCAGTGAAAAAAGGAAAGGGGATTGTGGTATTGGTCAATAAGTGGGATTTGATTACAAAAGAGACAAATACTGCTATTCAGACTGAAAAGGAGCTACGTAAAAGATTGGCTCCCTTTAACGATGTACCCATTTTATTTGTTTCAGCGCTAGAGAAAATTCGTATCCATAAAGCTATCGAAGCTGCACTACAGGTCTATGCCAGCCGTCAACAAAAAATTCCTACGGCAGCATTGAATGAAAAAATGTTAAAAGCTATCGAGGCTTATCACCCACCCGTTGTAAGGGGGCATCCTATTAAGATTAAATTTATTACACAGTTACCAACAGCTGTTCCCAGTTTTGCATTTTTTTGCAACTTCCCTGATGATATTAAAACGCCGTACAAAAATTACCTGGAAAATCAGCTACGTTCAAATTTTAATTTTACAGGGGTTCCTGTTCGTCTATTTTTTAGAAAAAAATAAATAACGGGTACTGATTTTTGTTCTAATTAGCAGTGGGATCAGTTTTTTTGGGAATTGTTTTCATTTGGATAACATCTACCAAAAAGGCAAAGGCCATGGAGAAATAAATATATCCTTTAGGAATATGAAATCCTAGTCCATCTGCTAGTAGCGCTACTCCAATCATAAGCAAAAAACAAAGGGCTAGTATTTTGAATGAAGGATGCTGGCGTATAAAATCACTGATTGGCCCAGCCGCTAGCATCATAATGGCAACGGTGATCACTACAGCTGCATACATCACCCAGAGCTCTTGCACCATTCCTACCGCGGTTATGATAGAATCAACTGAAAAAACTAAATCTAGTAACACTACTTCACCCAGTAATTGTGCAAATGTGGCATTTGTACCAATAGGGGATATTGGGTTAGCTGCCACTTCTGTTTTATGATAGATTTCTTTTGTGCTTTTATAAAGCAGAAATAATCCACCTGCAATTAAGATCAGTCCTTTACCGGTAAACACCGTAGTGCCTATTGTAAAAAGTACGGTATCTAATTTCAAAATCCAAGCGATGAATGCAAGTAATAGCAGGCGCATTATCATAGCAAGCGTAAGCCCCCAAAACCGCAATTTTTTTCGTTGCTGATCTGGGAGCCTATCTGCTAAAATGGATATGAATATGATATTATCAATCCCCAGTATTACCTCTAGGGCAATCAAGGAAAGGAGGGGAACTAACGCTTCTGTCATATATGTATGTTGTAACAAAACTATTGCATAATGACCTTTTTACATGTATATGGCAATAAAAAAGCCTCACAGCCAGGCTGTAAGGCTTTGTAGCCCGTACGGGATTCGAACCCGTATCACCACCGTGAAAGGGTGGTGTCCTAGCCCTTAGACGAACGGGCCGTTTTAGGAGCGGCAAAGATAGGGTGCTGCTGTTTGCCAACCAAATCTCGTCTGCTTGCTTTACCTTTGCATCCTTAAATTTTAAGTATGGCATCAATTAAAGTTGCAATCAACGGTTTTGGAAGAATCGGAAGGTTGGTATACCGGAAAATATACAACATGGATGGCATTGATGTAGTTGCTATAAACGATTTAACCAGTCCTGCCGTTTTAGCTCATTTATTGAAGTATGATAGCGCCCAGGGCCGTTTTGATGCGGACGTTAAGGCCACTGAAGATTCTATTATCGTGAACAAGGATGTGTTGAGAATATATGCGCAGAAAGATCCTGCACAAATTCCATGGGCTGCGCATCAAGTGGATGTGGTGCTAGAATGCACAGGATTTTTTACTGATAAGGATAAGGCAGCTGCGCATTTGCGTGCTGGAGCAAAAAGAGTGGTGATCTCTGCGCCAGCAACAGGAGATTTAAAGACAGTAGTCTTTAATGTTAATCATCAGATTTTAGATGGAACTGAAACAGTTATTTCAGGTGCTTCCTGCACTACCAACTGTTTGGCTCCTATGGCTAAAGTGCTGGATGAGCAGTATGGAATTGCTGTGGGTCATATGACTACCATTCATGCGTATACGAATGATCAAAATACCTTGGATGCCCCACATCCCAAAGGAGATTTACGTCGGGCTAGAGCTGCTGCCGGCAATATTGTTCCCAATAGTACAGGTGCCGCCAAAGCAATTGGTTTAGTATTGCCTCAATTGAAGGGGAAATTAGACGGAGGTGCCCAACGTGTTCCCACGATCACTGGTTCGCTCACGGAATTGATTTCAATTTTGAATAAAAAAGTCACCGTTGAAGAGGTAAATGCTGCTATGAAAGCAGCAGCTAACGAATCTTTCGGGTACACTGAAGATGAAATTGTTAGCACTGATATTATCGGCATCAGTTACGGTTCACTCTTTGACGCCACGCAAACTAAAGTAATAACTGTTGGGGATCACCAACTAGTTAAAACAGTGAGTTGGTATGATAATGAAATGAGTTATGTAAGCCAACTGGTTCGCACGGTTAGTTACTTTGCAAAATTAATTCGCTAATGCAAGGATCTTTTTCGTCTTTTTCCTTCCATGGCCAAAAAGCGTTGGTGCGAGTAGATTTTAATGTTCCACTTGACGCACAACAGCAAATTACTGACGATACAAGAATTCGTGCTGCTTTACCCACCATTCAGCAAATTTTAGTTCAAGGCGGATCTGTTATTTTGATGAGCCATCTGGGCAGACCTAAAGAAGGTCCCACCAACAAATACTCTTTGAAACATTTGCTAACGCATTTGCAGCAATTACTGCCAGGCACTTCAATCAAATTTGCAGCTGATTGTATTGGGGAAGAAGCTAACCAATTGGCGGCAAACTTGTTGCCTGGTGAGGTGCTTTTACTCGAGAATCTTCGATTTTATAAACAAGAGGAAAAGGGTGATGTTGCATTTGCAAAGCAATTAGCACAATTAGGAACAGTTTGGGTTAACGATGCTTTTGGTACTGCGCATCGGGCCCATGCATCCACTGCTATTATTGCTCAATTCTTTCCCCCACAACAACGTGTATTTGGTTTATTGATGGAGGCAGAAGTGGCTAGTGCCACACGCGTATTACATGAAGCTACTAAACCATTTGTAGCTATCATTGGGGGCGCTAAGGTTAGCGATAAAATATTGATCATTGAAAATTTACTGGAACGTGCTACGGATATTATTATTGGAGGTGGCATGGCGTATACATTTTGGAAAGCACAGGGTAAAATGATAGGCAGTTCGCTTTGTGAGGAGGACCGGTTAGAATTGGCTGCTGCATTACTGAAAAAAGCAGCGTCAAAAGGAGTTACCATCCATTTACCTATTGACAGTACTATCGCAGACAAATTTGCAGTGGATGCAACCACCACTAATTGTGAAAGTTTCGGAATTCCTGCTGGTTGGATGGGATTAGATATTGGTCAAAAAGCAAGAGCAGATTTCAATGCAGTTATTGCTGCTGCTCGTACCATACTTTGGAATGGTCCCATGGGTGTTTTTGAAATGCAACCATTTCAGGCCGGTACCTTGGCCATTGCTGCCTCAGTTGCCAGTGCCACCGAGAAAGGAGCATTTTCATTGGTGGGCGGCGGTGACTCCGTAGCTGCTGTCAATCAATTTGGTTTTGCTAATCGAATAAGCTACGTTTCTACTGGGGGCGGAGCATTGCTGGAGTATTTTGAAGGGAAAACGCTGCCAGGAATTGCAGCGGTTCAGCAGCCCTAAATAAAATTTTAACACACTGGCTTTATCTCTTCTCTTTACTGCCATCTCTTTTACACTAAATTTGCTAAATAAATAAAATACCTATGAAAGGATCTACGCTGGCCCTCTTAATTATCGGAGGTCTATTTTTAATTTTCGGTTTTTGGGGATGCAATACGTTCAATGGCTTTGTTACAGGAGATCAAGGAGTAAAAAAAGCCTGGAGTAATGTAGAAACAAACTATCAACGTCGTAGTGATTTGTATGGTAGCGTAATAAAAACTGTAGAGGCCTCTGCAAACTTTGAAAAGTCAACTTTACAATCCGTAGTTGCAGCGCGGGCTGCTGCCACACAAGTCAAAATTGATGTCAATGATCCAGCTTCATTGCAAGCCTATCAACAAGCGCAAGCAAATTTGCAGGGTTCCTTTAGTAGATTGATTGCATCTTTTGAGCAGTATCCTGACTTAAAGACAACAAAAGCTTTCCAAGATTTTCAAACACAAATTGAGGGTACTGAAAATCGTATTAATGTGGCGCGTCAAGATTATAACAAAGCAGTTGAAGATTTTAATCTGCGTGTGAAACGTTTCCCTGGAAATATCATGGCTGGTCTTTTCAACTTTGGGGAGAAGGCTTACTATGAATCGGATAAAGGTTCTGAAAAAGCACCTGATATTAAATTTAATATTCAGTAGGTTGTTTTCTTTTTTCAATAAGAAATCTTCTTCCTTTTTCTCAGCTCAGGATCGTAAGGCTATTAGTGAAGCGATTGCAATGGCTGAGAAAAGAACAAGCGGGGAAGTCCGTGTTTTCATTGAAAGTAAATGTAAGTACATCAATGCGGCTGATCGCGCTGCCGAATTGTTTCTGCAATTGGATATGCACAAAACAGCTGCGAGAAATGGAGTTTTATTTTACTTGGCTATCAGGGATCACCAACTAGCGGTTTGGGGTGATCAAGGGATACATGAAAAATTAGGTACAACCTATTGGCAGCTTCAGGTTGAAAAGATAGTTTCCGCTTTTCAAGCCCAAGATCCCACGCATGGAATCTGCGCAAGTATACAAGAGATTGGG
>Ga0172367_10009290_pt1 | contig 10818 bp, 4 predicted proteins | sample Lak10m_FD_114542 | JGI IMG/M metagenome (GOLD analysis project Ga0172367, IMG submission 114542) | Freshwater microbial communities from Kabuno Bay, South-Kivu, Congo - kab_022012_10m | ecosystem: Environmental > Aquatic > Freshwater > Lake | place: Democratic Republic of the Congo: South-Kivu...
CACCGATCGTCGTCGCGTCTGAATCGGTACGGAATGTGACCGTACCACCGCCGGCCTGCCGGACGATCGAGAGCGATGTCGCCGTGTTCGACAGCGCGTCGGTCTGCAACGAGATGTCGCCTTGGAACGTGGCGCCGCCGATCAGCACGGCGTTGGGAACGCCTCCCGCGAAGAATGCGATTCCCGGACCGCCGCCGATAGCGGCGTGCCCGATCAAGGCGATTGTTCCCGTTCCGGCGCTGCGGATCTCGGAGCCCGCGACATAGATCGACTCGGACGTTACGTCCACGCCGCCGGTCCCGGTCAGCGTCATGTCGGCATTGCCCGTCGCCTCGATCGTCGAGCCAAAGAAGATGATGCCGGAGTTGTAGCTGCTGGCGCCGGCCTGCGCGCCCGTCCCGGCAATCGACAGATTCCCGTGCTCGGTCCGGGCGTGACCGTAAAGAAAATTGACGCCCAAGCGGGGGGGGCCCGTCGCGCCATCACCGGCGCGCCCCTTGATCGTGATCGTTCCGTTGCCCGAGGTAAAAACGTCGCTGGAGTCGAACATCACACCGCCACTGTCATCGCTGCCGCGGCCGGCGATATCGATATTGCCGCCGTCGGCGTCAATGGTCGCACCGAGATTGACAAGTACGCCTCGATGCGTTCCAGCGAGACTTGCGCCCGCATTTGCATTGCCGACCGGTGCGTTGCCCCAGACCGTGATATCGCCGCCCGCTGTCGTCACGTCCGCAGACACGACAACATTCTTTGTTGATTCAAGCGTGATCGAGCCTGTGCCGGACGCCGATAGCACGCTTGCTACCGTCAGCGTACCCCCCGCATTAAGGGTCAGATTCGTATTCAAAGGGGCAGTGTATGGTGCCGCGACGTTCAAGGAACCTGTGCCGAATTTGTATCCGGCTGTGATTTCGGCGAAACCTGTTATCGCCGACAGAATTGACGGCTCCAAAGCCAACCCGGCCCCAGACCCGTTGAACGTCACTGCGGTCGCCGATGTATTCGGCAAGAACCAAACCGATCCGCCGCCGGATAGACGTGACAACGTCAAGGACGATGCCGTATTCGCGATCGAGTCGGTCTCGATACTGAGGTTCCCGGCGAAGGATGCGCCTCCGATCAATACGCTCGTGGCGGCACCGTCGTAACTGTCACGAAGGCGAACACCGGTTCCCGTCCCCAAGATCGAGCGCCCGCGCATATCCAGCGGCCCGGCACCAGTGGAGGTAATGTTGGCGCCAGCGATCTCGATCGAGTGACTGTTCGGACCAGCCCCTCCGTCGCCGATCAGGGTGATGGCACCCGACGAACTGAGTCCCGCCCGCGCGACCCAGAGACCGACGTTGGAGCCTGTAGATCCAGTAGCGCCGCCAGCACCCTCGATGTTCAGCCCGCCAGAGCCTGAGGAGAGCGTTGTACCGATGGAGTTTGGGTTCCCGAACAGCGTCGTGTCGCCGTTTATGAAGACACCGACTTGACGCTCGCCGGTCGCGTTGGCGCCCCCCCGACCCTTGATCGTGATCCCACCGGCATCCGCCACCAACGATGCGCCATCGACTACGACGCCGTGATTGGCATTGTAGTTCCCCGAGTTGCCACCCGAGCCCATGATCGAAATCGAGCCGGCCGTCGAACTAATGGTAACGCCCGCGCCGACGGGGTTCTTGATATCGACGCCGATCGTCGTTCCAACACTCGGCGTATTGCTTGGCACGCCGCCTGGCGCGTTGCCCCATACACTTATGTTTCCTGCGGCGAGTATGTTCGAGGTGATCGTCACCCCCCTCGTTGCGTCAAACGCAAACGACCCGCTCCCCGTCGCGGTTTGAGTGGCTGTGACGTCGATCGTTTGGCCCGTCACCGTTGCGGCGCCAGTCAATGTGTTAGCTTGACTCAACGTCACGGCGCCCGTGCCGCCCGCGATGGTGACCGTGCCGCCGCTCGCCGCTTGGGTGATAGCTCCGCTTTGCGTGAAGCCCTGTCCAGTCAACGCGAACTGGCCCGTACCGATCGACGAGGTTTGGACGTTCGGCGTAGCCGTCGTGGCGAGGATGGTTTGCGTGACCGCCGCGGCGCGGGAGACCGTTATCGTCTCGAACGTGTTGCCCGCATTGGCAAGCGTGATAGCGCCGGTGCCGCCGAGCACGAGCGCGCCCCCGCCGAGGATCGCGTTGTTCTGCGACGTCGTGCCGCCTGCGCTCATTGTGACTGTTCCGGAGGAAGTCAGCGTATTGTCGATCGCAATGTTTCCGTTCTGATTGAGCGTGATGTTTCCTGTGCCTGCGTTGACAGGGGCCGTATTGTTGAAATACCCCCCCGCACTACCTGTTCCGTTCGTACCCGCAGTCGCCAAAGCGCCGCCATTCGTCGTGATCGCCGCTGTCACTTCGATGTTAGTACCTGCCCAAAGATTGAGGCCGAGTTGGCCGACGCTGCTTGAAATCGGATTGTATACGTAAACTGCGCCCGCAGCGTTTAACGTCAGGGTGGCATTTGCACCGGCAGTCTTTGCGATCGCCGTACCGACGGTGATGTTGCCGGCTTGCGTACCGCTGGCGCCGGTCGTGATGGTAACGTCGGCTCCGAGATTGAGCGCGGTTAGGATGGCCGTCACGTCGATCGTCGCATCGTCCGCCGTCGGATCGAAGACGTTCGCCGCGAAAGTACCGCCGACAGTCGCGTTGGTGATAGTGACGTTGCGCGGGTCGATCAGCCAAATTCCGCTTTGGCCCATTGCAGCTCCAACATCCACGCGGCCGGTTTGGACCTGCAGATTATCCTTCGACGACGTTTCGACGAAGCCGCCGTCGCCGCCGGCCATGCCGCCGCGCGCGGCGATGTTGCCTTGGAAGCTCGTGTAGAGGTCCGACCAGAGGATTGCTCGCCCGCCGTCGCCCTGCGTGGCGGCCGACGCGTCGATGACGGCGCGCGCGTCCATGTAGACCATGCGCGCGTTCGGTTCCGGGCCTCGGCCCTGGAAGTTGCCGCCGACCAGCACCGTGCCGCCGCCGCGGTCCCCCGAAGCGTCGATCCGCGAATCGGCGAGCAGCGCCACCTTCTCGCCGAGGACCTTGACCGCGCCGCCCGCCTCGCCCGCACCCCGGCCCGAAGCGTCGAGCGTGCCGCTCACGTTGACGATGCCGTTCTCGCCGCCGTCGATGACGATCTCGCCGTTGACCATGCTCGCGGTCGTCGCGACGACGATGCCGCTGGTGTTGATCACGTTGTCGAGCACGTCGCGCGCCGCGCGCGCGGTCAGCAGCACGCGGCCGCCGGCGGCCTCGACGACGCCCGAGTTGTCGACAAGTGCTGCGGCGCCGGCCGGCGCGCGGCCGACGAGACCGGTCGCCGCGAAGTTGAGCAGGCCGTCGCCGTGGAAGTCGACCGCGAAGGTCGGCGTTCCGGCGAGCACGACCGTGCCGCCGTTGGCGACGATGCGGCCCGTGTTCTGGACCGCGGCGGCGGCAAGCACCGCATAGCCGCCCTGCGCCACCGAGACGAGACCGGCATTGACGACCCGCGCGTCCGCGTTCGCCGACGCCTGGTCGAAGCGCAGGCTGCCGGCCATGAAATCTTCGGTGCGGATGCCCGCCGTCGTCGCGATCAGCGCGTTGACGTCGACATGGCTCGACGGCCCGAAATAGATGCCGTTCGGGTTGAGCAGAACGACACGGCCGTTCGCCTGGATCTGGCCGAAGATCTGCGAAGGATCGCCGCCGATAACCCGGTTGAGCGCCAGCGCGCTCGAACTCGGCTGGACGAAACGGACCGTCTGGCCGGCGCCGACCGAGAAGCTCTGCCAGTCGATCGCGAGATGGTCGCTCGACTGCTGGATCGTCAGCAGGTTCGGGTTGGTGTACTGGATCGCGCCGGAACCGCCGACGATGCTACCGCCTTGCGGCAGCGTCTGGGCGAGCGCCGGACCCGACAGGCCGCTGCCCAGAACCAGCGCCAGCGGCCAGCCGAACCGACGCAGCCGCGCACGGCCCCAGCGACGGGCCCGGCGATCCACGCCGCGGCGCGCGGACGGATCGGCGACGCGCGGCGGCGGTCGCGGTTCAGGCATGGCGACACCTAGAAGCGGCCGCAGGCATTCTGCTCGGCACCCTTTCGTGGCGGGATCGGCGCTTGTTCAGCAGAAATTCTAATTGAAGCCAATTTGTATGCCAACTGGCGAAAGCAGGCGCCACCGGCAAAACTCAATAAACTCGAGGATTATAGTCCGACAACCCGACTTGCGCGCGGGCGGGCCGCGATTTGTTCCAGCGCCCGGCCGAGCTCGTCAGGATCGATCGGCTTGGCGACGAAATCTTCCATGCCGGCCGACCGGTAGGCCTCGCGGTCCCCGGGTGCCGCATTGCCGGTAAGGGCCACGATCGGTACGCGCGCGTTGGGGCCGTCACCCGCGCGGATGCGCCGAGCGGCGGTTACCCCGTCGAGCCCGGGCATCTGGATATCCATCAGGATCGCATCGAACCGCAGCCGTCCGGCAAGCTCGATCGCCTCGGCGCCGTCGGCCGCGAAAACGACGTTGTGACCCATGCCTGCGAGCAGCTTCTCGATGACGTACCGGTTGATCTCGTTGTCCTCCGCGGCAAGCACGTAGAGCCCGGATCCGCGCCGGGCCGCCGCCGGCAACGCCCGGACGGCGGGCCGCGGCGGCGGCGGTTCCGCGGCGACGCGGGTCGGGATCCGGAACGTGAAGGTCGTGCCGCGCCCCGGCTGCGAGGCGACGGAGATTTCGCCCCCCATCAGCGCCAGCAGGCGGCGGCAGATCGCGAGGCCGAGGCCCGAGCCGCCGAAGCGCCGCGCCGTCGTCGAGTCGACCTGAACGAACTCCTGGAACAGGTCGGCCTGGCGTTCCGGCGGGATGCCGATGCCGGTGTCGCGCACCGACCACTCGAGCGAGGCGCGAGGATCGGCGAGCCGGCGCAGCGTCACCTCGACCCGGCCCTGCGACGTGAACTTGACGGCGTTGCCGACGAGATTGTCGACGATCTGCCGCAGGCGCATCGGATCGCCCTCGATGCGGTCCGAGACCGTCCCCTCGATGCCGCACGCCAAGGTCAGGCCCTTGGCCTCGGCCCGCGCGCGGAAACCTTCGACCGCCTCGCAGGTGACGCGCGCGGGGTCGAACGCGCTGCGGTCGAGAACGAGCTTGTCGGCATCGAGTTTCGAGTAGTCGAGTACGTCGTTGACGATGCCGAGAAGCTGTTCGCCGGATTCGTGGATCAGCTGGACCAGGCGCCGCTGTTCGGGATCGGACGGCCGGTCGAGCAGCACGCTCGCGAGGCCGAGCACGCCGTTGAGCGGCGTGCGGATCTCGTGGCTCATCGTGGCGAGGAAGCGCGCCTTGGCGCGGGCGGCCGCTTCCGCGCGGTCGCGCGCCTCGGCCAACAGGTTTTCGCGCTGGCGCGCCTCGTCGAGCAGGCGGCGCTGCGCGACCTCGCTGTCCTCCAGGGCGCGGATACGCCGCGCGATCTCGGCCGCCATCGCCCGGAAGCTCGCCGCGAGGCGGCCGAAATCGCCCGTTCCGCTGTCGGGGATCTCGACCTTGTAGTCGCCGGCGCCGATCTGCTCGCTCGCCTCGCGCAGCCGCGTCAACGGCCGCATCAGCAGCGCGTGCAGCCACTCGAGCATGAGCAGCGCCATCACGAGGCTGACGCCGCCGATGATCAGGCCGCGGCGCACGACGTCGGCCCGCGCCGCCTCGATCGGCGCCCAGGAGATGCCGAGATAGAGCGTCCCGAGTTTCTGGCCGGCATACTCGATCGGTACTTCGAATGGCAGCCGCAACGTGCCGTCGGGACCGCGGATCGGATCCGGCGACTCGGACGGTATCCCGTGGACGGCCGGATCCCATCCGACGCACGCCACCGTGGCGCCACGGGCATCGACGAGCGCGAGATGCGCCAGTCCGTTCGAGGCGGCGCTCTCCTCGAAGACCTCCGCGATCGTCGCATAGTCGCGCATGGCGAGAAGGCTCGCGATCGACGCGCGATAGAAAGGCCGCTCGGCGCGCACGCGCTCGACGACCTGATCCGTCAGCGCTTCTTCGACGAGGGCGGCCTGGCTGTAGGTCAGCACGCCGGCGATCGTCGCCATCGCGAGCGCGCCGACGACGAAAAGGCGTACCCGGAAGGGGATGCGGCGGATCATCGCAACAATTCCCGCGTCGCCGCGGCGATTCCGTCGAGCGCCGCGACTTCGGCTTCGGGCACGGGCCGGATGCCCTGCACGCCGGTCAGCGCCATGAACTCGCGGCCGCGGTCGGTCGACGGGAACCTGAGCATCGCGGCGCGCAGCGCCTGTACCTGTGCGGTCGGCATCCGGCGCCCCGCAAGCAGGAAGAAGTTCGGCACGCGCGCGAACTCGCGATAGGACTCGAGCGTCTGGCGGATCTCCTCGCGGATCGCGCGGAACTCGCCCATGCTCATCATCGCAAGCGGCGCCTCGCCCGAGACGAGCAGCTGGGCGAGACTGTCTTCGGTGCGCGCCCATGAAAGGCGATAGTCACGCTCTGCGACGAGACCGTTTTCGGCGAGCCACTCGCGCCCGCGAAGTACGACCAGCGACTGCGGATTGGAGACCGCCAACGACTTGCCGCGCAACGCGTCGAGCGCGCCGACGCGCGAATCCCTGCGCATGACGAGCAGGGCCTGGATCGGCGGGTCGTAGCCCGCGAGGAGCTCGAGCTGCGCGTCGAGCTGCGCCACGCGCGCGAGATTGGCGGCCGTGACGACGAGGTCGTAGTCGCCGGCCATCGTGCGCGCGTGGAACTCGCGGAAATCGGGGGCCGTCGCGATCTCGACGGGTCGCCCGAGTTCCTCGGCGAGAAACTCGCGCATCGGCCTGTAGTTCGTGAGGATGACGCGCGCCGTGACGTTGGGCAGAACGCCGACCTGGAAACCCTGAGCGGTCGCGCGAGCCGTTGCGCCGAAGCCGAGGGCGGCCAGCACGAACGCGGCGGCGAGAATGCGCATTGCCCGCATGATGCGAGGCTCCGGATGGCTCGCGGGATCCAAACCCGCCTCGAACGCACGATTGTCCGCGAAGCGCGGCGAAGCGGTCAACAGCAACCGGCGCGCAGCTCGCTCAGAAACGGCGGAAATACAACCCGATTTCGCGTTTTGCGAGTCGTTGCGGAATGCGAAAACGGGCCGCGATCAGCGGGACGGAAAGCCCGCTTGTGCGTGCAGAATCACGAGGCTGCGATCGTCGTGGTGGCCGCCGGCGAGGCAACCCTTGATCGCGGCATGCGGCCCGACGCGGTGCGGGTCCGTTCGGTTGACCTCGGCGGCGGCCGCCTCCCATGCGGCGACGCCGACGCCGGCGGGGGCGGCCTGATACCCGTCGGAAAACATCTCCACGGTCCGGAAGCGGCCGTACGCAAGCGTCGTCGCCCAGTGGGGCGGCGCTTCGTCATGGAACCCGTCGAGGGCGGGGGAATGGCTTGGATCGCCCGGATGCGCGCAGCGGCTGCCCCACAGGCCGCGCGCGAAGGCCGCCTCGACGCGCCGCGGATCGGCCGATTCCGGCAGTCCGGCGCGCAGTTTCGCCTCCGCGCGCGCCCACGCGGCGGCATAAGGCGCGTCCGCGGCCGGCCGGCCGGGAACGAGAAGCTTGCGCAAGGCCGCCTCGCGCGCCGGCGCTTCGAGCGGCGCCAGATCCGGGTCGTGCCACAGCAACGCGCGCAGGCCCGTGAGCAGGCGTTCGAACCCGTCGGGCGGGTCGTCGGCACCCTGCATCGCGCCGTCGATGCGTACGCCGGGCATCGAGACGTTGACGATCCGCACGCCGTCGTCGCGGGCGATCGCGAAACACGCGCCGGCACGGAAACGCCGCTCGGGTGCGGCGCGCGCGACGTCGAGGATGCCGAGCCGCTCGTAAAGGTCGCGCAGCACGCCGTTGGCGCGCGACACGAGCTCGGCGTCGCTCCAGCGGCGGATCGCGCCGTCCGCGGCCGCCGCAAGCACGAAGCGCGACAGCGCGTCGGCCGCGAGCCAGCCGCCCGTCCGCCCGCCGAAACGCAGCCCGCCGATGTCGGTCGCACCGTCGATGACCGCCGCCGCGTCGGGAAGCGCCAGCACGGCGCGGTCTTCGCACGTGTCGGGGGCGGCCGGGTCCTTGCCGACGCACAGGAACTCGCCGCGCGCGGCAAGCCCTAGAGCCACCCGACGTTCCCCGCGCGCCCGCGTCCGCTCGCCGCCGCGAACAGCGCGAGCGCCAGTGCCGTGACCGCGATCAGCATCGTCGCGTAGGCCGCGGCCATGCCCACGTCCCCGCCCAGCGACTGCTGGTAGGCGGCGATGGGCAGCGTGCGCGTCGTCGCGGTGTAGAGCACGATCGACGCCGACAGTTCGTTGAAGATCTCGACCCACGCGATGCTGGCGCCCGCGACGATTCCCGGCCGCATCAGCGGCGCCACGATGCGCCGGAAGCCGCTGAGCGGCGGCACGCCGAGATTGAGCGACGCCTCTTCGAGATTGCGGTCGATCTGGTAGACGATGCTCGACGAGGCGCGCGTCATGTAGGGCAGCCGGCGCGTGAAGTACATCAGCACCAGCACCGTCGACGTGCCCGTCAGGTAGAGCGGCGGCCCGTTGAACACCGACGCGTAGCCGATCCCCAGAACCGTGCCCGGCACGACATAAGGCACCATGACGAGCAGGTCGAGCAGCCGCGCGACGGGACCGTCGCGCCGGCTGACGAAATAGCCGACCAGCGACCCGACGACGACCACGCCGGCCAGCGCGATGCCGGCATAGACGAGGCTGTTCCACAGCGCGTCGCCCATCGTCGCCCATGCCTTGACGAAGTTCTCGAAGGTCGGGACCGGCTGGAACACGACGCCGCGCACCTCGAGGAACGACGAGACCACGACGACCGCCAGCGGCAGGTTGGCGAGTGCCACGAGCAGGCCGACGCCCGCCGCGACACCCGCGCCGGCGAGGCCGCGCACGGGCGTCGGCGCCGTGACGGCGCCGAGATCGTTGGCGACGGACCGCCGCCGCGCCAGCAGGCGCGCGCCGAGCACCAGCGACATCGAGATCGCGATCAGGATCACGCTCGTCGTCGCCGCCATGCCGGTCTGGCCGCCGATCTCGCTGAGGAACAGCGAGAAGGCGAGCGTGGCGAGTACCGGGTAGCGTTCACCCTCGCCGAGGATGCTGGGCGTCCCGAAGTCGGAAATGATGTTGAGGAAGACGAGCAGCGCCGACGTGACGAGGGCGGGCATCAGCAGCGGCAGCGTGACGCTGAACGTCACGTGGAGCCTGCCGCGCCCCAGATTGGCCGCCGCCTCCTCGAGCGACCGGTCGATCCGCGACAGCCCACCGCGCACGACGAGGAAGACGATCGGGTAGAGCCCGAAGGCGACCGCGAGCGAGATGCCCAGCGGCCCGTAGATCGTCGGCAACTCGAGGCCGAGGGTTCGGCCGAATTCGGTGACGATGCCGCTGCGCCCGAACAGCAGGATCCACGCATAAGCGCCCACGAAGGGCGGCGAGAGCATCGACATCAGGATCGCGATCTCGATCGCGCGCTTGCCCGCGAAGTCGAAGCGCGCGAAGGCGAGCGCCAGCGGCACCCCGAGCAGCAGGGCGATCAGCGTGCCGAGCGCCCCGACCGTCAGGCTGTTCATCAGGGCGCGCCTGAAGTATCGCGAACCGAAGAACGTCTGGAAGTTCTCGAGGCCGAGCTCGTCGGAGCGCTGGCCGACGAAGCTCTGGCGCACGAGCTCGGCGAGCGGCAGCGCCACGAACACGAGCAGGAAGCAGATCGCCGCGATCGCGAGCACGCGCCACGGGTCGGAAAGGAGCGCAGCGAACGCGGGACGCGCTTGGGCTGCCGCGGCCATCGGCTCAGTCGACGCGCCGGCCGTCGCCGGCCGCGAAGACGCGGATGCGGGCCGGATCGAAGGCGAGCCGGATTTCCGCACCCTCGGCCGGCAGGTCGGCGCGGGCGGGAAGGTCGGCATGGATCGCGGCGTCGCCGCCGCCGAGGCGCACCTGCGCGCGCACGCGCTGGCCGAGATACGAGAGGATCGTCGTGCGGCCCGCGATGCAGGCGGCCGGATCGTCGTCCGCGACCGCCAGGCGCAGGTCTTCGCCGCGAATGGCGACGCGCACGGCCCCTCCCTTGCGCGGCGACGCGCCGCGCACCGGGAACGGAACGACCGGCCCGGCCGCGAGGCGAACCGCGCCGGCATCCAGCGTGCCGTCGAACCAGTTGCAGCCGCCGATGAAGTCGGCGACGAAGGCGTGGCGCGGCTGCTCGTAGATCTCGCGCGGCCCCGCGATCTGGCGGATCTCGCCGCGCTCCATGACCGCGACGCGGTCGGAGATCGCCAGCGCCTCCTCCTGGTCGTGGGTCACGTAGATCGTCGTGATGCCGAGCTCGCGCTGCATCAGGCGGATTTCCTCGCGCATCTCGATGCGCAGCTTGGCGTCGAGGTTGGAGAGCGGCTCGTCCATCAGCAGCACGTCCGGCTCGATCGCCATCGCGCGGGCGAGGCCCACGCGCTGCTTCTGCCCGCCCGACATCGCGTCCGGGAAACGTTCGGCGAGTGCGGAAAGCCGCACGCGCGCGAGTGCGGCCGCCGTGCGCGCCTTGATCGTGTCGGCCGACAGGTCGCGCGCCTTGAGGCCGTAGGCGACGTTGTCCGCAACGCTCATGTGCGGGAACACGGCATAATTCTGGAAGACCATGCCGGTATTGCGCTTGTGCGCCGGCACGCCGTCGACCGGCCGGCCGCCGATGCGGATCGAGCCGGAATCGGGCTCGAGGAACCCGGCGATCGCCCGCAGGAGCGTG
>Ga0172367_10009293_pt1 | contig 10817 bp, 12 predicted proteins | sample Lak10m_FD_114542 | JGI IMG/M metagenome (GOLD analysis project Ga0172367, IMG submission 114542) | Freshwater microbial communities from Kabuno Bay, South-Kivu, Congo - kab_022012_10m | ecosystem: Environmental > Aquatic > Freshwater > Lake | place: Democratic Republic of the Congo: South-Kivu...
AGTGGGTAGGAAATGTTCATGAAAGAATAAATGGTACTAAAACATTCTCACCATTACCAGCTGAGGAGTGGTGGAGTTTATATCATCCAAAGACAATTGAAAAACAAGAGAAACAGAATAAACATTATGAAACATTATAAAAAAATATTTGTAGCTGGTGCTAACGGAATGTTAGGTACTACACTTCAAAATATTGTTGACACTAAAGATTTTTTACTTACAGATAAAGAAACTTCAAAAAATGTTAAGTGGTGTGACATCAGAGATCTTAAATATACAACTGATTTGGTTAATGAATATCAACCTAATATAATTTTGAATTTTGCTGCTTTAGTTGATCTTGAATATTGTGAACAAGAAAAAGATGATTGTTATTCAACAAATACTATAGCCGCCATTCATTTATTTAATCTAGCTAAAGATTTAAATATACCATACATTTTTATTAGCACAGCAGGAATATTTGGTAATGATAAAGAGTTCTATACAGAAGAAGATCAACCATATCCACTAAGTACTTATGGCAAAAGTAAATACATCACAGAACAGCTTTTACTAAATCAGAACTACCCTAAATATTGGATATTCAGAGCTGGATGGATGATGGGTGGTGGACCTGAAAAAGATAAAAAATTTGTAAATAAAATTATGAAACAAGTTAAATCAGGAGCTAAAGAGTTATTTGTAGTTGATGATAAATTAGGTGTTCCTACTTATACTAAAGATTTTGCTTCATCAATTTTAAAACATATTGAAGAAGAATTACCTTATGGATTGTACAATATGGTAAGTCAAGGTGAGGCTAGTAGATATGAAACAGCGGTTGCTATCAATGAGTATCTTAATTTAGGATTAACAGTACATAAAGTAGATAGTGATCATTTTAAAACAGAATATTTTGCTCCCCGTCCATACTCAGAAAAATTAATAAATAAATCATTAAATGATTTAGGAAAAAATTACATGAGAAATTGGAAAGTATGTTTACATGAATATTTAAATGAATTTTTTAAATGAAAATACCTGTAGCTCGTCTTTGGCATAAAAAAGGAAAATTAGAATATTTTTGTATTAAAAAATTATTAGAATATTTTCCTAATATAGATTTTGAATGGCATATTGTTCTACATGATACTAATCATGAAGATGAATGGTCTAAAAAAATTGACTCTTTACCTATTAATGTTAATTGGTATTCAACAGATTTTATTCTTAATTATATTAAAGAATGTAATTATGTTAATGATGAATTAATAAATAAAATTCCTAATTTTGTTCATTTTTATCATATACTTATATTCCATTATTTAAGAAGAACTTTAAGATATGATTATGCTTTAGCATATGAATATGATATCATTTTTAATAATAAAGATTTAACTGAATTAAATGAATGTATTAATAATAAGATACCGTTTGGAGTGATTGAGCCAGCTAATAATAATTGTGATAAAGCCTTATATCAAAAATTAAGTAATTTATTTCAAACAGATTTGTCTAAATATAGTTCTAATTTTGATTATGGTATAAATGCTGGTTTTCAAGGAATGAATTTAAAGATATTTGATTATTTTTTAAATCCTGATTCTTTTAAAGAATTAATCAATTGCTTTGACTTCTCAGGAATATATAATGAGAAAGGAGAAGAAAAAATAGGATGGGAACGAACAGTAATTGATACTCAAGAACAATCTTTTCACTCATTAATGAATAAAATTAGTAGCCCTAATTTTAAAATATTAACTCCATCAGAATATTATTTTTATCCTTCTTATTTAAGTATGGAAACATTACTTAAATCTAAAATAATTCATTATTTTGGGCATACTAAACCTCAACAAATGATAGATACTATTAATTTAAAATTACAACAATATGAAAAACAATAAACAAATAGATTTATTTAGGGTACATATGGCTCCAACTGCTGCTGAAGAAGTTACTAAAGTTCTTAATAGTGGTTATATAGGTCAAGGATCTAAAGTTGAAGAATTTGAAAAACAACTTAAAGATTATTTTAATCATGACTTTATTCAAACTATAAATTCCGGAACATCAGTTCTCCATATGGCGCTGCATATGCTAAAAAAACCCAATGCTAACTGGCCAGGAATTCAAGAGGGTGATGAAGTATTAGCTACTGCTTTAACTTGCACAGCATCTAATTTTCCTATTTTAGCAAATGGGTTAAAAATTAAATGGGTAGATATTGATCCTACTACACTTAATATGGATTTAGATGATTTAGCACGTAAAATTACCCCTAAAACCAAAGCAATCATTTTAGTTCATTGGGGAGGATATCCTAATGATTTATATAAAGTTAAACAAATTCAAAATAAAGCAGAAGAATTATATGGTTTTAAACCAGCAGTAATAGAGGACGGTGCTCATTCATTTGGTTCTAAATATATGGGTAAACATATTGGAACTCATGGAAATTTAACTATGTATTCACTTCAAGCAATAAAACATATTACTTCTATTGATGGTGGTTTACTTTTAAGTCCACATCAAGAATTACATAGACGAGGAAAACTGATCCGTTGGTATGGTATTGATAGAGATAGTAATAGAAAAGATTTTAGATGTGAAGCTGATATTGAAGAATGGGGATTTAAATTTCATATGAATGATATTTGTGCCACAGTAGGAATAGAAAATTTAAAACATGCTGATGAAATAATTAAAAAACATCAATCAAATGCTGCTTATTATGATAAACATTTAAAAAATGTTAAAGATGTTACATTATTAGATAGACATGAAGGGCATGAATCTGCATTTTGGATATACTCTATGTTAGTTGATAATAGAGATGGTTTTTATAAATGGATGAAAGAATGTGGTATTGTTGTTTCTCAAGTACATGAACGAAATGATAAACATTCTTGTGTTCAAGAATTCAAATCAAATTTACCTACATTAGATAAAACTATTGGAAAAATAGTATCTATTCCTGTAGGATGGTGGGTAACTAAAGAAGAAAGAGAATATATTGTTGATTGTATTAAAAAAGGTTGGTAATGATATCATTTGAACCTTTAAAAGAAAAAGATTTAGAATTCCTTAATGAAATAAGAAATTATTGTGCCGAGGAATATTTACATGATTCTAGAATCTTTTCTCTATCAGATACATTAAATTGGTTTAGATCAACAAATCCTCAATATTATATAATATTTAATAATGAAGAAAAAATAGGATATTTTAGACTTTCTAATTATTCTATTATAAATAGAAATATATATATTGGAGCTGATCTTCACCCAAAATTTTGGGGTAAAAAATTATCATATCCATCATATCAAAAATTTATTAATTATTTATTTATTAATTATAATTTAAATAAAATATCTTTAGAAGTATTATCAACAAATATTAGGGCATATAATTTATATAAAAAACTAGGATTTACTCAAGAAGGAATTAAACGTCAAGAAATATTTAAACAAAATCAATTTGTTGACTCTATTATAATGTCACTACTTAAAACTGAATACAATGCCTATATTTTGGAGAATTAATTCAAATGAATTATCCCCTATATTTGAAACAACACATTTAGGTTTTCCAACAGAAAATCCATCTTATATACCAGATGAATATTTAGATGAAAAAGAATTTATAGTATTTAGAACATGCCATTCAATTGGAGATTGGGGAATAATTTCAGCTATGCCCAAACTTCTAAAACAAAAATACCCAGATTGTAAAGTATATGTACCTTCTGCTAAATTAATATCTAAAATGTTTGGAAAATTTAGTAATTGGAATCATTGGAATAATCCATTTGAAAATGTTGAATTAGTGTTTAAAAATAATCCATATGTTGATGAGTTTATTGATGATATTAACAATGAAGCATTCCATGATCATTACAGAATATATGATTTAAATAATATTGAAGTTCCTTTAATTATCCAAATGTTAAAGTTTTGGCAATTTACAGATGAAGAAATTCAAGATTATCTTCCTGAATTATATTTTTCTGAAGAAGAAATCAGTATAGGAAATAAAATTATAGAAACTTATACTAATGGTGAATATGGAACTTTACTCCTCACTAATACCGTTAAAGAATACTATTCAGATGATATTAACAAGTTATTATTAAAAGAAATAGAACAATATAAAGATTTAATATTTTTTTATTATGGTTCTAAAAATATAAAAGATACAATTTTTAATAATATTAAATGTATTGATTTTAAAGATCTAAATATTCCTATTAGAATTCAACTTTATATTAAAACCAAAGCTTTAGTTAATATAGGTTATCAAAGTGGAATAAATGATTCTGTATGTAGATATTCAAAAGTAATTTGTACCCCATCTACTGGTATTTTAGGAGCAGATTATTTAGGATCAATTAAATATTTAAAATAATATTTGGAGATATTAATTAATTTTTTTATATTTAAATTATGAAAAACGTTTATGACATAACAAATGAATTTGAAAGAAGATTAGCAGAATATACTGGAGCCCCTTATGTAGTAACAGTTGATAATCAATCAAATGCTTTATTTTTAGCATTATATTATGAACATTATGTAACTAAAAATATAAAAACAGACTCAATTACTATCCCAAATCGTACCTATCCCTCAGTACCATGTGAAATAATTCATGCTGGTTTAAAAGTTAAATTTAAACAAGTTGAAGGTAAAACAATTAAAGGAGCATATAATTTAGAAGGTTCTAATGTTTGGGATTCTGCTCTATCATTTACAACTGATATGTACAAATCAAATCAACATATGTGTATTTCATTCACTGGTCCATATAAGCATTTTAAATTAAGTAAAGGTGGAGCTATATTAACTGATAATTATGATGCTAATCTTTGGTTTAGAAGAGCAAGATACTCAGGAAGAAGAGAATGTTCATATCATGATGATAATTTAGATATGTTAGGTTGGAATTTTTATATGATGCCCGAGTTAGCTGCTAGAGGATTATTATTAATGAATCAATTCTATAATGGAGAAGGACAACCTAAACATAATAATGATTTAGAATTACCATACCCAGATTTATCTAAATTTCCAATATATACTAAATAATTTATGATTAAAGAATTCAATATTAATTTTATAATATTTTCCCCATTCCCAGAATATGTTACACATATAGGTGGAGCAACTGTCCCTCATACTCTAGCTAATCAATTATCATTATTAGGAGAAAATGTTTATATATATGCTAATTCTACTAATCCTAAATATAATGTAACTTGTATTCCGTGGGGAACAGAAGTTGATTTTGATCCTGAAAATACAATAGTAATATTCATAGCTGGAGGAGGTGAACATACATTTGAACATAATATTCCTGAATGTTTAAAAAATGCTCCTAATATAGTTAGATGGTTAGTAAATGATCAAGTTAAATACTATCCTGAGGGAGATAAATTTTATATCTATCACAAGTATTGGAATGTATTAGAGAATCAAAAAATTAATGGAGAATTATCAGTAATAGAAATAGATCATGAACTTTTTCAAAATAAAAATTTATCAAGAAAAGGAACATGTTATTTAATGAAAGGAAATCTAGATATAAAATTAGAACCAGAAAGGATAATCCATAAACCTGAAGATTTATGTATAGATTCAATTTTATATAATATTCCAAATTTAGAAAAAATGAAATTCTACTCAGAGTTATTTAATCAAATGGAATAATTTATTAGTTATACACCATTTACTTTTACCTCAGTACTAGCAGTAATGTGTGGATGTAAATCAATAGTTATTCCTAGATATGAATATGATGGAAGAGTATTTAGTAAAGAAAAGTGGTTTAATGAAATTTGGTGTGCTAAATATGGTATAGCAGTTGGATTAGATGATTTACCTAGAGCTATATCTACTATGGATCAAGTTTTGCCTAATATTAAATATTACGAAGAAGTTACCCAAACAAATCAAGCAAAAGATTTTATTCAAGATTGTTATATTTGGTTAAAAGAAAAATATAATTTGTAATATGAAAAAACTTTTAATCTTAGGAGCTAATCCTGAAACTATCCGTATTATCAATACCGCTAAACATATGGGAATATATACCATAGTTACCGACCCAGACCAAAATGCTCCTGCTAAAAAAGTTGCAGATAAAAGTATCAATATAAATGGGATGGATGTAGATGCTTTAGTAAAATTTTGTTTAGAAGAAAAAGTAGATGGAGTATTAGTTGGTATAGCAGATAGATTGATTCAACCTTATCAACAAGTTTGTGAAAAACTTAATCTTCCTTGTTATGGGAATCAAATGTCTTGTGATTATCTTACTAACAAAGGAAAATTTAATGAACTATTATCTAACCATAACTTATCAAGTATCCCCTCATACAAATTATATAAAAACCAAACACCATCAGAAATAAATTTCCCTGTGTTTATAAAACCAATAGATAAAAATTCAGGACAAGGAATGAGTGTAGTTTATAACCATGATGAATTAAATAAAGGAATATCTAAAGCTTTTGATTCAACAAATAGTGATTATATTTTACTAGAAGAGTATATGGATTATGATGACACAATGTTGAATTTTACTATCATTGAAGGAAAAGTATTCTTATCAGCAATGACGGATAGATTTACTTGTAAATCACAAAAAGATGCAAGTAAAGTATGTTTGGGAGCTAATTATCCATCCAAATTCACTCAATTATTTATGGATAGTGATTATAAAAATATGTGTAATTTATTAAAAGCATTAGAAGTAGAAAATGCTATATTTACTATATCTGCTTTTATAAAAAATAATAAATTCTACTACTATGACCCAGGCTTCAGGCTACAAGGTGAAGCCCCAGATCTTCACATAAATAAGGTAACTGGTTTTGACCAAAAAAAGTTTTTAATTAATAGTGCATTAGGTATTAAAGACACACAAATTTTCAAACCCTTTAATAAGCATAATGCTACAATTTGGATATTACTAAAATCTGGCACTATTAAAGAAATTAATATATATAAAGAAGATTCATCTATATTTTATGTGTCTCAAAGATTCGTCGCAGGTGATATAATTACAGATGAAATGATAGGAACCGAACGTCAAGTAGCAGCACGAATATATATAACTTGCAACTCAGAAACAGAACTTAAAAGCAAGATTAATGAAATACAATCCAAAACGAAAGTAATAGATATTAATGGTAATAATCAAATTTTAGATAAATTTATTTATGAATAAAAAAACATTTGTTATAGCAGGAGGATCTACAGGAGTAGCAAAACAAGTGGTTTCTGAACTTATTACATTAGGACACAATGTAGTATTTGGGGATTTGGATGTTAAAAATGAATTAAGAGAAAAACATTTATTATCTGTTTATACGGATATATCTAATGTAAATGACTGTGAAAGATTATTTAAATTAGCATACGAAACTTTTGGTAGAATAGATGGATTCTTTAGCTATGCAGGAATTACTCCTGCTCAATCATTATTAGAATGTACTGAAGAATTACACGATGAAATATTTAATATAAATTTAAAAGGAGCTTTATTTTGTTCTAAATATGCCGTAAAGTATATGAAAGAAAATAAAACTGGAGGTTCAATTATATTTACTGGATCCCCTCATTCTGATGCGGGAGAAATTGATAGAGTTTCGTATGCATGTTCAAAAGGAGCAGTTGTTACTTTAGCAAATCATATAGCTAAAAATTATGGTAAATACAATATACGCTCTAATTATATTACAATGGGATGGACACCAACAGAAGGAGAATTAGCTTTAAGAGAAAGTCAAGGAATGTCTAAAGATGATTTAGAAAAACATGCATCTAGCTTTATTCCTATGGGTAGGATGAACACATATGAAGATATAGTTCCTATAATAATACATTTATTATCTAGCAACTCATTAATGACCTCAGGCTCTAATATTAGAATCACTGGTGGTTGGTTTATGTAATTTTAAAATTTATGAATAATCCTTTAGTAAGTATAATAATTCCAATATATAATAGTGAAGCATTTTTAGACAAATGCATCCAAAGTGCTTTAAATCAGTCATATAAAAACATAGAAATTATTCTTGTTGATGATGGTTCAATAGATTCAAGTGGAGAAATATGTGATAATTATTCTTCTATTGATAGCAGAATTAAAACTATCCATAAAAACAATGGGGGACTAGTTAGTTCTCGTAAAACAGGACTTAAAGCATCAACTGGAGAATATGTTTTATATATTGATGGAGATGATTGGCTTGAACTAGATATAATAAAAAATTATGTAGATCAAGTTATAAAATATAATGCCGATATTGTTATATCATCTCATATAGTAAATTTAGAAGGAAGAGAAGATATCTTAATGAATTCACTACCTTCTGGAGTTTATGATAAAGATAAACTCAATTTAGTAGTTTATCCCAAAATGTTATATACAGGTAAATTCTCTCAATTTGGTATATTTTCTTATTCATGGGGGAAATTATATAAAAAAGAATTATTATTAGAAAATCAATTAAAAGTTGATGAAAGTATAATTATAGGAGAAGATGCATTGTGTTTGTATCCTACATTGCTAGATGCTAATACATTAGTTATTTTAGAGCAACCCGGTTATCACTATAGACAACGAGCTGATTCTTTAATTAAGACTTTAAGAAAGATTGAAGTTTCTAAAATGCAAAAAGTATACGATGATCTTAAAAATATATTTTTAGATAAAGGAGTTTTAGATATAATGTTATCTCAACTTCAATATTATCTTTTAAGTTTATTGGTAATCAATACTGAGGGTCCAAGTTTAGATAATATAACAAATTTATATCCTTTTAATAAAATTGAACCTAAAAAAGGATTAGTAATATATGGTGGAGGAACTTTTGGGCAACACATGTATAAAAAAATAGCTAATAACAAATCGCATAACATTTTAGCTTGGATAGATGAAAAACATAAACATTACTCAAAATTAAATCTCCCAGTAACAGGATTTGATAAAATTAAATCTCTTAATTATGATGTTATTTTGATAGCATTAATTGATGAAAATAATTCTAATCAAGCCGTTTCAAAATTATTAAAATATGGAGTAGATAAAAACAAAATAGTTCAAATCCCTATTTATAATTTTAAATCTCCACAAATATCACTTTCACAATTTAAAATCAATTTATAATAAATATGGAACTAATTTTTCACGCCGGATCAAGTCTTTTAGAAGGCCCAATTTGGGATGCTACCAACAAACTAGTTTATTGTGTATCAATAGAACAAGGAATCATTTATCAAATCAACCCAACCTCAGGAGAAGTACAATCATATATCACTCAGGGAAGTGTAGGGTGCGTTGCATTAGATAAAAATGGAAACCTTTTATCAGCAGAAAAAGAAGGTATTTTTAATATAAATCCCAAAACAAAAGAAAAAACTTACTTAACCCAATTTGAATCAAATGTAGATTTACGTTATAATGATGGAAGATTTGACCCAGTTGGTAGATTTATTGTGGGAACTAAAAGTGAAAAAGATTTTTTTCTTGAAAAAAAAATTGTAAAAGGTAAATTATTTTCATATATTAATGGAATAAGTAAAGTATTATTGAATGACTTATTGATATCTAATGGAATTGGATTTTCACATAACGGAGAAAAAATGTATTTTATAGATACACCAACAAAGAAAGTAGCTCAATATAAATACAATTTAACTACTGGAGACATTGAATTTGAAAAATACATTATAGACATAGATGGAAATGGATGGCCAGATGGAATGTGTGTAGATTTAGATGGTAATGTATGGGTAGCTGAATGGGAAGGTGGAAGAGTTAGGAAATGGGATGTAAATACTGGAAATGTATTAGATGAAATAACATTACCTTGTCCAAGAGTAACTTCATGTTGTTTAGGAGGAGAAAATTTAAATGAACTCTTTATTACAACTGCTAAAAGTGAAGGAAATATTTTTGGAGGAGCTTTATTTAAAGAAAAATTAAAATAAAAATATGACTAAACCATCAAAATTTGACAATGATACATTTTTGGCTACAAGAGAACATCTTAATTCATTTATTAATAGAGTAGCAAAAACACATGGTGAAGCTAATAAACAACTCCTTGAAATAGGATCTCAAGATAGATCTGAAGTTAAAAATGCTTTCCATATGTGTGATATTAAAACTTTAGACTTAGTACCTGACTACAACCCAGATATAATAGGAGATATTACAAAATATAATTCTCACATAGCTAATTCTACTTATGATATTATTGCATGTTTAGAAATTTTAGAACACACTGTAAATCCATTTGCCGCTATAGAAGAACTTAGAAGAATTTCTAAAGATGGAGGATATATTTTATTTTCTGCTCCATTAAATTGGAGAATCCATGGTCCAGTTCCTGATTGTTGGAGATTTACTGAATTTGGATGGAAAGTATTATTAAAGGATTTTGATATTATTGAAATAGATAAATTAGAAACCCCTGATAGAAATTTATTTCCTATTAAATATAATATTTTAGCTAAATGTAATAAATCAAAAAATATAGATATTTATTCTATAGAATTTAAACCTATTAATTCATGAAAATAATTTATAGAATAGCAGATGCTGGTTATAACAAAGTAAAACCACTTTATATTAATAATGGAAATTGTTTAAAAAATGCTTTACAAGTATTTCCATGGACTGAATATGATTGGTCTATTATAGCTGATAATGTATCTGAAGAAACAAATGATATGATTCAAAAATATATTTCTAGAGATCATATTTTATATGTTTCTGTAGGTCATGGAGCTGGTACTTTTAATTTAGCATTAGATAAAGCATTA
>Ga0172367_10009297_pt1 | contig 10810 bp, 11 predicted proteins | sample Lak10m_FD_114542 | JGI IMG/M metagenome (GOLD analysis project Ga0172367, IMG submission 114542) | Freshwater microbial communities from Kabuno Bay, South-Kivu, Congo - kab_022012_10m | ecosystem: Environmental > Aquatic > Freshwater > Lake | place: Democratic Republic of the Congo: South-Kivu...
CCATTAGAAAAAACAATTGATAAACTAAAAGAAACATTAACTCAACAATCCCAAGCATTAGGTAAAGACGACCCGAAAACAAAAGCAACATACCTATCATTACAAAACGCACAAGAGAGAAAACAGGCTATGTTGGATGGAAAACAATATGAAGGAGATAAAACTGGAAGAAAGATAGGAACTGGAGAATTTGTTGGAACTGGAAAGTTTGAATCTGTGGGAGAGGTCAAAGATAAAGATGGCAATATAATAAAACATGGAACGACACGAGAAATAAAAGAAGAAATAATGAAAGACGAGCGTGACGAAAAAACAGCTACTGATTACACAAAGGACGAATACAACGCTGGTGAAATAACTGACAAAGACGGAAAAGTGCATAAGAGAACAATAAAATATCTAGACACAATAGAAATTAAAGATAATGCAAAAGCAGTATTTGATAAAGAAGCTGCCACTTTAAAAGGATATGCAAGTGGTATGGATTCGAAACTAACTAAAACCTTTAACTTTATATTCAGTGGCGGAATGCACAGTGGTATAGGAGCAGAAGAATCACAAATGAATATAGAAAAAATGGCTAGACATTTAGAAGAGCGTGGTAATATAAAATAAAAATATGAACGATCAATTAAAAAAAACAATTGAAGAAGAAATAATAAAAACACCAAAAGAAATACAAGATGTTGTTAATTCTGTTGATTGGATAACTATTTCTGAAAAAATTGGAAAAGAACATTCTCTTACTGAAAATGAAATTATAAATATTCAAACAGAAATAGCTTTTATTTTAATAGGAGCAGAACATATAAACGACCTTGCTGTTAACATAGAACACAAAACTAATATAAGCAAAGATGAATCAGAAAAAATAGCTTTAGAAATTTTACAAAAAATATGCCTACCAATTGCTGACAAAATAACAGAAAATGCAAAAGAAAGTTTAAAAAATAAAAAACCAACTTGGGATCAAAATATAAATTTTATACTTTCTGGTGGAGATTATACGGAATTTTTGAGAAAAATAAACACAAATACTAATTTCCAAGACAAACCAAATCCAGAAAAAACACCAATAAATTATTCAAAACTTGAGGATTTAAAAAACAAATTTACTATTTAACCCCGTAGTAGATTTTTAATTAGATTATGTTCTATGTATATATATTACAAAGCAAAAATAACAAAGAATTATATACAGGTTATACATCAGACCTGAAAAAAAGATTTAAAGAACATAATCAAGGGTTAAATTTTTCTACTAAAAGATACATGCCGTGGGATATAATATATTATGAAGCGTGCAAAGAAGAAACCGACGCCAAACGAAGAGAAAAATATTTAAAAACTACACAAGGAAATAGATTGATAAAGAGAAGAATAAAAGATTATTTATATAAGTCGAAAAATTTAATAAATTAAAAATTCACTACAGGGTAATAAAAAAATATGGATCCCGTAGTAGAATTTCAAATCATTAAAAATAGCCAGGTAAAATAGTCGAGATTATAAGGTAAATTAATTAAAGGTTTCATATCGTTCACAAGGTTCAAAGAACAATTTGAAATTTCACTACAGGATGGAAAACAAAGACGCATTACAAATAAAAATAGACGAAGCTAAAGCAAATCTTTCAGAAGAAACAAAAAACGCAATCAATGCTGTTGATTGGCGTTCAGCAGTTTTAGGAATGAGAGAAAAAAAAGGTTATAGTTTTTCACAATTAAGCGATCTTGAAATAGAAACTGAGCTTTTACTTTATGGCCTTTTAAAACCTGAAGATTATCCAAAAGAACTGGAAGCCAGAATGAAAATATCAAAAGAAGACGCAAATGAACTTGTAAATTTATTAAATGAAACAATTTTTAATAAAATAAGAAATGAACTTATAAAAAATTCAGAAAAAAGAACAGTGCCTGTAATATCAGAAAAAGATATAAAAAAAGAAGAAATAGAAAAAAAAGAAATTAAATTAGAAAAACCAGATGAAAAAGAAAATAAAGTATTAAATCAATCGGGAATAGAAATAGTCTCAGAAGAGAAAAAAGAAGAAAAACCTGAAATACAAACGGAAAAAAGGGAAGACGTATTATTAAAAATTGAAAATCCAGAACCAACAGTATTTAAAGAAGAACTAAAAACTCCTTCATTTCTAAACCAAAAATTAGGTAATTCTTTCAAAATAGAATCCGTAGAAACCAAACATACAGACACCATAGCAAAACATTCTCCACTTGGATCAACAAAAACAGATCCTTACAGAATGCCAATTGAAGAATAAATTGTGTTAAATTCACAATTTAATTTCGCGTTTAGTGATTTTTAATCTATAATTTATATAATGCATCCCGTTAGAGATTATATATGTTTTATTACACTTATATTTTAAAAAGTAAAAAAGATGGTAAATTTTACACAGGAAGCACAAAGGACTTACGGAAGCGCCTTATTCAACATAATACTGGGAAATCTACATATACGAAAGGAAGAGGCCCATTTATAATTATTTATTATGAAGCATGTTTATTAGAAGAAAAAGCAAGGTCGAGAGAATTATTTTTAAAATCGGGAATGGGCAAGCGTTATCTTAGAAATAGATTAGGCGCTTCCTATCTCTAACGGGATGCAATTCAAAGTTCCACAATTTTTAGATATAGAAGATAAAATATTCGGTCCATTCACATTTAAACAATTTGTTTATCTAGCTGGTGGCGCTGGTTTATGTTTTACGCTTTTTAAACTTTTAGGACTTTTACTTGGATTAATACCAATATTAGCTGTGGCCGGATTGGCTTTGGCTTTGGCTTTTTATAGACCAAATAATAAACCCTTACTTAATATGATAGAAGCTGGTTTTAAATTTTATGTGCAAAATAGACTTTATATTTGGGAAAGAAGAAAACAAAAAAAAGAAATAATCAAACAAGAGGAAATAAAAGCAAATGCAGAAGAAGAACGAATAGCATTTAATAAAAAAGATTTCACGGGAAGTAAATTAAAAGATTTGGCATGGAGTTTAGATGTTTTAGATTTGAAAAAAAATAATGACTAATCCCGTTAGAAGCCGCGATCGCAATTAAAAAATATATAACAATAATGAAATTAGACACATTAAAAATTAATAACTTAACCAAGCAAACGCGTAAGTTGATCGCGATCTGCTTCTAACGGGATGGCATTAAAAGCAAAAGCAACACAAGAATTCGTACCAATAAAAGAAGTTCGTGACGGCGTAATTATGTTAAAAAACGGCGGTCTTTGCGCTATTGTGTTGGCAAATTCAACAAATCTTTCATTAAAATCTTACGATGAACAAAAAGCAACAATTATGCAATTCCAAAATTTTTTAAATACATTGGATTTTCAAATTCAAATTTCAATACAATCAAGAAAACTAGATATTCGTTCATATCTTTTACTTTTGGAAAATAGAATGAAAGTGCAAACAGAACCTTTATTGAAATTGCAAACAAAAGAATATATGGATTTTATAAAAAATTTTACAGAAAATGTAAGCATAATGACTAAAAGTTTTTTTGTAGTCGTTCCTTATACTCCAAAAACAATTAATTTACAAAATGGAATTTTAGATAATTTATTTTCAAAAAAGAACCGGGCTGAATTAAAAGAAGCGCAAAAAGTAGATTTTGAAGAAAAAAAATCACAACTTGAACAAAGAGTAAGCGTAATTCAACAAGGTCTTGGAGCTTGTGGAATAAAATCTGCTCAATTGGGAACAGAAGAAGTTGTGGAGGTTTTTTATAAAGTATTTAATCCAGGAGAATTAGAAGGTAAAATTAAGCTTGAATAAACTACGAGTTTAACGCCACAAAAATTATATGTCAATTTTAGATAATTTATTAGGAAAAAAGAAAAACAATATTGCTCAAAGTGGTGCAAATGCTTCTGTTTTAGCTGTTCTTCCTGAGCAAATCTATGAATCAGCAAATTTGGAACTTCAAGATGTTATTGCTCCATCAGCTTTAAAAATAGAGCCAAAATCATTAAATTTAGGAGATAAAATCGCCCGCACTTTTTTTATAATTTCTTATCCAAGATATTTAACAGACAATTGGTTTTCACCAATAATAAACTTAGATAAAGTTTTTGATGTTTCTATTTATGTTCATCCGATTGATTCTTCATTAGCATTAAGACAATTTCAAAAAAAAGTTGCTGAAGTGCAAAGTCAAATAAGTGTTCGTGAATCAAAAGGAATGGTTCGTGATCCAATGCTTGATACTGCCTACCAAGATTTAGAATCATTGAGAGATAATTTAATTCAAGCTCAAGAAAAAATGTTTGATGTTGGAATTTACATCACAGTTTATGCAGATAATGATTTAGAGCTTTTTAAAATTGAAAATGAAATCAAATCAATGCTTGAATCAAAATTAATTTATATTAAACCTGCTCTTTTTCAACAAGAAGATGGTTTTAAAAGCGTTATTCCTATAGGAATAGATTTACTTGGTATTCATCAAAAATTAAATTCCGAACCACTTTCAAGTATTTTTCCTTTTGTTTCTTTTGACTTAACTTCCGACAAAGGAATTCTTTATGGTGTAAACAGACATAATTCTAGTTTAGTTATTTTTGATAGATTTTCTTTAGAAAATTATAATTCTGTAACTTTTGCAAAATCTGGTTCTGGAAAATCTTATGCAACAAAATTGGAAATTTTACGCTCATTGATGTTTGATGTTGATGTTATTGTAATAGACCCTGAAAGAGAATATGAATATTTAGCCGAAGCTGTTGGTGGAAGATATTTTAATATTTCTCTTTCTTCTGATCACCATATCAATCCATTTGATTTGCCAATTCCAAGAGAAGATGAAACTGCTGCCGATGTTTTAAGATCAAATATAATTAACTTAGTTGGACTTTTTAGATTGATGCTTGGCGGACTAACTCCGGAAGAAGATTCTATGGTGGACAGAGCAATTTCAGAAACTTATGCAATGAAAGACATTACTCCAGATTCCGATTTTTCAAACATAGAACCGCCACTTCTTTCAGATTTTGAAATGGTGCTTTCTGGAATGGAAGGAAGCGATTCTGTTGTTCAAAGATTGATTAAATATACAAGAGGTTCTTGGTCAACATTTTTAAATAGACCATCAAATGTAGATATAAATAAAAAATTTGTTGTTTTTTCTGTTCGTGATATGGAAGATGAATTAAAACCAATTGCAATGTATATTGTTACTCACTATATTTGGAATGCTGTTAGAAAAAATTTAAAGAAAAGATTATTAGTTGTTGATGAAGCTTGGTGGATGATGAAAACAGAAGACACAGCGTCATTTCTTTATTCAATTGCAAAAAGAGGAAGAAAATATTATTTAGGTTTAATGACAATAACTCAAGATGCTGCAGACTTTATGAAATCTCCATATGGTGTTCCAATTGTTACAAACTCTTCAATTCAATTACTTCTTAAACAATCACCAAGCACAATTGATGTTCTTCAAAAAACATTTAATTTAACAGACGAAGAAAAATATCTTTTGCTTGAATCTGGAGTTGGGGAAGGAATTTTCTTTGCAGGAATGAAACATGTTGCCATAAAAGTTATTTCTTCCTATACAGAAGATCAAATAATTACCTCTGACCCATCACAAATACTTGCTATTAAAAAAGAAAAACAGGAATTAGAAGAAGGAAAAACATAGAAAAAATGTAAAAATATGATACCTTGTAGTGAATTTTAGCAATGCATAAAATGCGTAAATTTAAAAAATTTTCTTTGCTAAAATCTACTACGAGGTGATATAATTTATGAGTATGATGAAAAATACAAAAATTCTTATTTTATTTTCAGTTTTAATTTGTGTTTTTTCCGCATTTTCAGTTAATGCTCAAGTAAAAAACGCTGATGTTTCTTTAATTTTAAGTCCAAAAGATCCTGGTGCAAATGAAACTGTTTCAGCTTCTATTTCTTCTTTTGTTGCTGATTTAAATAAATCTTTTATTTCTTGGTCTTTAGACGGACAAACTGTAATTCAAGGTGTTGGACAAAAAAATTTTTCTTTTAAAACTGGTAGTGATAACTCACAAACATCAATAGATGTAAAAATTGATAATACTGATGGCTCTTCAATAACTAAACAAATTATTATTACTCCAGCAGGCATTGATTTGCTTTGGGAAGCTTATGATTCTTATGTGCCACCTTTTTATAAAGGAAAAGCTCTACTTTCATCAGAAGGAATTATAAAAGCTGTTGCTATAATGAACTCAAATAAAACCAGTGGCGCTTTATATAATTGGAAAGCAGATGATAATAATAAAATAGATTCATCAGGTTATGGAAAAAATTATTATATATTCCAAAAAAGTTATTTAGATAAAAATAATACAATAGAAGTTAATGTATCAAATCTTTTAGGAAATTCTCTGGGTTCTGGAAAAATAAATTTAGCAAATGGAAATCCAAAAATAGTTTTTTATAAAAAAGATTCAACACTAGGAACTCAATGGCAAAAAGCATTGGAAGATAATTCCAGAATAGATTCAAATGGAGAAACTATTGTTTTTGAACCTTATTTTATATCACCAAAAAATCTTAATTCTTCAAATTTAAATATATCTTGGACTCTTGGAAATTCTCCAATATCTACACCAGAAATAAAAAATGAATTAAGCATAAGACCTGAATCAAGTGGTGGAGCTTCAAAAATAAAAATATCTGTGGAAAATATTAAAAAAATGTTTTTAAGTGCAAGTAAAGAAATCAATGTCAATTTTTAAAATAAAAAAAATAATAAGCTTTTTTTTCTTAATAATTTTTTTAACAAGTTTCATTCTGCCTTTTTCTGTATTCGCGGAAGAATCAGCTTTGTCTATATCAGCTGACTGGGATTCTTCGCTTATAAATAAATCTGTATTAATAACTGCAACACATACTTTAGGGCTTAGTTCTTTAAATCCATTGGCAAAAGTTAACTTTTCTTCATCTCCGGTTTGGGGTGGTGGTTTTAGTGAAACATCTTGTTCTCCAAAAGCAATAAATACATCGGTAGAAACTTGTAGTGTATCTTTTACTCCTTCCAAAAAAGGAATATATAAAATAAATGCTTCTTTTTCAGACTCCATTTCTAATACCATTTCAATTGAAGCCGCAGATGCTTTTCTTACTGCCACATCAGAAGCATCTGTTGTAATAGGAAAACCAACGCCTATAAAAGTCACGACATCTGACAAAACAGGAGAGGGAAAAACAGTTGTTTTTTCCTTTCCACAAACAGCACTCGAACAAGAAGGAGCTAGTTTAGATAAATATGCTTGTACATTAGATGAAAATGGTTCCTGTTCTGTTAATTTTAGTTCAACAAAAGCACACCTTTTTGGTACAGTAATTTATTATAAAGCTTCTGGTTATGTAAGCGGGGAAATAAGAATACGTGTTAATGGAACCGACATAACTGCAGAAGAAGAAAAACCAAAAACTGAAGAAAATTATTATCCTTTGGCTAATTTGCCTGGATTGGGAGAAACTTGCACTCCATCGTGCGATGCAGAAAATAATTGCAAAACCACTTGCGTAAAAATTGCTCCAAATTGTGATAAGAACGGAAAAAATTGCACGCCTCCTATGGGTTTTGCCGGTTATTTAAATATAATGATAAAAATCTTTATTGGAATTTGCGCAATTTTGGCAATGATAATGATTGTTATGGGAGGAATTCAATATATGACAAGTGGTTTAGTTTCCTCTAAACAAGCAGCAAAAGAAACGATAACAAATGCAATTTTAGGACTTTTGTTGGCACTAGGAGCCTTCGCAATTTTAAATACAATAAATCCTGATTTGGTTAATATAAATTTAAGCAAAGTCCAACAAGCAACGGTGACAGTATTAACACGCGAAGAAATAGTTTTAAATAATTTAAAAAATAATAAGGTATTTAAAAGAGGCCCATATTATGAAATAATAAAAACACTAGTTGCTAATAGATATCCTCATTGTATAATGCAAGCAAATTCACAAATAGAATCAAATGGTTCAACTAGTAAAGTAATAGGTCACGATGAAAATGTAACTAGTTTTAAAACAATATCAAGAAATCCTTTTATTAATTCTGGTATAAAATTTAGTGGTACCACATTCACAAAAGGAAGTAATGTACAAAATGATGATGGATCTAATCAAGGTACTTCATTAAACCCAAATGATATTAATTTAAGTTTAGATACTCGATTTTCTCATTCAGTTGGAATGTTTGGCGCAACTTTTTTTGGTAATAATACAATAGAAGAATGTAATAAACCTGGCAAACACACTGTTTCTTGTTTCCATATTACTGACGGAAGTAACACAAAAATAAAAGACATCTATAATAATACAAATAATGCAGATATTAAATGGGCAACAGATTTTGCATTTAAGGGATGGAACTCTTGTGGAAAAGACCCAATAAGAGTTTTTTATTATTTTGCAAATAATTGCTCAACCCCAACAAAAGGTAGTGCAAAAGAAGTAATTGCTAATCAAAAATTGGATTTATATAATCAGTGTTTAAAACAAGATAAATAAATTTTATGTCGAAAAAAATAATCATTTTAATAAGTATAATCGCATTACTTTTCCTAATTGTTTTAGGATATGCTTTTTTATCTAAACCAACAACAACTACAACTTCAGAGCAAACAACAGGAACAAATTTTTTTTCAAATATTTTTCCATTTTTAAAAACTACTGGAAATTCAATAATTGATCTTATAAAACCAATAGAAGAAATTATTACTCCACAAGAAACTTCATTAATAAAAGTTTCCAGTTTTCCAATTGCAGGTTTTGGAGTATTTAACAAAGAACGTTTTATTGATGTTCCAGAAGTAAGTCCAGCAATAGTAGCACCAACAACAGAAACAATCAATACAACAAATATCCCAACAATTGGTGAAAATAAAATTCCAGAAATAAAACCAACACCTCCACCAACTGAAATTATTCCAGCTGTAAAATATGTAGAAAAAGCAACAGGAAATATTTATCAAACTTATGCTGACAAAATTGATGAGCGAAAATTATCTTCAAATATAATTCCAACTGTATATGAATCATTTTTTGGATTTGGAAAAACAACTGAATCAGTTATTATGAGATATTTACAAGATAATAATGTTATTCAAACATTTATTAGAACATTGCCAAAACAAATTCTTGGTGGAGATATTGTGGAAGATAATTCAACTCCAGGATCATTTTTACCAGAAAATATTACAGACTTAAGTATTTCACCTGATGCATCACAAATTTTCTATTTATTTAATACACAAACTAGTTCAGTTGGAATAACAACTAGCTCAGTAGGGGATAAAAAAACTCAAGTGTTTAATTCTCCATTTACTGAATGGTTGTCTCAATGGCCAAATAACAAAATGATAACTTTAACAACAAAACCTTCTTACAATGTTCCAGGTTATATTTATGCAGTTGATCCAACTAAAAAAGATTTTAATAGAATTTTAGGTGGAATAAATGGATTAACAACATTAACTAGTCCAAATGGAAAAATGGTTTTATATAGCAATAACAATCTTTCTCTTTATATATATGATATTGAAAATAAAAATTCACGAGAACTTGGATTAAATACTTTACCAGAAAAGTGCGTTTGGAATAAAATGAGTGAAATAATTTACTGTGCTGTGCCAAAAGATATTCCACTGGGACAATATCCAGATTCTTGGTATATGGGTGAAGTTTCTTTTTCAGATGATATTTGGCAAATAGATATCGCAAGTGGAAATACAACTCTTATTTTAAATCCTACTGATGTGCAAGGAGGTGAGGAAATTGATGGAATAAAACTAACAATAGACGACAATCAAGATTATTTATTCTTTATGAACAAAAAAGATTCTTATCTTTGGGAATATAGTTTATAGAAATTAAATATTTCCTGTATATTTTATAACGACACGACGAGAATGGCCTTCTCCTGTTGATTCTGTTTTTAAATCTGTTGCTTCAGATAAAAATTCATGCACTATTCTACGATCAAAAGCTGACATTGGCTCAACTTCTATACTTGATTTAAAATATCTTGCGCGTTCAGCCATCATATAAGCCACGGCGTGAATACCTTCAATTCTTTTCTTTTGAAAACCATTTATATCAATTAAAATTTCAAAACCATCTGGATTTTCTGTTTCTGGTGATAATTTTGCTTCAATGATTCTTTTCACTAAATGATTCAATGCTGAAAGAGCTTCTCCACCATGATTTATAAAACAATATGGATTATCAACTTCTACTGAAAACCAAACTGATTTTGGGTTTTTTTCTTCAATATTAATTTCTTTAACAACTGCATTTGTTTTTTCAATAATTTCTTTTATAAAGTTCTGTATTTCTGTTTTTTTCATATTTTATTTTACTATTTCTATTTTTTCTATACTTTTATTTTTTTTGTTTACATAAATTTGTTGTCCTATTGTAAATATATTACTTACAACCCAATATAAAGCAATAGCTCCTGAAACACTATAGGCAATAAATGCCACAACAAAAGGAAATACATATTTCATTTGCATATTCATACTTTTTGCAAAACTTGCTTGTAGTGAATTATCTTTTTTAGAATCTGAAGACGTAGGACTTTTTGGCATATAATATGCTTGAAAAAATTGAGAAAGCCCAGCTAAAATTGCCAAAATTAAGCTTTTTCCACTTATATCCCAAAAACCTAAAAAATTCATACTTACATTTTGTGGAACAGAAACAAAAGAATAAAGTGAATTGCTATCAAATTTTATACCTTTAAGAAAAACATAATATAAAGCAAAAATTATTGGA
>Ga0172367_10009302_pt1 | contig 10805 bp, 10 predicted proteins | sample Lak10m_FD_114542 | JGI IMG/M metagenome (GOLD analysis project Ga0172367, IMG submission 114542) | Freshwater microbial communities from Kabuno Bay, South-Kivu, Congo - kab_022012_10m | ecosystem: Environmental > Aquatic > Freshwater > Lake | place: Democratic Republic of the Congo: South-Kivu...
AATTTAAAGAATATTTAATAAACTATTATTATTATTAATTTTTTTTAATATCTAAAATTCAAAAGATATTTTATTAAAAGTTCAAAAGATATAATTAAAAGAATATTTAATAAATTATTATTAAAAGTTCAAATTTAATTAAAAGAATATTTAATAAACTATTATTATTTAAAATTCAAAAAGAATATTTAATAAATTATTATTATTATTAAAAGTTCAAATTTAATTAAAATAATATTTAATAAACTATTATATTATTATTTAAAATTCAAAAAGATATATTTATAATTTATTTTCAATTTTTTTTAATCTTAGATTTAATTCTTTAATACCTTCAACTAATAAACCTATCATATTACCATAAGAGATATTATAAAAATCTTGATTATCTTTATTAATAACTTGAGGTAAAACATCTAAAACTTCTTGAGCAATTAATCCAGTTTCAAAATTACCAGTATCGATACGTTGATAAGTATATCCATTAATTTTATTAATTTTATCAATAGAATTATCAATAATTTTCAAATCTTTTTTAATACGAATGTCAGAAACATTACCGATAGTTCCTTTAAGATAAATATTATTATTAACATTAATATTAGAAGAGAAGAAAGTATCACCTTCAACATTTAAAAGGAAACCTTGTCTAATATTATTACTACCGATAGCGATACCAATTTTTTCATTAGGGAATTCAGTAGCGATACAATTAATAAAAGGAGTATTATAAATAGAAGAGAGATTAATATTACCATAAACATTTAACATAGCATTAGTATTTAAAAGATTATCTTTAAAATAATTTTCCCAATTATTAATATTAAGATTATTTTGAACGAGGAAACGATAAGGGAAACCTAAAGAGATTTTATTAGTAGTATTAGTAGAGATAGGATTATTTTTTAAATCAAAAATGATATGATTAGAATTACCAAAAATGAATTGATTGTCAGAATTATCAAAATTAATATGTTTAAAAATAGATAAATTAATTTTATTATCTCTAAGAGAGAAATGATTAGAATTAAGGAAATTTTTATTAATATTAGAGTTAATAAGGAAAGAATAATCAGTAGAGATGTTTTTAAAAGATAAAGAAGGGAAGTTATTATTAGAGAAGCCTTGAAGAAGAATAGAAGGATTTAAATTAGAATTAAAACTTTGAATACAAAGACCATTATTAAAATTAGAATTAATATTAATATTCATAAAGAAAGAAGGATTAGAAGAGAGAAAGGAAGGATTATTAGAACCTAAAATAAATTTAATATTAGGATTAAAAAGATTAGAATTAAAAGAGATATTACAACCAGATAATTCAGTTAAATTAACTTTAAAAGAATTAAGATTTTTAATATCCATTTTTTCGAAAGTTGAGTCAGCAACAATAATAGAGGCGATAGAAGCTGTTTGTGTATTTAAATGATTAGTATTAATAATATTAAAGAAAGCTTTATTAATATTAGAGATATTACAAGAAGAAAAACTAATATTTTTTCTATCAGGAATACTAGAGATATTAAGACATTCAAGATTATTAAGTCTAGATTTTTTATTAATATAAAGATAATAATCATTATGAGGAGATAAATCACCGAGAGCTAATTTACCATTAGCATCTAAAGAACAAATAAAATTATTATTAGAGGTGCCTTTAAAGAAAGGAGATGGAGGTTGAAAAGAATAAGTAAGAAAATCAGTAAAACCATTTAGTTCATAAATATTTTTTTCAATATATAAACGATGATTAATAAAGATAGTAAAATCAGTAAAACTTCCAGTATTAAGACTATAAACAGGTTGATTAAATTCTTTTAAAATGAGATTATTTTCATCATAAGGTTTAGAAGAGTTATTTTTAACAATATAATTAACATATCTTAAATTATAGAAATTGGTATTAAAATTATCTTGAATAATAGAAGGATTAATTCTATTATTATCAACAATAATTTCATTTAAATCTAATTTTAAGAATTGAGGGATAATAATATTATATCTAACTTCATAATCGACATTATTATAAGTGAAATTATAAGGTAAATAATTAGAATTATAGACGGGAATAATATTAGAGATATTAAATTTATTAATATAGTCATTTTGTATAAAATTATTAACATTAACGATAATTTTAGCATTAGTAAAAGGTTCTAAAACGAGAGGTACAAAAGTAGTATTACTAGTAATATAAAAAACGAAATTATTAGATTGAAAAGGAATACGATTAATAATAACATCTTCATCATTAAGAACATCATTAGAACCTTTATCAGCAAAATATTTTAAATCGATAATATTAGAAGTTCTAAAATTATTATTAATATCATAATTAATATTATAATTAATAGCAGGATAATTAATATTATTACGAATATCATCTTTAATATTAATAGAAATATGATTATTAGTAAAATCAGTTCCAATACCTATTTTACCAGAACTAGTAATAACGAATTGGTCAATATTAGAATTGGAAGAGAAACCATTATATTTTAAAATATAATTAATATTAGAATTATTGATATTAATATCAATAGGATTATAAGAATTAGAGAAACCGATACCAATAAAACCATTTTGATTAATAGTGAAAGCTAAATTAGAATTATTACTAGTATCTTTAATAAAGAATTCAGCAATATTACAATTAATATTAAAACGATTAATAGTAAAAGAAGGAGAAGGATAAATTTCGTCATTATCAATAGTTAAATATTTTTTAAATTTGACACCACTAATATCTAAATTAGATATAGAAGCATAATCAATAAAGATAGGTAAATCTTTTTTAGGTGTTTTAATAAAAGAAGTGTAAAGAGATTTATTATTATTAATATGTATATTATCAAATAAATCAGTACCATTGGAAGAGAAGGATATTTTATTAGAATTATTAAAATTAATTTGAATATTACTATTAGTAGCAAAAAAGATAGGGGAATTATTAGAATTATGAATAGAGAAAGAATTATGTAAATCATTAGTGAGTTTAAAAATAGAATTAGAATGTATAAAAGTGTAATTATTAGAAGTGAAAAAGATATCTTTAATAAAAAAATCATTAAGAAAAGAGGATTTATTAGAAGTGAAATTAAAAATATTAGAATTAAAAGCGTTAAGTGAGAAGAAATTATTAGAGGAACCTAAATGAAAATTATTTTTAAAATTAATAATAGCATCATTATTGGTTTGATTATCAATATTAATATTGATAACATTTGAATTATTATAAGTATTTATTTTAAATCTATTATCATAAATAGTTTCATTTAATAGATTACCAATAGAAATAGACATATTATTTTAAATATAATATCTATTTATAATTACATCTTTAAATAAAATGATATAAGGATAAGAGATAAATAAATAATTAAATGTGATAAAATGGATAATAATTAATTATTTTTTTAAAATATAGCGGAGGGTTGCCCGAGTGGTCTAAGGGGGAAGACTTAAGATCTTCTATGCTTCAGCATACGTGGGTTCGAACCCCACACCCTCTACATAATTTATGTAAACTCCGCTATATTTTTTATCTATTAAATAAATAAAATGGAATATCCAAATGAGAATGTAGTAGATGTAATATTAACAGAAATAGAGATAAAGATATTATATGAAAATGGGGAAACAGAAATAATAACAAAAAATAAAGAAGGATATAAATTAATGTATGATGAATGGTTAAAAGAACAACCGATGTTTATTTCAGATATTTATAAAACACAAATGAGAGATTTAAGTTTTGGTTATAGAAATAATCAAAGTTCATTAGAGAATTTAAATAATTTTTTTACAGAAGCAAATAAAATAGAAGTGATAAAATTTTTAAATTATATGAGAAAAAGAGATTTAACTTTTGAAAAAGATAAATGGATAAAAATTAAAAATAATTTATAATTAGTTATAATTATGATATTTCATATTTCATATTTCATATTAATATTAATATTAATATTAATATTAAATATTAAAAGTTATAAAAAAATAAAAGAAAAATTACCTACATATGAACACTATGAATGGAAAAGAATTTATTATAAAATGATGGTATTAAGTAAAATAAAAGATTTTTATTCTTTAAAAAAAGAAAAAATACCTACATATGAATATTATGAATGGAAAAGAGTTTATTATAAAATGATGGTATTAAGTAAAATAAAAGATTTTTATTCTTTAAAAAAAGAAAAATTTAAAAATTGGAAAAGTTCTAATTTTTAGACCTTAAAAAAATGATTTATTTTTATAATTAATAATTTAAATAATGAATAATACTATTATTAGTGAAATTTATAGTAATTATAATAATTCACCTTATTTTCGTTCAGGTGAATATTTAGCTATAAATGATGATAGAGTAGGTAGAATTGTATTATTTAAATTATATAATGATAATTCAAATATAATAGCAGATTTTATGGAAATATCACAAATTCAAACATTAAACAGACCTATAAGAACAGAAAGAATAAAAATAAATTCTTATGAAGATTTTAAAATTAAATGGAAAAATTTCTATAATGATATTCATTAATTTTATATTTTGTTTATTATAAATATGGAATATGAAGAATTTATTAATAATTATAAAATAAATAAAAAATATGATGAATTATCAAATTATGATAATTTTATTTATTTTTCGAATATGTTTAAAAAATAAATTATGATGAAATAAATTTTAAATTATTAATTAAAGCATATTATTCATTATTATTTTAAATTTGAGAATTATGAACCAATTGAAAATGATACTCTTATTTCAAATTCAGGGAATTGTATATATACTTTAGCAAAAAATAAAAGGAGATAAATCAATATTTATAAAAATTGTAGATATAACAAAAAAAAGATTTAATATTATTTGATGTTTTAACAGGAATAATATTTAAATATTTAATAAGTAATAATGAATATATATCAAAACATATAGTAAATTATAATTATAGTTCATTAAATTATTATTTAAAAAATTTAAATAAAAAAAAGATGGAATTATAATATATTAGAAGATATAAAAAATATAAATTCACCATTTAATATTGAAAATATATCAAGTTTAAATACATCATCTATATCAAAAATATATAGAAATAAATGTTATATATTTATAACAGATGCTATAAATGGAGGTTCTGTAAATGATATTTTTAGAGATTTTATATTAGATGAGGAATTAAGAACAAATGAAGATTATAAAAAGATAATAGCAAATATGTTTATAAAATTTATAAATTTTTATGATTTTTTAATTAAAATTGGAACTAAATATGGATTTATACATAATGATTTACATTTTGGAAATATTTTTTATAATTTAGATATAAGAGAATTAATATTAATAGATTATGGACGTTCATCATTTAAATATTTTATGGATATAAATAATAGTGAAATAAATAATAAATCTTATCATGAATTTATAAAATTAGGTTATGAGGAATTATTAAAATATATGAGACCTCCAAAAAATAAAATATCAACATCATTATCATCATTATCATCATCAAAATCAATAAAAATATCAAATGATATAAGAGAAAATGTATATTTAAAATATTGTAATATGAAAAAAGAAGATAAGTTATATTTACCATTTAATAAATCAATAAAAAAAATGAATATTATTTAGGAATAATAACAGATATAATAACTTGTTCTTTAAATATGTATCTAAGAATAATAATATTATTTAAAAATGTATTTAAACATTTATATATAGATTTTATAAAATATTTTTCAAAAATAATAAAAGTTCAAAAAGAAGATGAAATATTAAGAGAATATGAATTTAAAATAAAAATAAATATAGAAAATGAAGAAGAATTAATAAAAAATATTTTTTAATAATAAGTGAATATATATCAAATTTTCATTACGAAAGTTTTAAAAAGGTATTTAGATGTATATTAGATGGATTATTATTTGCTTCATTATTATTATTAAAATATAAAAAGAATGGAATATATTATAATATGAATGAATTAAAAGATATATTACATATATATCATTTCAATTTAAAAAAGATGAGAATGAATTAAATGAATATTTAGATTATATAATAGAAATATTAAATACTAAATTAAGTGAAATTGAAAAGAGTATATTATTAGAGAGTTTAAATAAAGAATTATTTAATAAAATAATAATAATATCAGGAGGGAAAAATGAGAAGAAAAAAAACAAATAAAACAATATTTAGATAATTTTATTTATACGAATAAAAAGAAAGAAGAAGAATATTTTAGTAAAATAATAGATAATAGTGAAGAATTTTCAATAAAATTGGATAATATAAGTTATTATAAGAAAGCATTTAATAAAAGATATGATAAGATATGTTTATAATCTGGACCAAATTTTTTTATAATATCCTAAACTACCTTTAGGAGATTGTTTAGGTTTATTAAGAAAATATGTAATAAAAGCGATACAAATAAATAAACCTCCTAAAATCATAAATAATAAATATAAATAATATTTAAATAGATTATGAAGGAGTATCATAAATAAGATAATCATAAATAATTTTAGCTTTAGTAATACCAATACCATCAATAGAAGTTAATAATTTATAATCATTATTTTTTAATGTGAGAATTAAATTCATTAAAGAAGGGAATTTATTTTTAATTTTTTTAGCAAGTTCTTTAGAAATGGAAGGAATTTGAGCTAATTGTAATAAATAACAATTATCTTTATTAATATTAGATTTTTTTTCAGTTTTAATTTTACAAACATCAATATATTCTTGATTAAAAGAAGAATTAGTAGAAATAAAATTATGAGGTTTATCAATCATTTTAGTAGATAATAATAATAAGAAAGTAATAGTATCATTAATATCTTTAGTAAAGAAAAGATTAATTTTATCTCTAAAAATAGAATTATAATAAACACTAGTTAATTTTTTTTGATGTAATTTATTAAAAGAAGTAATACAATCGCCTTCAATAATAAAATTAATGGAAAAAAGATTAGAAGATAAAAGACGAGCTTTTTGTTCTTTATAACGTCCATCATTAATAGAAGATAATAAATCATTAATAGTTTTTCTTTCAAAAATAAAAGAGAGATTATTAAGAATAATATGAATATCACCAATATCTAATTGTTTTTTTTGAAAAGAAATATTATCTTTATAAATATCTAAATCTCTATCATTAATTAAATTCCATAAAATAGTTTCACGATTATCAATAAAAATATTAATCATATAATAATAATAAATTAATTAAAACTTAAATAATTTATGTTATTATAAATAAGATGGATACTAAAATAATATCAAAAATAGATGAAAATATAAAAATATTTAAAGAAAATAAAGATTATGAATTAGAAATTAAATATGATGGAATAGTAAATAAGGAGAATTTTGAGAAAATAATAAAAAAATATAAAGGAAAGGAAGGATATGAGATAGAAGAAACGACAACATTAGATATAATATTTCAATTTAAAAAGATAGAATATCGTATAAGTTTATATAATGAAGGGATAGAAGAATATTCATCAACAAATAAAATAACAGAGGAGATGATAAAAGAATTTTTAGTAAAACAATTAAAAAAAGGATATATACCAATAAAAATAAAAGAATATAATATAAAAGTAAATTTAAAAGAAGAACGTGAATTAAAGGATGATGAGATAAGAGAGGCAATATTAAAATCGATATCAAAATTATCGAAAGGATTTCGTTATAAAAAAAGGATATCATTTAAATCGAGATTATATAGATATGATTTTACAAGGGTATATGAATATAGGGATGCGAATCCAAAATTATTTATATCAAATAAGACATTTTCAAAAGAAGATATATTATTAGAAAAAGAGAATTATGAATTAGAGATAGAGATAATAGATAAAGAATTAATAGATGAGAAAACAGGGGAAGAATTTTTAAATTTAGGGATAGAGATATATAAAATAATAAATGAAGAACAAATAAAATCATTATCAAAATCGAATTCAAGAAGATTTATAGAGGAAGAAGCTGAGACAAATATAGAATGGATGTTGCCAAATAGAATAGGATATGGAGAGAAGATATTTAGAAATTTTCCACCAGAAATATATCGAAAAAAGGAAAAAATGGAATGTGAATGTGTAGAAGGTAAATGTGATGTAGCAGATAAATCAATAACATTATTTCCACAACAGAAATTAATAAAGGATTATATACAATTAGATAGTCCATATCGTGGAGCATTATTATATCATGAATTAGGTTCAGGAAAATCAGGAGCATCAATAGCAGCAGCAGAAGGATATATAAATAAGAAGAAGATGTATGTATTAAGTCCAGCATCATTAGCAGTAAATTATGAGAGGGAGATATTAAAGATAAGTTCAATAGGATTAAATTTAAAGAGAGATTGGTCATTAGTATATATACCAAGATATACGAAGGAGGTAAGTAAAATATTATTAGAGAAATATGCTATAAATAAAATAATAATAAAGAAAGATAGATTAGTATGGATACCATTATATGAAGATGATATACCGAATGCTATAATAAAAAGAGAGGAACCGACAAAGGAAGATAAAATAGAAATAAATCAAATGATATCACATATAATAAGGAATAGATATACATTTATAAGTTATAATGGTTTAACAAGTAATTTAATAAAAAATTTAGGAACATCTCCATTTGATAATTCATTTATAATAATAGATGAAGTTCATAATTTTGCGAGTAGAATAGTAAATGGAAGTAAATTAGCGAGAGAGATATATATAAGAATAATGAATGCTAAAAATTGTAGAGTAATATTATTATCAGGAACACCAATAATAAATAATCCATATGAAATAGCAACAATAGTAAATTTAATAAGAGGATATATAACTATATATGAATTATCATTTATAAAAGGTTCAAAAATAATAACAGAAGAGGAATTAAAGAAGAATTTAGAGAAATCGAATTTATTAGATATAATAGATGAATATTATATAGATAGAGAAGGGAATAAAATATTAATATCATTATTACCAAGAGGATATAAACGAAGAAAGGAATATATAAATAAAATAAAATGGGGATTTGATGAGAAGGAAGCGATAAGTCAAATAATAAAGATATTAAATGAAATAAAGGATATAAAGATAAGTATAACGGAAGGATTTAATATATACTCAGCATTACCAAATACGAGAGAGGAATTTAATTCAACATTTATGGATTTTAGTGATGAAGAAAATCTAAATATAAAGAATGAAGATTTATTTATGAGAAGAGTATTAGGAACATTAAGTTATTATAGTATAAGTGGGAGTGATTTATTTCCAAAGAGATTAAATGATATAACAAGAAATTTATATATGACAGATATTCAATTTAAGAAATATACAGATGTAAGAATGGTTGAAAGAAAAATGGATAATGCTAAGAAAGGTAAAGGGATGTTTGATGATAAAAGTTCAGTATATCGTGCTTTTAGTCGTATGGTGTGTAATTTTGCTTTTCCAGAAGAAATAGATAGAGTATATCCAAATGATATAAAGAAAGCGATAAAGAATGAAATAGATGAAGATACTACGTCAAATATAAGTGTAGATAGTGATATAAAAGAAGAGAAACCGAAAGCATTTGAAATATATTCATTAAAATTAAAGAATGCTATAAAAGAATTAATAGAAAATAATTATTTAACATTAGAGAGAGTAAAGAAAGAATTTAGTCCTAAATATGCTGCTATGTATGAAGATATAGAGAATACAGAAGGATGTTGTTTAGTATATTCACAATTTAGGTCAGTAGAGGGTTTAGGATTATTTAGTGAATTTTTAAATATGAATGGTTATAAACAAATAGATTTTAAGAAAATAGAAGGGGAATATTATTTAAATGATGATGAAATATTTGATGAGAAATATGATAATAGAAGATATGTAATATTCGATCAAGATAAAGAAAAGACGAGTTATTTAATGAATTTATTTAATGGAGATTTTAAAAATCTTCCTAAAGAAATTATTAAAATGCTTCCTGATGATTTAAATCAATTATATGGTAAAATTGTTAAATTATTTTGTATTACTGCTAGTGGTGCCGAAGGTATATCACTTAAAAATGTTCGAGCTGTTCTTATAACAGAACCTTATTGGAATAATATTAGAATTGAACAAGTTATAGGTCGTGCTATTCGTTCTTGTTCTCACGAAACTTTACCATTAAAAGATAGAAATGTAAAAGTTTATAAATATATAATGAAATTTACTAAACAACAATTAGATAAAGATTATTCGATAAAAGCATTAGATAAAGAGATAACTACAGATGAACATATATTAATGATGGCAAATAAAAAAATGGAAATAGTAGATAAATTTTTGAAAATGTTAAAAGCAAGTTCATTTGATTGTGTAATAAACGCATATCAAAATAAACCATTAGAAAATGATTATAAGTGTTATAATTGGGCTTTAGGTGTAGATAAGAATGATTTAGCATATACAGCAAATATTAAAGATGATTTTAAGATAATGAAACATAAAAAGTTTCAAGTTCAAAAGAAAAATAAAGGTAGAGTTGTAAGTAAAAAGGGAGTTAAATATGTTGAAATGAATGGAAAAATATATAATTATTATAGTTATGTAAATGCTGGTGTATTAATACCAGAATATAATTATTAAATTATAATTATTTTGAACTTTTTAATAAATATAAATAATTTATTTGAACTTTTTAATAAAAATAAAAAGAAATTAATTAGAATTATTTTTGAACTTTTTATGATAAATATAAAAAGAAATTAATTAGAATTACTTTTAAATAT
>Ga0172367_10009303_pt1 | contig 10805 bp, 10 predicted proteins | sample Lak10m_FD_114542 | JGI IMG/M metagenome (GOLD analysis project Ga0172367, IMG submission 114542) | Freshwater microbial communities from Kabuno Bay, South-Kivu, Congo - kab_022012_10m | ecosystem: Environmental > Aquatic > Freshwater > Lake | place: Democratic Republic of the Congo: South-Kivu...
CCATTCACCGTCTTCCTCGGTTGTAAAGTATTCTACCATCTTACCGTAATTGACCATTAGTGGATAAGTAGGTTTTGTATAGCTAATGAATTCGCCTGGTAGTCTAGCCGCACCTAAGTATTTTCTGTTAAAGAACAGATTAGGCGTATCCACAATAATAACAAACGACTGCGATAACATTAGGTATTTTTTAATAACCTCATCGCTGGTCAACTGCGGAACATTAATCAAGCTAGGATTCATGTAAGATTGATCTAAGCCTAAGCTAGATAGATCTAGATAGTAACTAGATTCCACGTATCTCTGAACATAAGGCGTCTGGGATAAATTCAAAGCTACTGAGTTATTGCTATACTGCCAAAATACTTGTGGTTCAGGTAATGTGAGATATCCACCTACGGACATCAGTATAGTCTTATTTTCTAAATTATGTCCTTGTAAATCAATGACAGCTCCATTGTACAGGGTGTTCTGTGAATCCAAACTCAGTATCATGTCTTCAGTAATAGGGATCTTAGTAATAGCGCCTATATCCAGAAAACTTAGTATGCCAAACTGGTTATCTCTCTGATGTTTAAAAGTTCTACCACCGTCAACAATAAAAGCTTTTTGACTATTGGCGTCTGTTTGGTGTAAATAACCATTGACAGTTACCAGGCAGTGAGAATGTATCAAAGCCATGTTGGTTTTATATTTCGGTCTAACGACGAATAAGTCCGTCATATCTGCTCTTGGAAAATTAGGCGGTAGTTCCTGACCTATTATGGTTAAGTCAGCTATATATCCTACTTGAAAACCATCGGAATATTTAGCGTATTTTATTTGCGTGGTCGGTAAACTAGGCACTGTAGGCAACGCCGTATCACCTATTTCGACCAATAGTTCATTCAGTGTCCCTGTGTAGCTAGTGTACTCAGGTTTAAATACGTCTATATCCACATAGACATTATTGGGAAGCGCGGGATTAGATAATGTTAGGTACACCTTTCTATAGGCAGAAAAGATGCTGAACATATAAATATCGCCTAAATCAATAGTTTCCCACTGCGCGCCTATGGATTTAGATAGTGCTACTGAGCTCACATACGTATACACGCCTTTCTCCTAATCAAATGGATGTCACCCTTTTAAGCCTTTTATCACGTTTTTATGATACCATATCATTAAAAGAGGTAGTATAGATGCCTGGACCCATTTATCCGTTTGATCCCACTGGGTCAGCGTTAACAAATAAGATTGTAGAAGAACAACATACCACGACAGAAGCCAATTATAGGAACTATAGATTCATTGTTCCTAACTACGCGCCCTTCTACGTAACTAACTTAGAAGTCAAACTGAGCAGTATTGTTAATGGATCATTACAAACAGTAACGCTCACCGAAGGCGTAGATTACTACACTGCATTGCCATATAAAGCGGCTACCATATCCATCGGTATGCCTATCTATGGCGCTATCACATTGAATAATACATTAGCCGTAGGTATTATTTCTATCACCTATCAAACATTAGGTGGTGATTGGTGTGTAGATCAAAACTACGTATACCAATGGCTGGCAGAAAAAGCTTATAATCCTAGACTAACGCTTTGGGATCAAGTCACTAACGTACAGCAACTATTTCCTCCTATTAATCATTCCCAAAATTTCAATGAGTTCTATAGTGAGTTTGATTTAATACAGGCTATTAATGATCTCGCTACAAACCTTAGCGATGAACATAACCTTTTAAATATTGTGAGGCACCTAATACGTACCGATAATCCCCACAATACCACGCCAGAGCAAATAGGTTTAGATGGAGTCCTGGTGTTTGATTCAACGAATAGTACGTGGTAATATCTTTTCTTTTTTTTTCATAGATTGAGGATTTTAAAATGGCAGACAATGGCAAATTGGGCACAGTAATGAGCAGCGCTGGCACTAATGTTACTGCGTTTGGCGGTGACCCTGGATGCAGCTTTATTAACGCCAGCATCAGAATGGTTAATATTGGTGGAACAGAAGCTACTGTGAAAGTGGCAGTGACTACGTTAGCTAGTCCGGTCAATTATGACTATATCGAATACGGTGCCAAGATTGCGCCTGACGGCGGTGTGTTGGAAAGGACCTGTATAACTCTTAGCAAAGATGAGAAAATCATTGTAAACGCAAGCACCAGCAACATCGCTATCAGAGTAGACGGCTTGGTTCAGAATTAATAACTCCACAATAGACCGAGGGTTTCATGTCACGCAGATGTTATCTCCCAAACCCAGTCAACGGCATAACCGATAGAACGTATCGTATTGTGGATGGTGGAACATCCGCTAGAACTAAAGCAGCCGCCGTCACCGGACTCAAGACATTATCGTTATCTAAAAAAGGCATAGCTAATAATCCAATACCGCTAGACGCCGAAGGTTATGTACCAAAAACATACGTACCTACATCTCTGCTAACTACACTCAATGTGGTTGGGTCGTTCTATGCTCTCGCAAATACGTCCGAAGAATACGTTATCACTGACTTCGATTTCAGAACACAATACACGCTTTCTGTCATCGGTAACGGGACAGTCAGTAGGACACAGGACATCATAACTTATAATGCTCCTGCGCAAAAAACCACCGGTGGCGACGGGTTTACGCTCAATGGTGTTCAGTATTTTGTGAGCGTTGGTCCCAGCGTGGCTAAACCGCCAAGAATATTAACTCCAGTAGACTTAGCCAATAATATTCCTTCCACATATACGTTCACTACGAGCGCGTTTGTTTCCCTAGGCGAAACACAAGCCCATACCAGTAGCACATGGCAATTAGCAACTGACATCGATTTTGTCGAAATAGTTCAGTTTAGTAATGTAGATACTGTCAATAAAACATCGTGGACCGTATCAGGTTTAGAACCTACTACAAACTACTTTGTCAGAGTAAAACACACTGGGTCTGTGTCTGGTGATTCTTACTGGTCACCGGTAGTTAGATTCCAAACAGGAGAACATATACCTACCTTTTTATCTCAAATAATACCAGCTGCTGTTCCTGCTCCGTTAGGGCTATTTGGTAGGTCCGTTTCAATAAGTGATGACGGTACTGTAGTCGCTGTTGGGTCCCCAGGAAATAACGGTGATACTACCGCAGCTTTTGGTAGAGTATTTATCTATAATAAAACTGAGGCCGGTTGGACTCTAGTTAAGACCCTCAGGGATACCGTAACATCTAACGAATACGAATCTAGGTTTGGATACACTGTAAAACTAAATGGAGCAGGTACTGCATTACTAGTGGGCGTTAGATCCTATAATAACGGTAAAGGTGCTGTTGTTTTATTTACCAAAACCAATAATGTCTGGAATAGTTCTAAACGATTCTATAGGTCGACTCTTAACGTCAATAGTTATTTTGGTGATGCGGTCGCTATGAATTCTACGGCCACTATTGTTGTTATTGGTGCTCCTGGAAAAACAGTTAACACTGTAGCAAACGCTGGGGCTATCTACGTCTACAAAAAATCCGGCAGTACGTGGGACGGTGGCACATTAATAGAGCCTAACGAAGTAGGCGCTAATTATAATTTTGGAAGCACCTTGGACTGCGATTTAGCGGCCGGTACGTTTGTGACCAGTAGCTGGTACGCTAATAGTTTGGATAACAACTATGGGCGCTCAGGTATTGTGTATGTTTATAAATACGAAGGTTCTGCCTGGGTCTTAAAACAAAGCATTGAAAAACCATTGCCTTCCGATGGTTTGAATTTTGGCTATGTGGTGCAAATGAATAGCGCAGGTGACACCATAGCCATAGCTGATAGACAGTTTTTCTACGAGACTAGCAAACTGTCTATTTCCGGTAGCGTTAATATATACACCTACGTCATAGATCAGTGGATGTTGGATTCAACATTTACAGTGCCGTCTATGTCTGGGTATCTTAATTCGTTTATAAATGTTTCGATAACGCTAGCTAAAAACAGCGATACCGTAGCTATCAACTATAAAACGACGGATAGCAATAATGACTCTGTTGCCAAGATAGGTATCTTTAGAAAAATAGATGATGTGTGGGTGCTTAAATCTGTACTACTTAGACCAGCTGCCATCACAGGTAGCTCTAACCAAGGGTTCTATATGGTTGCACTGACACAAACTGGCGACACATGCGTCGTGGGTGCCGATAAAGACTCTTATACGTACGAAAGCCTGATACAGTCCGGCTTAGCCTATATCTATCAGTAACACAGCATAATCCTGAGAGTCCCGCAAAGGGCTCTCAGGATATGCCGTTACTGAAATATAATCTTGAATATTTTTGAAAAGCCATCTATGACTTCGCCATCCTCTATAGTGACCTTTACTAAAAAGAACGCTATGAAACTCAACATCGAAAATAGACCTAATACTGTTAAGATAAATACCGCTTTGAATATCCAGAATCTAGTTTTTATTAATTCGGATTCGGTGGGATCAAAGGGCACTTGTGTTGTTTCTTCCGTGGGTTTTATTTTTCTATCTCTGACGTTCTTTTCGTGTTTATTGAATATAGGGCAAATGGTATTGCCTAGTTCGTCTTCGCGCGAATGGCAACCTATGCCGCGATATACAATGACCATTTTAGAATCATAGGACAATCTTTCAAATTCATCAAATATAGCGCGGCCTTCTGGCGTGTCGAATAACGGCACGCCATTATGGGTGTCTGTTATTTTTTTAACTTTCTCCATGAAATGGATGTAATCTTTACTTCTATCCGGCACAAGTTCTCACCTCACTCAGTTTGGGTTGTTTGGTCTATGGGAATCTTATATTCATTTTCGTAGAGTTCATCGATGCGTCTTTCTACCTCTGGGTTAGATCTCATTTTATTCATAGGCATAATTGGCTTGAAAGCCAGATGCGATATCTTGATCAATAACCTTAGTTTTTCCAGGTTAGGATATTTAGTTTTTAAAAACTCCTGAATTTTGTCTACCTCTACGTCTATTTTACACCACTCAGATATTTCGCCATCAGATTTTTTAAATACGTCTACTTCGTAGATAGCCTCAGGGAGTTCTATTTTGCCGTCCTCTGATCCCTCCAACGTCATAGTAACGGATTTTGTTAAAAACTTATAGCGTGTTTTATCCCATTTATGATCGCAGACTTTCTCAAAACAATCCATGAAGTCCTGATCTACAGGTACGGTGTGTTCTATGTGGCTAATGCCTGAGTCATCGGTCTTGGACTTTAGAGTAAACTCTATTTTTTCGTGACCCACGCCTTGCGTTTTACGTACTCTACAACGACCTTTATCACCCAAAGATTTTTCTAGCTGGATATGGTGCTCTACAGCATCCGCTTGTTCTAAACCTTTTGGGTTACTGACTTTTGCGTATATTGTAAATTCAGTTTCGACTTGTTTCATGAGTTTATTTTTTGTTTAGATAAGATTGAGTATATTGGTCGTTGATGGATTTGATCTGACTAATTTTGGAGTTACAGTTATCTAGGTCGGTTAAGAGGTTTTGTGTATAAGTAACCAAAATATCTTCTTTTTCATCATCCGAACTATTAGCATACGCTGTCTTTTCAGGAGGAGCGACTACTGAGCATTTTTCCAAAAGCGTATCAGGTATGGTTACTACCTGATATTTATACTCCGTCACGACAATAGGATCTTTGGGTTTGGTCGCACAGGCTGAGACTAAACAGAATGAAACGATAATAAAAAGATATCGCATAATAAACCTCGTAATGAATTAACGACAAGACGTATGGCTGTTATAGAGACAATATGTGTCCCATATCGCCGTGATTTGAACGTGGCTGACCGCTTTTTTGGCAGTGTGGTTTATAGGTGTTTTGTGTTTGGGTTTTGAACTATTTGTTTTCTTAATAGGTTTATTTTCTTTGTGGATTTTTTGTATAGCCTTATACCTAACATGATTAATGCTGGCTAATTTTTGACTCTTTATAATTTGCTGCTTTTGTATTTCGACTGCTTTGTCTATGACTGCTTTCGAAATCTCTTGCTGTATTATAGCGTTGGTTTCTAGTGACTCATTGGACTTTTGAATTTGTTCTATGGCCTTCTGTTGGTCTATTACGGTTTGTTTTAATTCCTCTTTTGTTTGGAACCCAAAAGGTGAGAATAGTGACGATACGCTGGGAACAATGATATATAGAAATAAACCCACCATAAACACAACGAGCATAAGCGCTATGTTTTTCTCATCAAAAAACCAAGTGAAAAAACGACCTACTGGCTTAAACATACTTAATCTCCGTGACTTTTTGGTTGAGAACGTGGGCATTTTTGATATGGGTATACTCGGTGTAGGCTACTGCTATGGCGTCTATAGCGTGATCGTCTAAATGATCTATAGATTGGTAATCCACAGCCTTCATAATTTCGGGTATTCGTTTTAGAGCCAATTTCATGGCGTCTTTACCGCCCTTAGTAGCATGTGCGCCTACTGTCTTTTTAATGATAGAAGGTTCATGTGTCCTAACAAAGACGTGTGGATTATAGAGGATAGCAGAAAACCTAACAGCAGTAATGCATTCTACCAAAACACCAAAAGCGCTGGGTCTAAACCTATTATAATACGATGATTCACAGCATATTACTGTGGGCTCATAATAGGTATATAAGTCGTAGAGGTTTGCTTTTAAAGCCGCTATGCGTTGTATTCTTGGATTATGAGTGTTTACGATGGGGTCATCTTCTTTAACTAATTTGTCTGGACAAATAGTAGTGGATTCTATCGACAATATCTCGAATGTTTCTATATCAAATCTAAAAACACAAAACCCCAGATGCAAAGATCCGGGGTCTATGCCGCATATAGTTGCACAACGAGACATGTTTTCTGGTGCAACTAATGACATAATAGTTGCTCTTTAGGGAGCCGTCATCAATAGACTTTCTGTCGCACCGATATCTATAGTGATGTCAATTCCTGTGGGATTGGATTTCAGGCTATGGAAACAATTCAAGAAATTACATATCTGGACTGCTACGGCGTCTGTGTAGTTTTGAGTCATTCCGTCAATCGTGCCAGGTAACTCTCTGTCCACGCCAGAGCATATAGCTATCTCACTAATGATTCCGTAACCAAGATCATCGTACTTTACGCTAACGACGTTACTAAATTCCTCTAGATCGCCACTATCGAGCGTGAATTGTATTTGTCCAGACACAGACAAATAGTCGCCGGTACCTAGATTTAAATCACCGTTACTGAGTTCAGGGGGTTGTGGGTTATTTAAATCCTCAATAGAAGGAATAAAAGGCTGAGTGATAGTGTCGTTCTCAGTGACAGAGATATATGTCATTTGTGGGATAGTGGCTGTCAGATCCAGCTTTTTTAAATAATAGGCAAAATACGTAATACCGCCATGGGTTTCTACGCGACGCAGTCGGTATTTGGCTCGTTGTTGAGATGTTAAATCGTTGTCAGTTGTTCTTAATACAAAAGGTAACTGATTGTACAATGCGGCGTGCTTGGGTAAGTGCCCAGGTGTGGTCACTTTAGGAAAATTGTCTGCACCGAATACCACTTTATGACCACCGTTACCAATACCTACATAAGCTATGGATGGCATTTCATTTGAATTCAATGTCTGAGCTGCATGGATATTAAATTTTTCATTTAATGTCGTATATTGGGGTATAACGACAGGTCTTTTTAAATACTGGCATGTCTGTAAATAAGACCCATAAATAGTACGATTGCTGTTTTCCATAGTTAGTTCCAGATGTCTCTAATAGATTGTTTTTGCTGAAGAGTGAGGCTTAAAAAGTTTTCGTATCCGATGATGTATGTATTTTCTTCTACGTCAGGGTCTTTATTTGGATAGTCAACACCGATGACCGCTGTACTAATGTCAAAGCTAGTAGCTTTCTGATTTTTCTGATTGAGATAGAGATCACAGTAAGCGTCTAGTGTATACTGATAACTCGTGTTGCTATTTAACGGTACAGTACTTGCCAAGATACGCATGGTGGCTCTGAGTGTTTCCGATTCAGTATAGCTAGAATCTAATACACGGGTATCCAATAGACTATAATCATACTCTTGGAAGTACGTGTAATAATTTCCCAACCGAACAGTTGGGTTATTCAATAACTTAATAGGCTGAGAATTAATTTCGGCTATGATTTGTATGGAGTAGCTGGATAATTGAGTCAGTGTTCCTATCATGGCTTTTTGTATATTGGCCATGATTTTTCTAGGATCAACATAATATCCAGTCGCTTTAGTAAATATGTGTTTAATGTACTTTTGTGACTCTAACAGGGTTAGGTCATAATCTATAAGATTTCTGTCACTGAGCCATTCGGCGAAGGGCTGATTGTAATTGTTAGGCTGAATTAACATATCGCAATACATACGTCTTGCCATATTTTCAACCATGGCTCTTCTGTGATAATGGTCTTCTCTGGAAGCCGCCGCCCACTCTTCTAGCGTGCAAGCATAAATCTTTTCACACAGTTTAAAGAATGAGGACGCTGACCTATACGTCATAATCTCAGGATGTTTTTCAATGAAATACTGCGCAAACACAGAATCATCTCTATATTGATAATATTGATTAATGATGTTACCAGCGTAACTCACATCGACTACACTCATTAAGTCTTCAATGGTGGGTTTAGCGATACGCCTTACGTGGGATACATTAAACTCAGGTACTTTTAGTAACTTGATACCGTGTATTTTTAACGTAACGTACATTAAATAAATATAGGCATCGGCAACATTCAATGTATGTGTATCGTTCGTGACGGCGTCGTTGAACGTAACGTAGGCATTGAAAATAGGGTTATTATTGCTATCCTTCATATTAGATAAATAGCCCCAATGACTCATGACGATGTCCGCTATGGGGAAAGGCACTGCATCTGTATAGTCCACCATACTGGATTCTAAATCTTTCGTCTGAACTATACCGCTAGGAGATTCTCTGAAAGATAAATCTATCTCACCTATCTCGTCCCTCGTAATTCTGTCGTTCCAAGGCGCTAGTACGTTTTCTTTGGTTAGTAGTTCTTCCAGTGTGAAGAAATCTTTTTGAGGCGTATTAAACTGAGTATTGATTGGCGATTTCTTAAAAGTATACTCAGTAAAGTAATCTTCATTAAACTGATCCAAATGCTTCATAGTGTGATTAGCAATTGGAATATAGCGAGGGTTGAGTAGTCGTTGTATCATCCAGCTAAAATTACCTGTCTGACCTACATGATGTTCTAGGTAGTCAATGTTTCTGTATAAAAACAAGACTTGTTCTAGCGTCATATAGTCCATATAGCGATCCAGATGACCGTGGCTGGCCAAATACTGCCGTATATGGAATGTATGCGCCTCGTTAGTTTTACATCGCTTCAGCCTCAAATTTAGGAGTTTTGGCACGATACACATATACATGATGGCGTGGTGTGCCGCTGGGTATAGGTCATCCGATAACGTAAACGCCCTCACGTGCCAGCGCGCTAGGTACCTCTGCAGCCATTGACTTAAATCGGCGATTAACGTGGCTTCTTGGGGTTCTACTAAATCTTTTTTATACGCTAAAATGGTACCGTCTAAAGACTCTACTGCTTTTGTTTTATTGGCCGGATACAAGATACCTAGTATTAACTGTTCCTGTAAAGGATATTGGGATACTAGGGAGTAATAGTAGCGAGTACCGTACTGGTACGCAGCTTCAGTATCGGGATGTAAATCGAGATTAGCGCGCGTAAAATTTATCTCCTCTAAGGTATCTAATGATACTATTTTCATGAGGGTATCTGTTACGTGGTATTCTCCGCAGATATTTTTGTAATATTTCCAGCTAGTAGGATCGTTGAGATCCACTGCTTCTGCACCATAATCTAGAATCAAACCATCGTTAACCAAATTAACACTATCTAGGGATTTAATGGTTAAGGTATTGGCTAGATCAAATGTGTTACGTAAATATATAGAATAATCATCCATTGTCGCCATAGTCAACACCTAAAAGAGGTCAATTGTGAGTAAAGATTTAGACAGTATGAAGAGACTGATTCAGGATCTCAATACGGGTAAGAAGTACCCAGCGCTCTCTATTGTGAGATCGAATCCTGAAGTCGCCGCCATCATTAGTAAATTAGTCAAGCCTAAGAATCAGGATATCCAAACTCTCAGGAACATGGAGTATGGAGTAGGCGTTACGCAGGGTCGAATGAACGATATTTCAGCTTCGATTAAGCAAAGAAATATTGACGCCGATAACATGATGCAGCTATTTCCTGACTTGGAATTAGCCGCACAGATTATTATTAGCTCCGTCCTATCTCCAAAGGATATGGTTAATACGGATTTAATTTACGGGGTAAAAGAGAGCGATATTCCTCAGGAATTGAGCATGAAACTCTGCGAAGCCATAAAGAGCGAACTCGAAAAACAGTACGACATAAGGGAGCAATTGCCTACCATGCTCCGTGAAGTACTCTTCGATAGAGGGAGCTACATTAGGGCCATCATTCCAGAAAACTCCATCGACGATATCATCAATAGTAATATGTCGGTTGCCAGAGAGAGTCTCACTGTTCTCTTTGATAAAGAGGACAATGTGCAATCGCTCGGCATACTGGGTTCATCTGAACCGCCAGAGAAAAGCACACAAAAAAAGATAAGCTTAGGGTTAGAATCTTTTAGTCGGAGACATTCTGTCAAGCCTAATGAGCACCTAGCTAGTGATCCAAAAAATCAGCTAAAACTATTGGTCACAGATAATCACCAATTATTAAAATTACCCACTGTCATCGAAGCCAACAATAAGGCTAAGCTCAGTTCCATTATTGGTTTAGAGAG
>Ga0172367_10009304_pt1 | contig 10804 bp, 8 predicted proteins | sample Lak10m_FD_114542 | JGI IMG/M metagenome (GOLD analysis project Ga0172367, IMG submission 114542) | Freshwater microbial communities from Kabuno Bay, South-Kivu, Congo - kab_022012_10m | ecosystem: Environmental > Aquatic > Freshwater > Lake | place: Democratic Republic of the Congo: South-Kivu...
TCCCGAAGCTGAAATCCGGCTGCGGTGGCATCGACATGTTTCTCGGCGGTTTCTCGTTCCTGAACGTGGATTACCTGGTGCAGAAGCTCCAGAATATCCTGTCGGCAGCTCCGGCGGCGGCTTTCGATATTGCCTTGAAGACTCTGGCCCCCCAGGTGGCCGACACCATTAAGACCCTCGAAGCGATCACCGACCGGCTGAACTCGCTGCAGCTGAACGACTGCAAGGCGGCCAAGGCGCTGGTGGCAACTGCTGCCAGTCCGTTTTCGTCGGTGATGTCGGACAGCCTGAAGGCGGAGATGAAGACGGCCCAGACCGATTTCATGGTGTCGAGCGGCGCCAAGGATCTCTACCAGGATGTCAGCAAGCTATTTGAGAGCGAGCAGAAGACCAATGCAGGCAACAAACCGGGAGTCCCCGGGACCACTCAGACCTCGGCAGCTAGTGCCACTGCCGGGTGCCCGACTGAAGTCCTGCAAGTGTTCGGGGATGGATCTGTCCTGGAGAACCTGGCAGGCAAAAAAGGGATGAGCAGCGAATACGTCAAGCTGGTGCGCGGTTTCATCGGCGATGTGATCATCCAGAACCCGGCATCAACAGGAACAACTTATCAGGCACGCTACATTCCTCCGTGCGACAAGAACAACAGTTTCGACTCCTTCATCAGCGGTTCCGCTCAGGGGCGGGATACCGCCGGGGCCTGTGCCGACATTACCGACGCCAACAGGAACCTGATGGTCTATGTGGCCGGCAAGATGCAGTCCATCGCCGGCAAGATCAAATCTAAGACCGCACTTACTGCCGACGAGGAGGCATTCCTCAAGAGCACACCGCTGTCGGTCGGGCTGATCCTCAAGAGCGCCACTGCCACCAACACCGAGGGAGAAGTCATCGGGAAGTTGGCTGAACTGACCGCCCGGGCTTACGGCTACTACATGCTGCTCGACTTGTTCGGGCGGGCGGTACAGCTCCAGGAGATGGCCCGCAACATCATGTCCACCCAAAAAGGGAACAAGGCGGGGGCATCTCCGGAAACATGTCAGCTGGCCCTCCTCGGTGAAGGCATGCAGCACATCCAGACTTTGGAGGAGAAAACACTGCAACTGCTCACTGTTGCTCAGCAGAGTTATGCCAATGCGGCATCGGAGATCAACGCGGTGGAGATGATCGTCCAGAACATGAAGAAATTTGATGACACGGTATTTTCGGAATTATCGGACCGCTTTGGAAAAGGTATCGCCATGCGGGCAACAGGAAGAATTTAACCACACAAGGGAGGATTTATGGCTGAGAACAAAAATGAATCAAACACGAAGAAACCTTCAGGAAAAGAATCCTGGCAGGACAGAAAGCTGAAAAAGGTAGTTCGAGACGACATTGATGTCATTTCGCGGAAGACTCTGGACCAGAGCGACTTCATCACCATGCTCAATACCCATGACAATGTGCTGCACCGTCTTCGCATGACCATGGGGCGTAATAGCAATATTACCTTTGAAAAAGCCCAGGAGTTTATCGAGAGGAGTCAGCAGATTCGTGAAGAAATCAACCTGCTGAATGCCGAAATGTGCGAGCTGATGGAGTGGGACTACACGCCGCCACGCGGTTTCAGTAATCCACTTGCAAAAAATGCTGAAAAAGAGATTAAAAGTAGCAAAAAGAAAGTGCAGGAAATTGTTTCGACCTAACGATTTGAGTAATGGGACTAACTAAATTCATATAAGGATTGATTAAGTCCCCTCACCTCTAGTGGGGGACTTTCAATGTCAACAATTCAATTAGACTATTCCTAATTATAAAATCATCGTTTCCAAAAATTATCTAAAATTTTACCTCCTTGCAATATGTATGTAACGTGTCAATGTTATGATGACCTCCAAAAAAATGTGGGAGGTCTCGTATGCGTGACAAGGCAGCAACGATAAGAATTGTAAAGGATATTCGCCCTGTAATATCTGCAGTTACAGCAGCTGCCGGCTTTATGCGCACTATTTCCATCAAACGATTCGCCCCCAAATATCGTACTCGCGAACTCGCACACCTTGTTCACAATCCCGACTCCATTCCAACCCGTTGTCAACTGTATCGAGAAAAAAGTGCTGGTTCGGTTCCAACTATAGTTCTCGGGGGATTTGTCCCAGATGCTACAGAAACAGTAGAGTTCCAACGAAAATTATTACGGCAGCACGGAACAATTTATTACATTAATTACTCACGTAACGGCTTTTGCTTGGAGATGTTTAGAGCACAATTGACTGACCTGATTGAGCACATTTCCAGAAAAGGTCAGAGACCAATTATAATGGGAGTCAGTTTTGGCTGCGGATTACTTGCCCATTTTCTCCAGTATGCTGAAGAATGGGTACATCTAAATATTCGTGGCATCGTGATGATAAGCCCGGTTATTACAACTGATGACCTTATCCGGCCGCACGACCAAAAGCGGGATGGCGTAAGGATACTGGAAAGTAATCTCAAAAAAATTGTATCTGCTGATCCTTCAAATGAAGGCGATATAAACAAACACATAGAGCGTTCAAGAAAGTGTTTTCAGGCATTATTCAATGCCGGCGCTGAAAACAGGGCGTTGAGTGTCCGCCACTTGGCGATACGCAAGAAAATCAATGATGTTATTGAACATACTTCTGCTCGCGGTGGTTTTGAACGAGTCATGGCGATGCGTGATTTTGTATTTCCCACGTCGGCTAACACGTTATTCGCGGGCCCGGCTCTCGTGCTTTTAGCAGAGAATGAGGACGATATCCTTGTGCCGTCATCACCGACGCTGCAAATATTTAATGATGAATCGCGCTATATGCAGATACTGCCAACGTGCAGGGTGAAAACAGTACGATCTAAGGTTGCCGGTGACGGCGTTGCCCATGCTTCGTTGATATTTCATCACGAAGCTTACAATGAACAGTTGGATAACTGGTTTAGCAAACTGCTCTACCCGCAATTTCAGTTGGCGGTATAAATGGGTATGCTAGCACGACTACAACAGAGTCATTCTATTCAGTCATACTTGCTCAAGCGGGCGATTCAAAGAGCTGACCACTGTAGCAGACTCGATCCTCTTATGGTTCAGCGACAGATATTTCATGACCTGATTGATAAAGCATCTGAAACTCAATTCGGCAGAGATAACGGTTTCAGCAGAATAAAGCGGATATCATTCGATGTAGCATATCGATACTATAAAAACCGCGTTCCCATAAGATCCTATCAGGAGTTCATGGTCGATTATTTTTGCCAGGGCCAATCAACTAAAACCATTGGACGCACTATTCCTGATCTTAATAACGTTACATGGCCCGGCGCCATCACCATGTATTGTGAAACCTCAGGCACAACAGCACCAACTAAATTCATACCTTTCTCCGGGCAGATGTTTGCGGAAAACCGCAGGGCAGCCCTTGATATGATTTCTTTTTACCTGGCTGCCAATCCGGAATCTCAAATACTGGACGGTAAAATTTTGTATATGTCCGGTTCTACTGACTTGACAAAAGTCAGAAGTGGCGTCTGGTCAGGTGATATGAGCGCACTGACGCTCCGTTTTCGTCCGTGGTATCTCAAGCAGTTTGTGGAACCATCCCGGGAAATTTCCGCGCTTCCATGGGAAGAAAAACTACAAGCTCTGGCAGAACTGCTCCTGAGCGACAACTCGATCCGGGTCATATCCGGAGTGCCACCATGGATACTACTTCTGCTGAAACGATGTCGGGATATTGGCGCCAAATCGTTGCGTGAACTCTTGCCGAATTTGGAACTTATTATCCATGGCGGCACCAGCATCAAGCCGTATAAAAATGAATTTGACGACATCTTCGAAGGCAACATACCCAATTTACTGGAACTGCTGCCATCGTCAGAGGCCTTTATGGCATTCCAGCATATCGGTGAAGAACATATGCGTCTGAAGCCATATTATGGCGTGTTCTATGAGTTCGTCAGGTTTGAAGACCTGAACGAGAGTGGAAAACCAGAGCCGTATGCAGATACAGTACCGCTGGAACGGGTCGAAGTCGGCCAGCGTTATGCTGTTATTCTCAGCACCTGTGCCGGATTATGGCGTTACCATATTGGCGACACCATCCGTTTTACTTCTGTTTCCCCACACTATATTGAATTTACCGGGCGTGATCGTTTCCTTGACAAATTTGAAGAAAAGGTAATACAGGCTGAAGTTGAACAAGCCATAGCTACACTCAACATAAACACAAAATTGAGTATTGGTGAATTCATGGTCGGTGCTGATGTCGAAAACCGAAGGCATCTATGGGTACTTGCTTCGAAATGTGATTGTCTGGAAACTGAAGAAGTTGCGTTAGCCCTTGATTCGGTACTTTGCACGCTGAATGCTGACTATGCAACGTTCAGACAGCAAGGGCGTATCAACAGCCCAATGGTTTTAATGATACCAGAAGATGGTATTTACCGCTGGTCAAAAGAGATGCGAGGCAAGTTGGGTGGGCAGACAAAAATTCCGCATATTGATCCGACTCAGGATTCATCCATGATATCCAGATTGTTCCAATTTAGTACCCAATCACACGTATCAAGCTAGTGATTTATTGTTACGATTGTGTAACAATTTCAATCGGATATTGCATTGCCGATAATGAAGTATATATTCAATGCAACTAAAATGAATCGGGGGAGAAATTATGATTATTTATATTATGCGACATGCGGAAGCAGTTGAGGGGAGCGACACACTTCATGATGAATGGCGATATCTTACTGAAAAAGGGCGTAAGACAGCAGAATGTATAGGTACAACTATTGTTGAATACGGACGTAAGCCGAGACTGACACTTACCAGTCCTTTAACTCGTGCAGTACAAACTGCCGAAATAGTCGCCGTTCAAGCATGTAGAAAGAACAAGGTTGTCTCATGCGAACACCTGGTGCCAGGTGGTGATATCAGCAAGCTGATATCACATCTGCACACTTGTAAAGACGCCAAACGGGTGCTTCTTGTAGGCCATGAACCTCAACTTGGTGAATTGGTTACTACGATGTTAGATTCTACTGACGTCGAAGTATCATTAAAAAAAGGTGCCTGTGTTGCTCTTGAGCTTAATACTGATACACAGGAAAAGGCTGATTTTCTCTGGTACATCGCACCGGGAAAGAAGCGAGTAACGACATTTAAAAAAGCTTTCATCAATAAAAAGGTAGTTTGATTGGCAGTGAACAAAGAATCAAATAAGTACGTTATACCGGATTCAGCTGTTTTGCTTGATCGATCACGAGGTGTCTTTTTTCTGCAATGGGAAGAGCTATTGCGGTTGAGGAGGACTGTTCTCAAAACTTCTCATCATGATGACATACACGATCTTCGTGTTGCCACTCGTCGTTTCAGAGCTGCTGTAGAACTATTTTATCCTTTTGCCCCGAAAGGGATAAAGATTGAACTGAAAAAACAGATACGAAAATTAACCAGAGCGCTTGGTGATGTGCGAAATATTGACGAAGCACTGCTGTTCTTTTCGGAGCGAATAAAAGACGACGGTATACGGAAAAAGCTGTGTCAAACCCTTTCTGGAAAACGAACTGGCGAGGTGCGCAGCATACAAAAGAAACTCATACAGTTCGACAGTGATAATTTGGACAAGCCGGTGAGAGAAATCATCGCTGGGATGGATGAAAAAGAGCTGTCAACCCGTAATCGATTTTCATACCTGGCATATTTCTCAAATACATCCATAAAGCTGTACCTGCCGATACATCAATTATTGTCTACTGCTTTAACGCCGGAAAATATAGTGTCACGCCACAATTTACGGATTGCCATAAAAAAATGGCGCTATTTTCTTGAAATTGTATCCATGATTCTTGAACGTGATTACTCGTGTCTGCTTGAGCAGTTGAAAGAATACCAGTCTGTACTGGGTAAAATGAATGATCTCTATGAATTTGATACATTGATTGATGAAAATGAATTTCCCGATGACGAGCGTAAGCATTTCCGGGAAATACTTGCTGCTGAGAACGTCATCCTGCTCGATCAGCTGATCGAACTTAAACGCACCAAACCGCTCACATACACATTTCTTATCTAAGAGGCACCATGAAAACAAAACGCATCGCCGCCATTGACATTGGCACAAACTCCATACGCTGCATAATTGCCGAAGTGTTTCCTGACGGCACGATCAAAATACTTGATGATGAGAAAGCGACCGTTCGTTTAGGCGAAAAACTGACTGAGACAGGGATAATCTCTGAAGATGCGGCACAACGGGCCAAAGACGCCATAAGCCGTTTCAGGAAACTTCTAACCGGTCTGAAAGTGACCACCATCGAAGCTGTTGCAACAAGTGCTGTCAGGACAGCTGCCAATGGTAATTATCTTGTCACCGCACTCTCTGAAGAGCTCGGGCATGAGATCAAAATCATTTCCGGAGACGAGGAGGCTGAATTGACGGCTGCTTCAGCTCTGGCCAACTTTGATATGGCAGGTAAACGGTATGCCATGATCGATATAGGCGGGGGAAGCGTTGAAATCATCATGGCGAGCGGCAATCATGTGGAAGAGATCTATTCACTTGAACTTGGCGCGGTGGTCATGACAGAGCGGTACCTGAAGGAAGATCCGATAACGGAGAATGAAATAGAAAAGCTGCGCCGCCATATCCGCACGATGCTTAAAAGAACATTCAAAGAGAGAACAACGGTTGAGTCACTTATCGGTTCAGGCGGAACCTTGACTGCTCTCGGGAGTATGGCCATGCAGGCGCGCAAGGACAACTATGTCTCCATACATGGCTATGAGGTACTCCGCTCTGAGGTGGTTCATATTCTGGCCATGCTGCTCAGAAAAGATCTCGGAGCGCGTCGCACCATACCTGGACTTAACCCGGACCGTGCCGATATCATTGTCGCCGGAGTCGTGGCTATTGATGAAGTTATGAGATTTCTGAATGCCAACCGGATACTGATCAATGAGCGAGGCATCAGGGAGGGACTGCTCATACAGGGAGTAAAGCGGCTTGGACTGAGTGCAAAAAAATGCACGCCCCCCTCTTGGCAGGATTCCATCAGGGATTTTGCACGTTCCTGCCATGTTGATGAACCGCATTCCGAATATGTTGCAAAACTAGCCCTGTCACTGTTCGATTCCCTGGCACTTCCTTTCGGGTTGAAAAAATCGGAGCGTAAACTGCTTGAAGCTGCGGCAATTCTTCATGATTGCGGTTACTTCATCAGTTACAGCAGTCACCACAAGCATTCCTATCATCTTATCCGACATGCCGACCTGTTTGGATTCACGCCCCGTGAACGGGAGCTGATCGCCCAGATCGCCCGCTACCATCGCAAGTCACTGCCAAAACGGAAGCATGATGCTTTTCAGGGACTTAAAGAAAAGGATCAGATTCTGGTTGCCCGCCTTGGGGGAATGTTACGGTTGGCTGACGGGCTTGATCGTCGCCGGAGCGGCTTGGTGCAGACAATGACCGCTGAATTTGCCGGTACTGCCGTGATTCTTTCACTTACAGCCAGTGAAGACATCTCTGTTGAACTGTTTGGCGGCAATGCCAAGAAAGATCTTTTTGAAAAGGCATTCGGGTGCGAGGTGGTATTTACAACATCTTAATATTAGTGTGTAATATGTAACAATTATTTGCCGGATCGTAACACCATCCATCCTCGTACAAGAGTATACTGCCCCTTGAAATGAAAGAATATTCAAGGGGCAGTTTGCTGCATGTCTACTAATAACAATTTAGATTCACTACAAACACCGCTCGGTCTTACCCCCTTTCGTATAGTTCTGCTTTACACTATCGTCAGCATGGCGTGGATAATCGTTTCAGACAGGGTATCAGCGAAATTTTCCAATGACCTCCACCAGTTTGAACAGATTGCCAGCTTCAAGGGGGTTGCATTCATTTTGCTTTCAGCAGGCTTGCTGCATTTATTGTTACACCACTACAGACAGCAACTCGCCTGTTCTCATAAAACATTCAGGGAAGCTGAACAGGAAATCACCAAACTTGCATATTTTGATCATGACACCGGCCTGCCGAATCATCATCTGCTAAGGGACAGACTGGATCAGGTTGTCGCTTTCAACAGCCGTAAACAGAAAAATACTGCGATAATCTATATCAGTCTGACCGGTTTTAAAGCTCTAATTGATGCACGTGGACACAGTGTTGGGGATGAAGCTATTAGAATCGTAGCGGAACGTCTAAGCACAACGTTGCGACATTATGACACGGTAGCTCGCATTCACCGGGATGAATTTGTCGTAGTATTGGGAGGGGAAGTACAAGAAGGAGATGCAGCCCGTATTCTCGCCAAGTTACAGTCTCTTTTTGCCGAACCGCTGCGCTTGGATGGAGATGAAATCATATTCCCTGCCTGTTTCGGTATTGCATGCTTTCCGGCTGACGGTGTGACCAGCGAGACCCTGTTACAACATGCACATATCGCCATGAACCAAGCTCGTAAGAATGGTGCGCCGTTTCAGTATTATTCCGACTCACTAAATGATAAGGCGCTTGAGCGGCATCACATTGAAACCGGTCTGCACCGGGCAATTGATGACGGTGAGTTCTACCTTGTTTATCAACCGAAAATGTCAATTGATGGCATATTTGTGGTCGGTATGGAAGCGCTGGTTCGTTGGCAACGGCCTGGCGAAGGAATCATCTCACCGGATAAATTTATACCAGTGGCCGAAGAGAACGGCTCCATAATCAAACTCGGAGCTTATGTGCTGCGAGAGGCATGCCGCCAGAACAAGGTATGGCACGATGCGGGATTCCCGAAACTTGCCGTTGCCGTCAATCTCTCTGCCCGTCAACTGAGAGACAATGAATTTGTACCTACCTTGATGCAGGTTCTCGAAGAGACCAGGCTTGAGCCGGCCTATCTTGAGCTGGAACTTACCGAGAGCGTCCTGATGGGGGATACCAGTGACACGATCTGCAAACTGCTTCGACTGCGAGAACTTGGCATCAGCATTTCGGTTGATGATTTCGGCACTGGTTACTCGTCGCTCTCCTACCTCAAGCATTTGCCGATCAACAGCATCAAGGTAGATCGGTCGTTTGTGCGTGATATTGTTAATGATCCCGATGACGCTGCCATTGTCGATGCCATTGTGGCAATGGCTCATTCCCTGAAGCTGAATGTCGTAGCTGAGGGAGTGGAAACCAGGGAACAACTGGAATTTCTCCGGCAGCGCAACTGCCAGAATGCACAAGGATACTATTTTGCCAAGCCGCTTGATCCTCAGCAATTTGAGGCATTCATCGCCAAAACGCGCCAGCTTGGTGAGGTGTCAGTTGTCTCACCAGAGCTACAGCTACATAATAAACCCCTCATGGCTGCTGATAATGAGCTCTCTACAGATTCATCTCCTCTAAAGGATAATTTTGCTTCGGAGCATATCGGAGCTATTTCTTTGCCAATTACCCCTGCCAACCCTGGTGATAACCTGGCCGCAGTGCTTAAACGCTTCCAGAATGAAAAGGATCTTGTCGTGTTACCGGTTGTTGACAATGGTCGAACGGTCGGCATCATCAACCGAGCAACCTTTCTGGAAGAGCATGTTATCGGCTTGAACGGCTTCGCATTTCATATCAATCATTCCAAAAAAATGCGGGATTTGATGAGCCCGGTCAAGCTGGAGTTTGATTTCAATGTCAGCATCAGAACCGTTGCTCAGGTTCTGCAAGCGCAACAGATGGATGTACGGGTAGATAACATTTGTGTAACCTGGAGTGGCAGCTACCACGGCATTGTAGATGTTAATTGTTTTATCAATGCCATTACCGACATCAACCTAACCCTTGCCAAGGGAGCCAACCCTTTGACAGGTCTTCCCGGTAACGAAAGCATCCAGAGAGAAATCAACGATAGACTTCAGGCTGGCGCCGATTTCGATATTGCCTATATCGACATCGACAACTTCAAACCGTTCAATGATTACTACGGATTCCAGAAAGGTGATGAAGCAATCAAAATTATCGGTGATATCATCTCGGGTGTCTCGTGCAAGTATGGTAAAGACTTTGCCTGTTTTTGCGGGCATATCGGAGGCGATGACTTCATTCTTATCACCGGTCCGCACCATGCCGAATATTTATCCGGTTTGATAATAAAGGAACTGGACTGCATGCTGCCGCTACTTCACGGTCAGAAAGATTATTCAGCCGGTTGCTACAGCGCAATGAACCGAAAGGGAGAGCCGGAAACATTCGGATTGCTCTCCATCTCAATAGGCATCGTCAACACCCGCCTTTCACCAATAAATTCATATCCCCAGCTGGCCTCAATTGCTACAGATGTCAAGAAAGCAGCAAAGAAGCTGCCCGGATCATCGGTGGTTGTAAATAGAAGAGCTTGATGGATCGAAAGGATATCCCATGCAAATCAGGACCAGACTGTATATTAATGCGATAATATGTATTGCCGGCATTGTCGGCATTGCCGGCTTCAGCCTCTTTACCATCCAGATGATCCGGGACAAGATTACCATCCTGACATCACAGTCAACGCCGCTCCAGGTAAAGACGGTGCAGATGCAGCAGACCGTAGAAAAACTATCCGCTGACCTGTTACAGATAGGACTTGCGAACGATCCGCAGGAAATCAGGGCCATTTCAGCCTCGATCAATCAAGGGCGAGAGTCGCTTGAAAAACTGCATGGTGAAATTAGTACTACTCCGACACTTGACTTGATATAATCTGTTTCATCTGGTACTCTCTGGGCATGACAACAGAGATCGTTTTTCCCGGCATCGAAGAATACCTGGCTCCCTATTATGGATACTTCCATAGA
>Ga0172367_10009305_pt1 | contig 10803 bp, 15 predicted proteins | sample Lak10m_FD_114542 | JGI IMG/M metagenome (GOLD analysis project Ga0172367, IMG submission 114542) | Freshwater microbial communities from Kabuno Bay, South-Kivu, Congo - kab_022012_10m | ecosystem: Environmental > Aquatic > Freshwater > Lake | place: Democratic Republic of the Congo: South-Kivu...
ATCCGCGTAATTGATGAAGAACTGCGAAGTTGCTGAATTAGGTTGACTGGTACGCGCCATGGCGATGGTGCCTGCCACATTGCTCAAACCATTGTTGGCTTCGTTGATGATCGGCGTCTTGGTCGTTTTAAACGCTGCACTGGCAACATCCACGCCGCCGCCTTGAAGCACAAAAATCCCATCAGCAGCCTTGGTCACGCGATGAAACAAAGTCTGGTCATAGAAACCATCGGCAATATACGACAGGAAGTTGGTAACGGTAACCGGCGCCTTGTCGGTTTCGAGCTTGAAGGTAATGGTGCCGAGATTGGTCTGCATCTCGACGATATTCGGCGTGCTCCAGGCCGGCAGTGGTAATAACAGGCCGATCAATAACAAAGATAGATAGCGCAACATACTGAGTCCTTTATAAATTGAAAACTATCGGGAAATAGCAGCGAAAGCCCTTAGTCTGTTCTCAAGAAAGCGTTCCGAACCATGAACGGTATAGCTTTGGCCGCTGCTTGCCGGGCCTTACTTTTGCGCAACGGCAGCGCTGAAGAGGGCCTTACAATTGTGGTTGCGGGTCAGCGGCAAACTGACATTGGTTTTGGTGCCTACGCAGTCGCCGCTCCAGCCGCTAAATACAAACTTGCTGTCGGGTTTGGCAATCAGGATTTGATATTTTGAACTGCTGCTTGGCTTGCTGGATTCGCAGCTGCCGCCACTAGCGCTACAATTGATTCCCCCGGGCAAGCCGATGACTTTACCGCCATTTGTGACCGTCACCCGAGTATGAACATTGACTAAATCCATGTCCTCGGAGACATAGACTTTCTCGATATACACCAAATCATAGTCACTGGTGCGAGGCAGCGATGGCACGAGAGAATAGCGTCCCAACGTATCCAACTGAGCGATCTTGTTAACCACATCCATGCCCTCGATCACCTCGCCGAATACGGGGTGACCAGGATTTTCAGCGACTGTGGGCGGTCCGTCTTGTTTCGGTCTGTAATCCAAACTGAGATTATCGCCATAATTTATGAAGAATTTTGAAGTCACGGAATACGGTGGACTGCCGCTACGCTCCATACTAATGGTCCCCTTCAAATTGCTTAAACCACTTGTTTTGGCCTCGTTTGCAATTGGATCCTTAGGGGCTTTATATTGCATCGTAGCCAAATCAATCCCGCCGCCTTGAATCGTAAAAACCCTATCAGCTGTTTTGGTCACAGTATGAAACAAGGTCTGGTTATAGAAGCCATCGTCTATATACGACAGGAAGTTGGCAACGGTAAGCGGCGCCTTGACCGGATCGAGCTTAAAGGTGATGGTGCCGAGATTGGTCTGCATCTCGACGATGTTCGGCGTGCTCCAGGCCGGCAAAGGTAAAAGCAAGCTGAGCGTTAAGATCGATATTTGTCGCAACATGGCTAAGTCCTTTAAAAATATGCAGCTATCCGGGCATTGAAGCGGTAGCGGTTTAGCGCCGCCCCAAGCCATTCCTACGTTGAAAGGCAATAAAAAACCCGCCAAGTCAGGCGACTTGCGGGCTTTTGCTGTTTTGCATCCAAGGGATGCTGAATTGGCGGAGAAAGAGGGATTCGAACCCTCGATACGTTGCCGTATACACACTTTCCAGGCGTGCGCCTTCGACCGCTCGGCCATCTCTCCTAATGTTCATCTGACTATTGTATAAGTTTCTTAGACTTAGCGCAATCAGTTGCTTTGTTTTGCTATCAAACGCTGTCGTAAGCTCACTCAAGAACTGTACGATGTGAAGCACAAAAAAAATGCTTTGTGTTACAGGTTTGTGTTACACGAATACGTTGCCTAAGCTGACGATAAATAAGGAAAAATGTTGATTTTTTGGCTGTGGTTGTGTTGCAGATTTTGGTGATGAAAAATGACTGAGCTTGCGAGCTGAGAGAGATTGTTTTGCTCAGTGTTGCAGCAGCAGAAGAAGCAATTTTAGGTTGACCCAAGGTGGGTCACAATGCGAGCAAGACCACTGTTTGGATCATTTGATATATTTTTCTTGTTGCCATATTTTATTGTTCTTCGCTTATCCCTCATTAATTTTGCTTTTTTTGTTCTCGCAGCCACGACTTCTTCCCATTCTTTTCGATACTTTGACACAATCCGAATGCGCAATGCTTTATATCGTAAATTTATATGTTCAGCTTCTGATAAACGACCGACCAAACTTGCAAGCATTTGCTGGCGAAGTGGGCCAACAGAGACGTCTAAGGCATCCACTAATTCTCTGATTTTTTTTACTCGCTCGTGAGGCAGGTAAATTTTCCCCTCATTAACGATTAAACCAGTTATAGTTGCTGGTTGGTTTTTATATACTTTTATCTTGTGGTACCCATAGCCACGATTAAATATTTCCGAAGCTATTTTAGTTAATAATGCCGGTGATGCGTTTTCTCCAGATATCGTAATATCATCAACATATAGCGTTAACTTACAGTCTTCATACTCACAAATACTTTTAATGCTATCAAATAAATTCTGGTTTGCAAGAAATGACAGAATTGGACTTATACAACTTCCAGTTGGTAAGTGAGTACCATATTTCTTGGTATTAACAGTACATATTTTTGCAAGAATAGTTGCGATGTCAGGTGAGCACTTGAGCGTGTTTAAAAAGAAACCATGTATATAATGAAATTTTATGGAAGGAAAAAACTTCTTTATATCAATTTTAAGTATGTTTTTTGATTTGCGGTGAACATCCGCATTTGTCAGGTATGATCGCTTTTTTATGGCGGAGTGAATGTAATCGGGAGGCGCAATACGACTAAATAATTTTAGAAGCTTTTCATGTATTGCTTTTAGATCACCAACTGGTTCTGTTATAAATCTTTTAGTTTTTGGATCAACAAAAATTCTGTACTGCGAAGTGAGTTTTGTTTTATCTGGTGATGATATAAGTGAGACATCAACATTCAACAAAGTAGCTAGCTTTTTTTTGTTAGATAAGAGGTAAAGTGGGGAATGATCAATTGTATATCTATAGGGTGCTGTTAATTTCCTTGATGTCATCTTTGTCCGCTATCCATTCCAAAACTTTTAACATTTTTTTAGACAGAAACGCTTTTGCTTTACTTTGATTATGTGACCCTTCAAGTGTTTCAGCAAACACAACTAACGAAGATAAAGGAACATTAAAGCACTCGGCATATTTCTGTAGTATATCTAATGAAGGCTCTTTTTTCCCTGATTCAAGTTCTGATAGATATGATGTGGAAATAGACAATCTTGATGCAAGTTGAGTCTGATTTAAATTGTGGTATTGGCGAATTAGTTTAATTGCTCTGGAAATCATAATAATGCCCTCAAAAGTGAAGGGGTGCGTAGCTTAGAGTTCTGCTAACAATTCAAGGAATTGTTTTATAAGGCCTTCAATCTTTTCGCCCATTTCGGGTAAATTGACAATAAGCCAACGCCATGTACTTGGTCTAAGCAAAAAATACCGTAAAAGCAACTTAATAACTGATACGATTTTCTGTTTAAACGTTTGATGCAAAGCGGCATCATCTTTACTACGCTCAGATCGATCTGTAATACGTAAAATCATTTTTTTCTCCTAAAAAAAACGCTAATCGGTTGATCAGCGTGAAAGCTTTCGCTTTCCCCTCGCACTTTTTTAGGACAGAGAAATCGATCATTCCCCTAAATCTCACAAATTGACTGATCGCCTCCCTCGGCGATCAGGTACGCAGTCAGTGACAGTACATAGACGTTGCCGATGTCTGACGAACATGACCGAGTAAAGTTTTAGCGAGCTAGAACATCGCTCACTGCGAGCTGTAAAGCTCAAAAAAGCATTCGAGGTCTCTCTGTATATCGTATTACGGTTTCAGAATACCAAAACGCATTCAACAAAGCAACAGAATTATTCGCCCCTAGCGAAAAATGTTCTCTCACAGACGTCTTGTTTGGCTACAAAAATGGCCTAACGATTTACTATTACAAAGTGCTAGTAAAGAATCAGCTTTCGTCAATTTTTTTTACTAAGTAACACAACAACATTGTGTTACTTAGTAAGCCTTTGATTAGGTGGACGAAAGCACCTCACGGCTGTACCGTATGTAACAGATTAAACAAGTCACCAAATCAAGTTACGTATATGAACACTGTCAACGCTGCAAGGAAGTCAGAAATTGACTTGCTACACACGCTGCTAGAAAACAAGTTTGGGCAACTCTACGCTGACATACAGCCTTAATAAATCCCAAAATAGCGCATTGCAATGTAAGATCAAGTCCAGGCTATTACATTAGTGAGCGGCAAGCATGAGAACAATCGGCAACTTCTTCTGGTTCATATTGGGCGGCGCTTTTATGGGGCTCGCTTGGTGGCTCGTTGGTATCGTAGCGTTTATGACCATTGTCGGCATTCCTTGGGCCAAAGCGTGTTTTGTCATCGGACAGTTTTCGTTTTTTCCGTTTGGTCAGGAGGCAATCAGTCGTCGCGAACTGAATCAGCAGGATGACATTGGCAGAGGCGCATTAGGATTTATCGGTAATCTGATATGGTTTGTATTTGCTGGCTTATGGTTAGCGATTGGACACATCATTTCTGCTGTCATCAACTTTTCTACGATCATCGGCATTCCGTTTGGGATACAGCATCTCAAGCTTGCAGCTATTGCACTTGCACCGATTGGGCAAACTATCGTGACGACTGAAGTTGCTGATGCTGCTAGACGTGCAAATGCTGAGACTTGGGTAGATGATCAGCGTCGCAATCGTTAGTTGTGCTCTCTGAGCTAGCTTGCTTATGCCACCTCATCCACTGAGGAAACGCTGTAGACGCGCCTAGCACGATTTCCGCTGATTTTGCGTAGACATGTAGCGCTGTTTAGCGTGTCGCGTCGGATACGCGCTTCTCGTAAGCCCTGAGCGCGTGTAGCGAGTCACTTGTTGCTAGCACTGCTGCTAGCTGCTGATTGACATTGTCAATGTCCAGTTTAATCAACGCAGATTGCAGTCGCTTGGCGCAGTCTTTCAAAACATAATAATCGTTCCGCGCTAATTGGCTTAGAAACTTGACGTGTTGCAGGTGCGGATAGCGCAGTAAAAATTGCAGCAAATAATCCGGGGCTGTTTCAAGTGTGTTTAGATGGCGATAATCCAAGTCTCGGAATATTTGTTGGATCAGATCAACGTGGAATCGGGTGTAACAATGCGATGCGGTAATCTTGCTTAGGAATTGCAGTGCTGCTTGGTTCGCTGGAAGATTGAGCGCTTTTAGTACGTTCCAAATTCCGGATTCACAGAGTGAGATAAACTGCTGTTTTGACCAATGGTCAATTTTGGCCTGTCTAAAAAATAACCAAAAGAGCGTTGAATATTTTCCACATAAATCAGTCAGGAATTTGTTCTGGCTAAGCAATATCAAGATTCCAAACTGATCACCACGAAAGGGTTTTAGTGCGTTAAGTACTTCTGCCGGAATTTGGTCAAAATAATCGCGACAACTGTCGTAATCTAAACATTCCCAAATGGGAAAATACGGCGCGGTGAATGGGTCCCTGTGATGCTCTACTCCATCATCGGCAACAATAGACCACGTTATCCCTTGGCAATTATTCCAGCTGGTTAAAACTAATGTCCGTTGATCATCCAACAAATCGTCTAGGTTTATTTCCACTTCATGGCGTTCTGGATACCAGCAACAGCGATTAGAGAAATTGTTCATATTGGAAACGATTGCATGAATACTGCGGAAGCTGACAGTCTGCAATCTAAAGCAACAACAGACTGTCAGAGGAGATAGGAAGTTTAGGATTTCGGTTTAAGCGGTAGTCGCTGCTTCCGTTTCTTTCTTGACTTCAAACTCTTCAAGTTTTCGGCCATTTTTCAAAAACTCAGAAAGCCATTTAGGCTTGGCTCCGGCTTTTTTGGACGTCCAAGTTTGACTATGGTCGTCTGGATTGCGGTAAAGCTTTTCAGCGGATTTTTCACCACGTTTTTTGGGTTCGCGGATGAAAACTTTTATACCTGCCTCAAGGGCAATTTGCTGAATCTTTTGCACAGCGCTTTCTCGAATTTCGCCCTGCTTGGCTTCAAGTAATCGCTGAGTATTGGCAAAGAGCTCTTGCAACTCTGCAATGCTCTTGGTTTCCAACGCATCGGTTTTATCGTTTGTGCTTTTTGTTGTCATAGTTTTTCCTTATGTCGTTAAATGTAGGGTTAAAGGTTTAAAAGTTTTCAGCCCACTGTTCCCAAAAACCAGGGGCGTCGTGATGCGCATTTTTTTGCGCCATTTCCAATGTGAGATACCAAAATCCAACGCTAGCAAACTTACGTTTACCGTCTGGATGCTCTAAGTAATCGCGGACTTGCTGGTAGAGTGAATAGTCGTCATCAATCGGTATATCCAGATAGATTTGACCCATGTAACTCATCATGGAATTTTCATCAGCGAATTCCGCACAATGCCACCAAGGCACATGATGTTTAGTTAACCAAGCCGTTACCGTTTGGCGGATAGGATCGGTTTCCCAGTCGTAACGCGGGCTATCCCATTTAGTAGAGGGTTGAAACGTTACGTACAATACGTCACGTTGCTTCTTGCGAGCGATGGCGTCAATGTGTTCAATGATGGCAGGCATGATTTTTTCCTAGCTTGAGATTAGAATTTGCAGCAGCCATGACTAATCAGTCCGCTGCGTGTCATCCTAAAATTAGCGTTAATACTCGCTAGGCAGCAGTACCGTAGTACAGCGACGGTCTGCCTCGGTGATGATCCATAATTTGAATGTTTTGCCGCCAATGTCTGATGCAAAACTATAGACCGACAAAATTCTATAATCTCTTTCCAGTGATAATTGGTTTTCCGCAGCATCTTCAGCACACACTTCACCCCAATCGCCGGTTTGATGACGGGCAATATAGGGTGATATATCCAAGCCTTTCTCATCCATCAGCGCTTGAATACCGCGCGTGACAAATAATTTTCCTAATCCGAATAAAATGGGTTTATCGGGTTCGGTTCCTTGATTAGTTGAATTCATGTAAAATTTTCCTTGTCGCAGATAGCGACAACTCACAGAAAAATGACCACTGCCAAGTCGCCAAACGTAAACAGTGGTCGTGTTGTTTGAAGCGTCTAGTGTCTGGAAACAGGACTAGACGCTACTCATCAGGATCGTCGTCCTCATAAAACGAAGCATCTCCGCTAATCGTTGCCAATTCGGTATTCGCAGACATGTTGCTCAAACATTCCGCAAAGGCTCTAATGGTTCTACCCATTTCACGACAAGCGACTTCAGCACCTGCGGTATCAAACAGATTCCCGTATATTTCCTGACATTCCAACAAGCAAAGCACTATCGCCTCAACTGGGTGGACAGTGGCTTTGTCTTCGCTTTCAGCTTTAACAGCCATGATTTGTTCTCCGATTAGATTGTAATAATCCCTCAACGATCAAAACGACGGGCGCAAAAAAGCCGACTGTGTTATTGAAACTCAGTCATATGGGCTTTAGCGTGAAGGTGTCGTAGATGCTGCGAGGGACGTGTGCTGACATGTGATAATCTGTGAAAAAGATAATGTCAGCGACAATATATTAACAAAAACATGGGTTTACGTCAAGTCAGGCTATTTTCTCGTGTTAAGCAAAGAAAATACTGAAGGCATCAGGGTTCAATGCGAATGGCTTAAAACAGATGTGTAATCAGCAATAAATGACCGTTAATTCCAAGGTAACGGGCAGCAAGAAAAAGTACGGATGGTGCTTCATTGCATCCAGGGACTCAATCACTGGATGACCTCTATAGGCAACTGGACGCTCAGCTTTGAACTCAGGATTACGTGCTACCGATTGCACTGACACTGGCGTGCTGCTGATATAAAAATTGTCGTCATCAAAAATGGAATCAAACAAATCATCCAGCTTTTTTTGATTATCAAAAAGGCCATTTAGGGCATTTCTATCAAGGGCAATAGCGTTCATGGCCTTACCTCCACTCGTTTGATTTGAGTAATAGGCTAATGAATCGCCAGCTAAGAATCTGTGAAAAATCTCATGTTATGGGTAGGTTGCTACCGGATGACCAAGCACAAAAAATTCTAATTTGATCGTGAATGAACCCTTCCCATCACTTTCAAACCAGGAGTTTTTTATGTCTCGGTTGCAGATTTTTATCGGCAAAAAATATCCACCTTACAGCTTCGTAACCAATCCCGCAGTACGAAAGCCAATGACCAAAACCGAGGCGCAGTCGCTATTGTTCAAAGCCAACAAAGCCTCAAACTTTCTATTTGCCAGTGTGGTCACTCTGATTGCTCGGCGCGGATATTTAGTATTAGGGTTTGTAAAGCCGCATGATTGTTTAAGAAAATACACTGAGTTTTCAAACGCCTATATTTGCCGACTCATCCAGGCCTCAGACACCTACCTGCAAATGGACCCGAAATTACTACATTTGCAATGGGTTTCTGAAGGCGCTCTAAGGCCGCTCGTCCATTTGCAGACAAAGGATCTTCAGGCAGTTTGGGAATGGGTATTGAACCACCGTGATGGTGACGCTCGCATTACTAGCCGAGATATGAACCTCGCAATTGACGCATTAAACATTCTCAGCCATGAACATTGCGCTGTTGAACATCAAGCCGCTGTTACCGTCAGAATAGACCGAGACTTACTACCCAAATTCCGTCGGCACATTTTTCGCATTGCAGACGCCATTCGGGATGAAAATATTAACAGTAAAACCGAGTGGGAAATAATTTCAAAAATGATCTACCAGCAGTTGCTAAAAAACTTTATTGACCCAGGCAAGCACGCCAAAGTTGATAAGCAGTCGCATTAGACAGCAGCACCCAATCTAGCTGCCACTTTCAACCGCAAGCGACAGCTGTATTCAGTATCAAACGTTATAGTTCACCCAGGAAATCTTTCTTACCAATCTCAACCCCGTTATGGCGCAAAATCGCATAGGTGGTCGTGACGTGAAAATACACATTCGGTAGCACAAAGTCCGTTAGATACGTCAGTCCTTTAAATTCCATACTTCTATCGTGTAGCGGCAATACAATCGTTTTGTCTTCGCTGCCGTTAATTTGCTCTGGTGACAACGATTGCAACAGCGCGATGGTTTTATCCAGTCGTGCTAACAGCTCTGGGAATGTGGTTTCGTTGTCTTCGTATTTTGGCGGTTCTAAGCCCGCTAATCGTGAAGCAGCACCTTTAGCAACATCGGTGGCAATTTGCACTTGTCGGGATAGCGGGTACATATCGGGATAAAGGCGAGCAGTGACCAATACCGCAGGATCAATCTTCTTGCCATCCGCATAGGCGATAGCCTTTTCTAAGATGGCGCGTAAATTGGTCAAACTTTTGATCATCGGCGGTATGGCTACCGCGTACATTAAATCGGACATGGTCAATACTCCTGAATCGTTATTATGTTAGGTACGGCAATGGATATGATGCCGCAAGCGAATGTTTGCAAGTCGGTGACGCTGCAAAAAACGCACGGTATGACTTTATCCAGTTATCGCCTGTGACACTATGTCGCATTCTTAATATTAGTAGACACTGATATTATGCTGGCCATTGCAGAGATGTTCAGTGCAATAACTTCCTCCCTCAAATCCAGCAAATCGCTGGATTTTTTTTGCCTGAAGGACACTATGCGTCTTTGATGGTTTTGTAGCGTTCGCGTGATGCGTTTACCTTGTCGCGCAAATTCAGACCAGGTTTGAAATGCAAAGTTCGTCGTCTCGGCACACTGACGGTTTCACCCGTTTTGGGATTACGCCCCATACGTGAATCTCGATTCGTCGTTGAAAAGCCTCCAAAGCCGCGAATTTCAATCCTGTCACCGTTTGCCAAGGTGGTGGTCAATACATTCAGAATATTGTTAATCGCGAGTTCAACGTCACGTTGCAACAGATGCGGCTGCTTATTGGCGATGGCGGAAATGAGTTCGGATTTGGTCATCGTAGGTCGTTAGTGAGCTAAAACAGTAACGGCATAAGTCATTCAGTATAGGCAGGTAATCATATTAATGCTGTGTGAGCTATCGCAAAAGGTGTGATCAATTGTTTCCATAATAGAAACAAATCATACAATATTAGCCTTATTGTTTATTGTCAGAATAGGTTTATAGTTAAACCGTACTTACAAAGCGACCAACATAGACAAAGGTGAACCAGATGAATACTCCAAAAAACTTATACAAAGACGTAACCACCGGATTGTTTTTTGTAACCGGTGTAATGAGCTTTATGTCCGGCCAATTCATCCTCTCCACACTGTTGTTTGGTGCCGCATCGCTAGCGAGTAACTTGAATGTGGCGATGCCTGCTCGTATTTGATTTTTGTGTTGTAACCTCCTCGTTGTATTTCGCGGCTCCTCCTAGCCGCAACACTCAATAGCCTCTACAGCTGATTACTGTAGGGGCTTTTTTTGTGCCTTCCTTAAAATTAATTTGAAATATATTAGGTAAGCGTTTGTATTTATTTTAAATATGGCCTATAGATAATTCACATACTGAATTTATTTATGCGCGGGGGCTCATCCTTTTATCCGGCTTTAGGGCCGGATTTTTTTGTCTGAGTTTTTTAGATTTGAATCGTCAGCAATTCCTTAATATTGGTAGTGTACGACGGCGACTTGAATTGCTGTCGCATCTGCCATCGCTTACTAAGAATTTCACTCGCATAGCGAATACTACGTTTGCCATGCTTACGGTTAATGTCATCCAATGCGGTCATCAGTTGATCAGATCGCACTGAGCTTTCACCGGCATCAAATAATGACTGTTGCTCAACATTGGACGACCATAAGTCCGGCAA
>Ga0172367_10009309_pt1 | contig 10800 bp, 12 predicted proteins | sample Lak10m_FD_114542 | JGI IMG/M metagenome (GOLD analysis project Ga0172367, IMG submission 114542) | Freshwater microbial communities from Kabuno Bay, South-Kivu, Congo - kab_022012_10m | ecosystem: Environmental > Aquatic > Freshwater > Lake | place: Democratic Republic of the Congo: South-Kivu...
CAATTTAGAGGTGCTCGTAAGGTATATTTAAGCTTCTGTTAAGATTTGCTTTTTATTTGGAGTGCTAATCGAAAAAAATGTAGGAAAAATAGAAAAAAATTTACGCGGAATTTTTTAAATGTGCTACATTGCATATTAGACGTATGATGTTTTTGGGTCCATATAAATAATATGGGGTTAAGAGTTTTATTGAAGGTAAAAAGTATGTTAAAGAAAATTATTGTTCTATTTATTGTTTGCTTTTTACAGATATTAACTGTTGCTGAAGGCGGGAAAGAATCTAATCAAAAGCAGAGCTACAATGATAATAATTATATAGAAAAATGTAAAAATACCCTAGCATCTTTTAAGAAGGATCATGAAAAAAATTTTGCGGAAAAACAACACAAAGAGAAGCTACTATCTTTTAGAGAAGATACGACAAATAACTCTATTCTTCATCTTGCCTTAATATGCAAAGATAACAATTTCGCTGAAACTATTCTTGAATATTATCCAGACCTTGTAAATGTGGAAAACAAAGCCAACGAAAGCCCTATTTATGTAGCTGATCGGGTTGATAATATAGATGGGGTAAAGCTTTGTTTAGAATATTGTCCTAAGAGAGGTTCTTCTACTAATAAAAGCTACGAAATATTTAAAAAAGTAAAAGGTCATGAGCCATACAGCTTAAAAAAGGATATATACAGTTTTTTTCAACCTAAAAATGGGAATAACAATGATAAACTGGTTATTGTTCTTGATTTAGTGGATCCGGACTATAACTTTGATCAATTTATCAATCCAGATCCAGAGCATAATACTTTTTATAAACATTTTTCAGCCAGTAATGTTCCTGTGTTAGTCATAGGAAACAAAAGGCATTCGCTTACTTATAATTTGATTAAAGGTATTATAGATAATAAAAAGATAGTTTTGCCTGAAAATATTTTAATTATCATTGATTGCCACGGAGTTATAAAAAATAAAGAGCATGTAATCCCTTTTGATAATACTCAGTGCAGACAATCCACCAAAAAGCTTTTTAATAAGTTAAAAGAAATGTTTCCTAATAAGAAACTTCAAGTATTATTAACGGCGTGTTTTGGGGGTAAGGCAATAGACTATGTTAATGAGTTACCCAAAGGGTCGTCTCTCTTAACTTTCTCACAATGTAATAAACCAACAAAAACTGGAGAAGTAAATTCAATTTTTGAAAACAGTGAAATCAAGGAAAATAGAACTTATGTTTCTCCGAGAATTGAAAATTATCAACAAAACCCAAAAAGATTTTCGTTAGAACATTATTTAATGCTATATCTTTTTTCACTAAATGAGTCAAACAATATTCCTGAATTAGCAATATCGGTAGGAGGGAAAATTTTTAATTATGATGATCTCACTGAAAAATTTTCTTTACTGAAGAAGAGCATACTAGAAAAAGAACGCCACAATAGTTTATTAGTTGAGCTAAAAGACTATAGCGGTGATAAGGATGATCGTATCAAGCTTGCAATTAAAAATATTAAAAATGCAACTAGCATTGACAACCTAAAAGCGTCAACAAATAATAGTAAATTATATAATGAGAGCACGTGGAAAAATTTTGAAACATTACTTGATAATGATGAGTTTGTGAAAACCCTTCCTTGTACGATAGACATAGATGATAATAATGAAAAAGAAAATATTAAGGAAGAGTATTTCACAACTGAATCTACTGATTATTATAGTTTCAGCTATCTTGCTGATAATAATAAGGACACAATAAAACAACAACCTGAACAACCTAACTTCGGTGTAGCATTAGCCATTTTACATTTCATAAGTAAAAAAACATACTAAGAGCCATGTTGAGTATGTTTTGCTTGATGATGGAGCAGCTAATACCAAAGCTATTATTGAAGCGCATCCCAATGACAACCCAAGCAATAATGCAGCATGGTTATGTCGTAGTTATAAAGCAGGAGGGTATAACGATTGGTATTTACCATCTATAAACGAATTAAACAAGATGTATCTCTATGCTAGAGACAATGGCTTAATTGGGGAGAACTGCTCTGGCAGCAAGATTGGGGGGATGCAATGTTTGGTTGGCAGTGATTGGGGTAAAGAAAATAGTGGAAAAATCTATTGGAGCTCCTCTGAGAACTCCGGCTACAACTACGGCGCGTGGTTCCAATACTTCAGTAATGGTAATAAGTGTAGTCACCTCAGTAAGATTGCCAATTACTTTGGGGTTCGCGCTGTTCGGACTTTTACCCCTTTTAACAGCACATCCAATAAATCATTCAGCGAAAATTTATTCCGAAATCTATATAATGAAAAAAAGATTGATGTTAACATAACTTATTAACAGTAATAATTTTTAAATTATACCACTCATTACTTACTATTGAAGTATCTAATTGATTCCCCTAAAAAAATCTCCTTCGCCAACTATCAAAAAAATATTTTAATTGGCCAAAGTCGAGTATAAAGAGTGTTTAAAAAATGAGTTTTCTAAATCAATGAAAAAAGAAAAAGTGTCATAAAAATATGAAACGGAAAAGGTGTTAGGTCCTCACATTTGATAACCAAGAAAAAAGTGTTGAGTCATGACATTACAATTATTAGAATTGGCGCAAGCTTTATTGTATCAATCTTAAGGGAACAAGATTATTTTTGACATCTTGGACAGAACACTGTTGCACGCTGCCCAATTTTTACGGCAACCAATTTAGTTTTACATTTAGAACAAGGCTGGTTGTGTTTCCCATACACTTTCAATTTATTTTGAAATGAGCCTTTTTGGCCAGTACTATCGGTGTGATCTTTTATCGTTGTGCCTCGACAAATAATTGCTAGCGAAAGAATTTTTTTTGTTTCTTCAACGATTTTATGATACTGGATGATAGGTATGGTATGTACTTTATGTGATGGGTTAACTCCAGCAGCAAATAAAATTTCATTAGCATAAATGTTACCTATCCCGGTAACGATTTTATTATCCATAATGAAAAGCTTAATTGCGCATTTTTTTGATTTTGCTTTTTGGTGGAGATAGTTACCTGTAAAGTTTTTTTTCAGCGGTTCCGGACCAAGATTTTTTAATGTAGGGTATTGCAGTGGATTTTTTGTGGTCCACAAGATAGCACCAAAACGGCGAGGGTCGGTATAACACAGTGATAAGTTGTTAGCAAAAACTATATTGAAATGTTCATGTTTATTAATGAGATGATTTTTAGGTTTTATTTGCAGCGTTCCAGACATGCCGAGGTGAATAATAAGCGTACCTATTTTAGTTTCAAGTAAGATATATTTACCCCGTCTGCTAATGTTTTTAATAACTTGTTTGGGTAAGAATTTACAGAGTTTTTTGGGTATAGGCCGACGTAGCTTAGAGTTTCTGATGGTGACCGTGATGATTTTTGAGTTCAGAATTTTGGTTTTTAAACCACGACATATGGCTTCAACTTCAGGCAATTCAGGCATATAGTTTAAGCTACAAATAATCGTTTAGTGTTACTGAAGTTATTTGATTTTATCTTCTTTGAAGGCAACATGCATACCAGCTTTGCCAGTTTTGGGATTAAATGCTTTGGGATCAAACTTTTTAATGTTTATTTTTTCGGTGTTTTGCCGCTTATTTTTGGTGGTAGTGTAAAAAGTTTTAGTTGCTTTGCCATCTTTAGTTTTACCAGTTGAAACTAATTTAATTTTTTCTCTTACTTTCGAAGCCATAAAATTTACCTTACAACATCTTCACGATATTTAGAAAGATTTTTTAAAACATTTTCTACGCCAACTTTGTCAATAATTCGCAAACCTTTGGTAGAGACATTAAGTTTAATAAAACGTTTCTGTTCCTCAAGCCAAAATCGCTTGCTGTGTAAATTTATATTAAAGCGTCTTTTAGCTTTTTTATTGGCGTGCGATACTTTGTGGCCAACGCTCGGACGCTTACCTGTAATGTGACAAACTTGGGCCATAATTGAACTCTTTTTCTAGTAGAAGCCAATCTATATACCAGAAAGTAGCTTATGAGGCAATAAGAAGAAATGTTTTTTTGTTGGTTCTAAAGAAATGGTAATCGAAGGTGTGACAGGGTAAGCTGATTACATAGGAAAATCATTTGTTCTTACTAATTTGTTTAAAATCAATATGATATATTGATTTACAATCGATGTGTTTCAAAAGTATTTTGAATATTGATCAGCAAAAATATTTTTTATTAAAAATTTGAATTATGTCATTTTTTCTCATAGAATGCTTCATCCTAACTCTTTGTCTCTCCCGTCTAATCAGGAGAGAGACTTATTTTATAAACCAAAAGGAGGATTATGCGACACTACGAAATTGTATTTTTAGTTCATCCCGATCAAAGTGAACAAGTTCCCGCAATGGTTGAGCGTTACAAGACGCTAGTTAAGAACAACAAGGGTATTGTCCACCGTTTTGAAGATTGGGGCAGGCGTCAGTTGGCTTATCCTATCAATAAAATTCATAAGGCACACTATGTGCTTTTGAACGTTGAATGTGACAATAATACTCTCAAAGAGATTGAAAATAGTTTTCGTTTTAATGATGCTGTTTTACGTAACCTAATTTTACATCGTAATTATGCCATTACTGGGCAATCACCAATGATGGGACACAAGGAAGAATCTCGTTCCAGAGGTGATAATGGTGGTGTAGGTGTAGAGCCAAATTTAGAAGATGTTTCTAATGGAAATTAGGACCAATAAAGTTAAGAGGTGAAAATAAAAAATATGATTGATAAGAAAGTAATTGCAGAATCAAATAAAGATCCTGAGATAGACTATAAAAAAATCGATCTGCTTAAAGCAAGTGTTTTAGAAAGTGGTCGTATTGTTCCAGGGAGAATTACTGATGTTCCTCCCTGGAAGCAGCGAAAAATAGCAAAAGCGGTAAAACTTGCAAGATATTTAGCGCTCTTGCCATATACTGATCAACACTAAAAATTTATTGTGAGGTTGAAGATGGAAGTTATTCTTTTAGAAAAAATTAGAAATTTAGGTGATATTGGTGCAAAAGTTACGGTTAAGCCCGGATTTGCGCGTAATTATCTTATTCCCTATGGCAAAGCAGCTGCTGCAACCAAAGCTAATCTTGAAAAATTTCTCAAGATGCGTGAAGAGCTTGAGAGAAATGCTGCTGAGGCTTTGAAATTGGCTCAAGAACGTGCAGCCAAGCTTGAGAAGGCTATTATTACTATTCCGGTAAAAGCAACTGAGGAAGGCAAATTGTTCGGCTCGGTAAATACTAGCACTATAGCCCATGCGCTTAAAGATGCTGGGTTTGAGGTTAAAAGAAGTGAGCTTAGTATGCCAAGCGGAGTTATTCGACAAGCAGGTGAATATGAAATCGCCTTATTGTTGCATAGCGATGTTACGGTAAAAGTTAAGGTTAATATTGTAGCTGCTGAAAATGGCTAGCCGGCTATAAACTGGGTGGTGCGGGCAAAACTGCGTCTCCCGGAGTGTAGGTTTGGGTAATCCCAGTAGTAATCTCAGTAAGATAAGTTTTAGAGTGTGGTGCAATATCTATAGAATAGCCAATTGTTAATAAGTAGTTATAGTTATGTCTCGTGAGAAAAAATCTAGATCCAAAGATACTAAAGCCGAAGAGATAAAAATCCCTCCCCATTCTGTTGAAGCTGAGCAATCAGTATTGGGGGGCTTGATGCTTGATAATAGCAGCTGGGATAAAGTTGTGGGCGTGATCGGAGAGCAAGATTTTTATCGCCCCAATCATCGGTTAATTTTTAAAGTTATGGAGGATTTGTCAAGGCGTAATCAACCATTCGATGTTATTACTTTAACTGAATCATTAAAGGCAATTAATGAACTTGAAAGCGCTGGTGGTGAAATTTATCTTTTTGAACTTGCAAAAAATACTCCTACAGTTGCTAATGTTGCTGCTTATGCGGAAATAGTTAGGGAACGTTCTGTATTACGTCAGTTAGTTGAGATTTCTGGAGAAATTGCTGACTCTGCTTTTAATCCAGAAGGAAGAGCAACCAAAGAGATTCTTGATTATGCTGAAAGTAAAATTTTTAAAATTGCAGAACAACGATCCAGAGGGCAGGGCCCGATAGATATAAGCACTCTACTTGCTAAAACTACAGAACGAATAGATGTTTTGTATCATTCAGAAGATGCTCTTACTGGTGTTTCGACTGGTTTTACTGATCTTGATGATATGACTTCAGGGTTACAGCAGGGTGATTTAGTTATTGTTGCTGGGCGCCCGTCTATGGGTAAGACTGCTTTGGCCATGAATATTGTCGAGCATGCGGTTATTAAAAGCAAACAGCCAGTTTTGGTATTCAGCATGGAAATGCCAGGGCAGTCTTTGGCAATGAGAATGATGTCTTCTCTTGGGCATATTGATCAACACAAAATTCGTACTGGAAAATTACATGATGAAGATTGGCCCCGTTTAACTTCAGCAGTTAGCATGCTTTCAGAAGCAGCTTTATATGTGGATGATACCCCGTCTATGAGTCCTGGTGAGCTTCGTGCACGTGCCAGGAGGGTGGCGCGCGCTAATAAACAAATTGGTTTGATAGTTATCGATTATTTGCAGCTGATGCATATCCCTGGTTTCAAAGAAGGGAGAGTAGCGGAAATAACAGAGATTTCTCGTAACTTAAAAGCTCTTTCTAAAGAGCTTAATGTTCCTGTCCTTGCTTTATCTCAGCTTAATAGAAGTTTGGAGCAGCGTACTGATAAGCGGCCACAAATGTCTGATCTAAGAGAATCTGGTGCGATTGAGCAAGATGCTGATGTAATAATATTTATTTATCGTGATGAGGTTTATCACGAAGATAGTCCTGACAAAGGGATCGCAGAAATTATAATTGCCAAACAACGTAATGGTCCTATTGGCAAAGTTAAGCTAACTTTCTTAGGTCAATATACGCGCTTTGAAAATTTTGCCACTACTAATTATATGGCGTGATTTTAATTTAAATCATTATCCATATTTAATAGCTAGTATTACCCATTTTGTTTCAAACTTCAGCCAGGTTCCCTTTGGTTTCAAGCCAGCTTTTACGATCTAAAGAGCGACGTTTTGCAAGAAGCATATCTAGTAATTCATCAACATGGTCTCCATCTTTTATTGTTAGTTGAACTAAACGGCGGGTATCTGGAGACATAGTTGTTTCACGTAATTGCAGTGGGTTCATTTCACCTAGGCCTTTGAATCGTTGGATACTTATATTGCCAACTTTTTTTTCAGCTTTTAAGCGATCTAAAATCCCTGTTTTTTCATCATTATCTAAGGCATAAAAAGTATCTTTGCCAATATCAATGCGATAAAGAGGCGGCATAGCTACATAAACGTGGCCATGTCTGACTAGAGTACGGAAATGGCGTAAAAATAAGGCGCAAAGTAAAGTTGCAATGTGTAATCCATCAGAGTCAGCATCAGCAAGGATGCAAACTTTGCCATAACGAAGGTTATCAAGGTTATCAGAGCCTGGGTCTACTCCTAAGGCAACGGTGATATCATGGACTTCTTGTGAGGCTAATACTTTATCTGATTCTATTTCCCAGGTGTTGAGGATTTTACCGCGGAGTGGCATGACAGCTTGAGTTTCACGATCCCGTGCTTGTTTGGCAGAACCCCCAGCTGATTCCCCTTCCACTAAAAAAAGTTCGGTATTTTTGTTATCTTGCGAAATACAATCCGCCAATTTTCCTGGCAGTGCGGGACCAAGAGTAACTTTTTTACGTACGATTTTACTTGCAGAGTTTAAACGTTTTTGAGCATTATTAATTGATATATTTGCCAAAGCTTCACCGACCTGAACATTTTGATTTAGCCATAAACTAAACGCGTCTTTGGCTATACCTGAGACAAAAGTTGCTGATTGGCGCGAAGTTAACCGTTCTTTGGTTTGTCCAGAAAACTGGGGGTCAATAAGTTTTACGGCAATGATGTAATTACAATTTTCCCATGTATCTTCAGGGCTTAATTTGATACCGCGTGGAAGCAATTTTCTCATTTCACAAAATTCATACATGGCTTCCCCGAGACCGGTACGTAAACCATTAACATGAGTGCCTCCGGCAATAGTTGGAATCAGATTAACATAGCTTTCGGTGATTTGGGGCTTATCTTCCTGAAACCAGGTTAGCGCCCATTCTACTGCTTCATTTTCCGTAGCGAAGCTGCCAACAAAAGGGGGGTCAGGAATTCGATTAGTATCAATAAGGGTTGAAGTTAAATATCCTTTTACGCCATCTTGATAGAACCATTCTTCAGTATCATTGTTTTGTTGATTACGGAATTTAAGTTTTAATCCTGGGCACAAGAATGCTTTGGCACGTAATAAGTGTTTAAGTTGGGGGATAGAAAATTTGGCAGTATCAAAGTATTTAAGATTTGGCCAGAATCTAAGGCTTGTTCCAGTTTCGCGAGGGTTACATGAATCTATGGATTTTAGTTTGGCTTGAGGAATGCCATCTATAAATTGCATGTAAAATACTTTCCCATCCCGTTTGACATTAACTTCAAATTTGGAAGAGAGAGCGTTAACTACTGAGATGCCAACTCCGTGTAACCCACCAGCAAAACGATAATGCTTGTCAGAAAACTTTGCCCCTGCATGAAGGCGGGTAAGAATTAGCTCGACACCGGAGATTTTTTCTTCTGGATGGATGTCAGTAGGCATGCCCCGCCCATCGTCAATTACTTCCAGTGAATTGTCTTGATGTAAAATGATTTCGATGTTTTTTGCATGACCGCCTGTTGCTTCATCAACGCTATTGTCGATGGCTTCTTGAGCCAAGTGGTTAGGACAAGAGGTGTCAGTATACATGCCAGGCCGTTTTTGTACCGGCTCAAGGCCACTTAAGACCTCAATTGCTTCTGCGGTGTAGGATGATTTGTTACGCATATTTTTTGTATATTCTTAATTGAAGTGTAATACTATCCTATTTTGGTTTAAAACTTAACTGTTAAATTTATGCATGAACTAAAAATAATTCAAGATATTTTTCCCCAAATAGAAAATTTAGCCAGGGAAAACAATCTGGCTACTATTAACCAGGTTACTTTAAGTATTGGTCAGTTGCGTCAAATTCAGGGTGATTTTTTGCGGTTTGCTTTTGAAAGTGTTTCAAAAGGTACTATCCTGCAAGGCGCCAAGCTGACTATAAAATTGATTCCTGTAGTAGTATGGTGCGAATCATGCAAAAAACAGTTTGCAGTTGATGATAATGTTTATATTTGCCCCATATGCGGTAATACTTCTCTTCAGGTATTAACCGGGAAAGAAATAATTTTAGAAAGTATAGATGGGGAAAGAGGGTGATTTTTATTTTCATGATTGTATTGGAGATTTTTTAGGATATCTCTTTGAGATATGACTAAGCATTATTCAGTTATGGTATGATAGTGGAAAACTTTGATAGCAGCAGAAGTGACGGCTATAAAGGTTAATTGTCAATTAATACTAAGGGTGTAAAGTGCAAATAAAAATCATGCAAAATGTTTTACAGGCTAATGCTGAAAAAGCTGCGGAAATTCGTAAGATTTTAAAAGAGAAAAAAATCTTCATGATAAATCTTATTAGTTCACCTGGGTCGGGCAAAACTTCTTTACTTGAAAAGACCTTGCCCCTGCTAAATGAGAAATACCGAATAGCAGTAATTGAGGGGGATGTTGAAACCGATAGAGATGCTAAACGGTTGGAGAATTACCATGTCCCTATTGCATTAATTAATACTAGTGGTGCATGTCATTTAGAATCAGTTAGCATTGAGAAAGCTTTTTCGGCTCTAGATTTGGATAATCTGGATCTGATTTTTGTTGAAAATGTTGGTAACTTAGTATGTCCAGCTGAGTTTGATATTGGGGAGAATGCCAAAGTTGCAATGTTAAGTACCCCTGAAGGTGATGATAAACCTGCGAAATATCCTCTGTTATTTCGTGAGGCGTCATTGGTAATTTTAAATAAAATGGATCTTTTAGAGTGTGCAGGGTTTGATTTATCCTGTTTCTATCACGATGTTAAGAAACTTAATGATAAGTTAACGGTAATTGAAGCTTCCTGTAAGAGTAGTCAGGGGATTAATCGGTGGGTTGAATGGATCATGGCTAAAAGACCCTTGGCATAATAAGCGTTATATTGTTTTTATATGTAATGAAATGATGGGAAAACTTTTTATAGCTGTATTTTCAGGTTGATCGCATGAGGTTTGATTCTTTTTTTGGATATAAGAATGGGAAAGTGCTGAGACTTAATAATGCTAAAAGTATACTATAAATAAATGCCAAGTTACTTCCAAAGTAGCTCCAAAGATTACCAGCAACCATCGAAGCAGCAAGGTAAGATATACCTATAGCAATATAATATATTCCAATTGCGGTGCCTATTAGATGATGATCTACTTTATCGCTGATGACGGCCAGGAATAAGCTTTGAATAGCCGTCATTTGTCCACCCCACAAAAAAGCGCCAATAAATACGAGTATAATGGAATTAGCATATATCATGGATATGCATGCTGCGATCATCATAATCATGCACAGTTGAATAAAAATTTTTTTTCCAAATCGATCTGCGTATAAACCAATTGTATAGGAGCAAAGTATTTGGCCAATGCTAATAAATATCCCCACAGATCCGGCATAACCTCTTCCCACGAAGTCATTAGCTCTAAGTGCTAATAAATGTTCGCTGAAATGTCCTAATTCAAATAATACCGCTAGTATTATTATTTTCCAAAAAACCAGATCCATCGATTTTAGATATTTGCTTTTAAAAGGGTTTTTTAGATGTTTGTAATCTTCGACGATAATTGG
>Ga0172367_10009311_pt1 | contig 10798 bp, 9 predicted proteins | sample Lak10m_FD_114542 | JGI IMG/M metagenome (GOLD analysis project Ga0172367, IMG submission 114542) | Freshwater microbial communities from Kabuno Bay, South-Kivu, Congo - kab_022012_10m | ecosystem: Environmental > Aquatic > Freshwater > Lake | place: Democratic Republic of the Congo: South-Kivu...
ATTATCTGTTCCAGTAAATTGCATTTTAGCTAATCTTCTTGAAAGTCCTTCTGTAATTGCAACTTCTGTGTTTGAACCAATGTTTAAGATAGGAGATTTTAATGATGCCAACATCATTCCTCTACCTATTGTTCCAGTTAAAACTCTCATTTTATTTGCTGGATTTTTAGACATAATATAATCTTCCATTTCTCTTTTTGCTTTAAAAAAATCTAAAGTTTCTTTTGTTTTTTCTGGATTACCTAAATCATCTCCAAGTTTTTTTTGAGCTTCATCTATTTTTTTAGATTTTGTAACTAATTCTGAAACTTCTCCTTCTGATATATTTACATTAAATTTTTCAGCTACCATTTCTTCTAATGCTTGTTTAAGAATTATTTTATCTTCAGGAATCATATCTAAAATAGACTCAGAAGTTATTTCTCCTTTTTTTATTTTTGATTTTAATTCTTCTGCAGTTATTTTTGGGATACAAGTATTTGCCATAATTATTTACAAGTTAGTGCTTTTAATAAACTTAATGCAGTTTCTTTTTTAATCTTTTTTTCTGTTATTTCTTTTTCTAACTTTTTAGTTTCTTGTTCCATAATTTCTCTTCCTTTTTTTATTTTTGATTTTATTTTAGCTTCATTATCTTCTTTAAAAGAAAGTTTTTCCATACCTGTTAAATATTTTTCTCCTAACATTGAAAGTTTAACTTTTAATAATTCTTTTAAATATCTTGCTGTACTATTATCTGTAACACTAGCTTTTTCTATTTGAATTTCTTGTCCACGTCTTGTTTGTGCAAAACTTCTTGTTCTAGTTAATTGTTCAAATAGTTTTAAATTTCCTTCTGAAAGAGCTTTTTCTGCCATAACTATATTTGTAGCACTACTTAATGTATCAGATTTCTCACCCATATTCATTGCAATTTTATATGCTTTATTTTTATCTTTTAATATAAGTTCTGCTGCTTGTTTTAATTGGTCTTCATTATGTTTTCTTTGTATCTGTGATTCTTCTGAAAATAAATCAGGAAATTCAGTTTTCATTCTTTCAATAACTCTACTTGTAAATACTTCTGGATTTTCTTTAGGAACAATTGTTTCAGTTGATTTTATTGATTGTATAACTGAATCAGGAATTTCCTTGATTTTATTAGCTTTATTCCATATATCAGTGAGTTGGGATTTGGTTTTGATTTGAGACGGGTCAAAAGCGACAACACTTTCTATTGTTCCGAATCCTCCATCCCAATCATCTGGTATAATCATTCCATCGTGTTTTCCTTTTATAAAACTTCTTACTTGTTCTCTTGCTGTTGAATCTCCCATTTCAAAATCATCTGCTAATCTCTCTGCGTCTGATTTCAGTAATCCATAATTATCTTCATACAGCTTCACCACATTTTCTTTATTAGCAATAAAGGGATTTTTTAGGTCAACATAAGCATTTGTTATGTGCACATCTCCTTTTCCAAAAGCCCTTTCTCCGTAAGCATCTTTTGTAAAAAATATGCCTTTTTCATTTGGTTTGAATCCTTGAATATCTGGCGTAATAGACCTATGTTTCAATGTTGCTTTTGCCTTCACAAACTCCTCCGCAGTTTTGTACTTACGGGCTTCTTGGACAAGGGGTTCAAGGGATTTAGGAATATTCTCTTCTGGTTTAATTTCTTCTTTAGAAGTTATTTTTTCTTCATTAAGAATTTTATCTAATGAACCAGACAAAATTTCTTCTGCTCTTTTAGCTCGTTCTGAACCAGGTTCTTCTTTAATAACTTTTTTTGCAATTTCTTTTACTCTATTCAATGCTTCTTCTCTTGTTTTAAAATTTCTTTCCCCAAACATTCCTGTAAATCCCATTATTCCACCAATAGTTCCTGCTACTGCAGCATCTTCATTACTTGCACCATCTAATTTTGCAACTCCTGCCATAAGAAGAGAATCTCCAGAAGCAATCATTGCTTTTTGAGCAAGTTTTTCATTTCTAAAAAATGTAGGTAAGATTGAGAACAAAGTAGAATCTCTAGCAATACTCGCAGGGCTTTGACCCTCTATTGCTCCAGGCAAACCAAAAGTTCCTAAATTTGTTATTGTATTTTCTACAAAAGGAGCAACATATTTTCCTATTGTAGGAAACATTTTTGGATTATTTAAAAGACTACCTGCAATTTCAGGTAATTTTGTTGCTTTTGTAATTACTCCACCAGCAGAATATAAAGGAAGTTTTGCAGTAAATCCTCCCAATCCTTCTCCAACTTTTTGCATAAAACTAGGAGTTCCTGCTTCATTAGCTATCTTATTCATTCTTTCTACGAATTGTTTTCCTTCCTCTACATGTCTATCTAGTCTGTGGGAAGCATCATAATTTGGAAATATTTTTCTAATCCCTTCTGTTAGTTTATCTCCCAATACATCCATCTCACTTTTAAATCCTCCAGCAAATGAGGCTTCAAAACCACCTATTTTTTGCTGTAAAGTAGTTTTAGGTTTTATTTCTTCTATAGGTAAAGGAGTAAGATTTAGGAAAGAATTAACAGTTTTTACTTTTGGGTTAGGGTTTATAACCTTCTTTTCTTTTACTGGAGTTAAGTTTAGAAAATCATTTACTGAAGGCATAATTTTAATTCTCCATTAATTGGTCTAATATTGTTTGTATTTGTTCATCCTTCCATCCTGCAGCTTTAGCAGCAGCTATTCTTTCTTGTAAAGCAGCTAATACTTGTTCTATTTCTCTTTTTCTAGAAAGATTTACTACTTTTGGAATACCAAATTTTTTTCTAGCAGCAAATAATTTTGCTTTACCATAATTTTTTAATAAAGTTGCATTATCAAATTCTGTTGGAGGGGTTGATATTGCATTTTCTGCTGCATCTGCATCTGCTTTTGCTTTTGCTTTTGCTGCTAAATCTAATGCAGTAGTACCACCACTTCTTATTATTCTTTGTTGAACATCAGCTAGTGTATCTTTCTTAGGGTCAACATTTATTCCATATTTAATTGCAAGATTCATCATCTCTGTTTTATCTGCAATACCTTGATTATATTGTTCTGTCAACAAATCATATTTTCTCTTAAAGGCATCTTTATAAATAGGGTCAATTCTATCTAAAGAATCTTGATAATCATGTTGCATTTTACCCATTAAATCAAGATAATCTTTTTGGTCTGCCATTGCGTATTCTACTGTTTGTGCAACCAATTTGTCTGCTTCTGCCCAATTTTGTGCTTTAGCTTGCATAAAAGCTGCCTTAGCTGACATTTTTGCATTTAAAGAATAAATAGCTGGTGCAGCATTTCTTTCTATTTTACCAACCATATTATTTAAAAAGTTTCTTGAACCTAGAAAATCATTTGTTTGTGCTATTTGAGAATTTTTAGCAGCTTCTAATTGACCTAATTCTTGATTCATCACATTATATTCTGCTGTGTCTGCTGCTTGTTCTCGTAATCTTTTTTTTATATCTATTCCATATTGGTCTCTAGTTTCTTGTTGTATTTCTTCTGAGGTTTTTCTATTATCAATTAAATCTTGCCACCAATTTTTATTTTTATCACTTCTAGCTTGTTCTACTTTTAATGCTCTAGCTTTTTCTGCTTCACTTAAAGCTAATCTATCATTTTCTGCTTTAGCATTTAATCCTGCAACTGTTGCCTTTGAATCTACACTTAATCCACTTGTATTAGTTCCACTAGGAGAACTTGAAGCCCCTCCTGTTCCACCTGTAGTTGCTCTACTTACTCCTATAGTTGTATTTATTTTAGAAATATTATCTGGAGCAGTTGCTTTATCTAAAATTATATTTTCATTTGTTGTTCCAGTTGTTCCTCCGTCATTTACTTTTTTAGAAAATAATCCTTGTATTCTATTTTTAGTTCCTGACATTGAAGCTATTCCTTGTTTAGCTATATTAGTTAATGCTTGATTTCTTGAAACATTATATGGCATAGCAGTATTAACTATATTTTTTGCTTGTTTTAATCCTGTAATTCCTAATGGAGTAGTTACAGAATTTAAAACAGCTTTAGCAACAACAGGAGCATATTTTTGAACAACTGGTGCAACTTTCTGTGCTTGTTTAACTCCAGAAATTAATCCTCCTGTCTTACTTATTGCTCCTTTAATTACACTTCCAACTTTTGTATTTCCAAAAGATTTAACTGCACTTTTTACTTTATTTACTGTTGATTTAAATTTTGATACTATGCTCATATGATTATTATACTATATTAATTTTAAACAATACTAGTAATTACTCCTGAAACGACTGTTATCGTCTTCCCATCTACTGTTGTAAATGTTCCACTAGCGTCTGAAAAGTTTGCTTCTCTTGCTTCCATTATTCCATTAGAATTTAATCTCCAACCTTTTACTCCACTTTTAAAATTGGGAGATTGTTTTACTGCTGCAATATCTTCATCTTTAACTATTGTTTCTTGAATAGTTTTTACAGGAATTATATCTGGAGAGATATCTATTTCATTATCATTAATTAATGGTTCCATTTATTTTTATATTTTTTAATTTAACAGTAGCCGAAGTACTACTATTAGAATAATCTAATTCTATTCTACAATTTTCTTGTTTCTTTCCATTTAATAAATAATATGCAGTTGAAACTGCTCCTAATTTTTCATAAGAAATAGTATCAGAATAAATTGTTTCATTACGATTATTTTTTATTGTAAAATCTAATCTTGCTCCACTTTCTAATTTTTCAAAATTAAATCTTACACTATCAATTGTTGATTGAGTTCCATTTCCAGTAATATCAAATAGTAAACTTTTCCATGTACAATTTGTATCATACCCAGAAAACTTTGCTAAACGATAATTAGTATTATCTGTTGATGCTATTACTACTTCCCCAAAAGGTGCTGCTATTCCACCAACTGTTGAATATCCTCCATCTGCAAATTGAAATAATCTTGGTGGTAAATCTTTATCACCTGAACCAAAAGCAAATATTTTTCCATCAGAGTTCCATATTATAAAATCTTTGTAATCTGTAATTTGATAATATGCAGGAAGTGAACCTGTAAAATTTGCTACATCTACAACTGAATTTCCATTTAAATATGCTAATTTATATCCACCAGTATTTGTTATATCTTGATAAAATAAATAAAGTATTCCATTTTTAACATGAAGTCCTCCTACTTTTCCCATTAAAGGAATTTCTGATTCCCAAGTTGTATCATTTCCATCCCAAGTATAAATAGAAGCTGAAATTTTATTTTGTCCTGTTAAAGTAGTTTTATTTGCTGCAATCCAAATTCTATCTGACATCCAAGCAATACTTTGTATTTCTGAACCTGTTGGTAAATCTAAATCTTGTCTTACAAAAGTTGTTCCATCATAATTACCAACATATCTTCCATTTGCAAAATACATTATATCTACTCCAACTGAACTTCCACCTATCATTTGATGTGGAACATTATTTTCTATTGCTCCAAATCCTGAAGGAACTGTTGAGTTCCAATCATCATCAAAAGAACCATTATATAAACCTATTCCACAAGTTGTTCCATTGTAAGAATAATAAAGTTTTTCTTGAAACCAACAAACATCTTCTCCAGTTGCTCCTGCTATAGTATGAGGAAAAACTGCATTATTAGTTATTCCTGTAGAAGAAAATTGATAAAGTTTTGTTCCACCTATTCCGTAAGTTGTATCTGTTGTAGAAGGTGCTCCTAAAATTCCTTTTATTAAAGTTGTTACTAAACCATTATTAGTTAAATTAGCAAGTCCTGGTGCTTGCTGAATATAAGTAACATTCGTGCAATCGATATTTGTCATCTCCTGCTTGATTTTTATTTCCAAAGGAAGAAAAATTTTCCTTGTACCATGCTGGTGCAAATCCTCCTTGTGATAAATTTTCTAAATTCAAATAGTATTTCATATAATTTTACCAACAAAAAACTCGACACTCTCCTGCTCCACCTGCCCCACCTTTTCCACCTACGTTAGTTCCACCACCACCACCACCACCACCACCTCCTGGTGCTCCACCATCTCCTCCTACTGAACCAACTGAATCTCCATCTCCACCACCTCCACCTCCACCAGAACCACATCCAAATCCTGAACGTGAAGTTCCTGCTGTTCCTACTGTTGAAGTTGCTGCAGAAGTCCCTGCTGCTCCTCCTCCCCCTGAAGTATAAACTTGATAAGAACCACCTGCTCCTGGTTGTCTATAGGCATTTACTGAAGAAACACTTCCACCACCACCTCCACCTCCTCCTCCAAACAAAGAAGAACCACCTGCACTAGCAACTGTTGTATCATTACTTGAAGTTGAACCTGCTCCTGCTCCACCATATTCTGCTGAACAACCTACGACTGGAGATATTGCTGATGGTGAACCTGCTCCACCTTGTCCTGCAATAGCATTTGCTGGTGAAGTTGTAACTGCTGTATTAGTCCCACCTGCACCACCTGCAGCTCCAAAAGTTCCCAAAGCTCCTCCATATGCAATTAAATAAGTTCCAAAAGAAGTATTTCCACCTGCTACTCCATTAGAACCTGCTCCTGCTGTTCCACCATTTCCACCAGTTCCTGCTGTTCCTACTGTTACTGAAACATTAGAAGCTAAATCACTTGCTCTCATTATAATTTTTGAAATTTGTCCTCCTCCACCACCAGCACCACCTGTTCGAGAATTTCCTGCTGCTGCTCCTTCTCCTCCTGCTCCTCCACCACCTGCTCCAATACAAGTTACTTCTACAAAAGTAATTCCTGATGGTTTAGTCCAAGTATCACTTGCAGTATAAACATAAGTTACTGAAGATGTTGAACCAGACCTTGTAACCATTTGCATATTTGTTCCATCATAAACAACTTTAACTATTTGGTTAGCTACTATATCTCCTGTTTCTAATTCAGTTGAAACATTTTTCTTTATATTAGTTGCTCCTAACCCACAAACATTTAAAGTACAAGCTCCTGTATTAGCTGTATTTGCTTTAAAAGTAAATTCTTGTCCTGCTACATAAGCTGTAATAGCTGGAACTACTGTAATAGCATACGCATCAGTTGCACCTGCATCTGCAATATAATCGTTGTATTTTTTCCCTCTAGTAGTTGCTGGAGATGACATTAAAGGTGCTCCAGTTCCACCAGTTGCTGTTCCTGCATCATATTCTGCTTGTGTTGCAAGTTCCACTACTCCTTTTTCAGTTGCTGAAGAATTTTTTACTAAATTAGAATATTGAACTTTTTTAGTAGTTCCTGTTACTGCATCTGTTGTATCAGAAATATCTACAATAGGAAGTAAATCTCCATCTGCTGGTTGTGCTGAAAGTTCTGTTAAATTTGAAATTTTTTCATTTGCCATATTATATTATTATTTGTGAGCTAGTAATTGCTTTAACTATATTATAATCATCTATTGTATTAACAGTTACATTTGAAGCGACAAAAGAGAATGCACCAGAACTTGCAAGATAATAAGCACCTGGTATTAAATTATTTTGATTACTATCTTTTCCTTTATACAAAACATTTACAGTTTCTCCTTTAGAAACTGTTGATTGTGCTATTCCTATAAAATCATTTGACATACCTTCTATGTATGTAGCAAAAGTTGTTCCTGATTGTCCTATTGTAATAAAATAAGTTCCCATTGAAATAATTCTTACTGCCGAAGTAGAGGTTAAAAGTTGAATAATTACTCCTTGACTTGTTAAGGTAGTTCCACTTAAAGTAACTCGAACCATTGAAGTAAGTGAAGAATTTACTATTACAGAACTTGTACTATCTGCATAAATTCCACCTGTTCCACCAGTTAAAACAGAATCTAATACAGCTCCAAAAGTAGGAACAGTTCCAGAAATTGTTCCAGCTACCATATTTGTAGTAGAGCTTGATTTACAAAATCTTATAATTATTGTATCTGTTGTTGGAGAACAGGCATCAAAATATCCTATTGTTACTGTTATTGTTGTAGTAAATTGAACTTCTGAACCAAGTGTTATTGTAGTAGTTCCAACACACGTTCCAACTTGTGCATATCCTGACATAGATAGAACTATAAATTTATCAGTAGATACTTTTCTAATATGAGGAGCTGAATTAGCATCAACATTAGTTCCCATTGCAATTGGTGTTCCAGGAGAAGCTACATCACCTGATGTTGTAAATACTATTATTCTACCACTTGTTCCTGTGGAACTTTTATAAACCATTACTCCTTTTTCAGTTGATAAAAATTCGGAAGCGATATAATCAACTTGATTTAATGATGTTGTAAAGGTTGTTGCTGCTCCGAAAGTTATAGTTGTTCCTGATACTGACCCAATTCTATATTTCATTATCGTAGTAGAAGCATCTTCCATATAAAAAACTATAAATCTATCTGTATCTAATTTACATACTGAATATTTAGGACTTGTTATATCTGTTGTAACTGCAACTGAAGTTCCAAGTGTTACTGTTTTAGTCGTAGTGTTAATACTTCCAACTGTTGCATACAAAGTATCATCTGATGTCTGTATATCTAAAAGAATAAATTTATCTGTTGCTATTTGAACGCAAAAATTACTATTATTTTGTGTTAAACTTGATTCAGAGGTATAGCTAGTAGTTGCTGTTGATGTAATTCTATTAGCTCGTGCTACATATCCTGCTTTGTTATTTGACACTCCTACTGGTTGTCCTATTGTTAAATTTTCATCTGCTGTTGCAGAAAAAGTTAAATTACCTCCTGTCATATTAGGAAGATTATCATAGAGTTTTTTAGGGGTTACAAAAAGTTTAGCACCTGTTGCACCAGTTGCTGTTCCTGCTAATACTTCTGCATCTGTAGCTTCCTCCACCACACCCTTAACTGTTTCAGAAGCATTCACAGCACTTAAATCTGTTGCTAAATTTGTTTTAGTAATTTTCTTTGCTCTTGAACTATCATCTGTATCTGCAACTATGATTAAATCATCACTTGCGAGTGTTGTTAATTCATCTAGGTCGCTTGCTTTTTTATTTGAACCGTATGCCATTAGTTTTTGTTTCTATAAGACCAATCGTTTTGTCCTTGTCCTATTATAAGTTGATAATTGTCGTCTATTAAAAATGAATATGTGTCGTCTATTAAAAAATTAAAATCTGATACGTTTATTCCTCTATTACTCCAAGTTGTTGTATTTTTTGTTTGATTACTCCAATCTGGTTTTGAATTTTCTGTTAAAATATATCCTCCATTTTCTCTTAATAAAATATCTGATTGTTCTCTTGAGAGATTATGTTCTTGGATTGCTTTTGAATTATAATTCCAATTAGTCATTACAAATATTGACGCCAAATCTTTCTTTGATTTGGTTTTATATTAGTATTAACTTCGACATCTCTTTTTGCGTAAAAATTTATTAAACCTCTTTCTAGTCTTTCTTTTTGTGCTGCCCATACTTGTCTTTGACTATTATCTTGTGAAAAATCCAAAGCTACTGCATAAGATAAAATTCTATGAAAAGGAATTGCAAATCCTGGAACTTCACTTGATGCACTTGTTGCAAATTCTGTTACGTTTCTTGAAACATAAACACCTAGTCCTGAAGTCATTGTACAATATGCAGAACTTGGTGTTGGATAAAGCATGATACTTCTTCCAATCATATCGTAATAAACTGGAAGTCCTGTTGTTTCCATATATTCTTCTGGTGCAATTGTTATATCGTGTATATCAAATGGTTTTAATTTATTCCAATTACCAGCACTATCTTTTACAATAACTTCTTCTAATTTTTGTGCATCAGTTGGTAATGAATAATCTTGTTGGTTATGAACTAAAGTTGTTTTTGCAATAGGTAAAGTAGTTGCATTTGAATCATCAAATTGCCAACCAGCAGCACTTTCCCATACTAATCTTGCTACATCATTATATGCAATATTTATATTACGAATTTTATCTGCGTCAGGATATGTTCCAGAAGTAGTTCCACAAAGAAAATCTATATCTGCTTTTATATTTGTTATGTTCACGTTGTTTTTAGTTATTTATATGAACATATTATATATAAAATAAAAAAGTCAAGCAATTATTTTAATTTAAAAAAGTCTTTATCATTGATTCCTTTATCGTCTATATAATAATCAGCATATATCTTTTTACCTACTCTAAGAATATCATATTTGACACCCCATTTTTTTAATTGTTTTTTAGTAATTTCTTCCCAATTTATACCAGTTTCTGAACCTCTTGCTGTATCTATAATTATCTTATATTTTTTATATAATTTATTTATTTTTTTTATTCTTCCTAAATATGGTTGAGCTTCTTCATAATTTTCTTCATGTGAACATAAAGTTCCATCAAGGTCAAGACAATAAGTTTTTCTTTTCATAAATAAAAAAGGTATCTCTAAGATACCTTTCTAGCAATTAAACGAATAATATGTGGGTCTTCAGACTTCATTTTAGAAAGTCCTTTTCCTTCAATAAGAAATTCAATGTTGAATTTATTTTCTTTCAACTGTTCAACTAATTTAGAAACATTTACATAATTTCTAAAATGGTTATTGAAAATCTTTTTTGTAGATTTATCTTCTGTTGTTCTTGCTTCAATAAAAATGTATTCCTTTGTCCATTTTATAATTTTTAATTGTAACTCATCTGAAATAGAGTGCCAAAAAAATCTTGTATAAACAAAGTTAGGACTTTTATTTTCTTTAATATATTTTCCAATATCACTTTTAATAATGTAATTACTTTCAAATGCAGAATCTACACCTTTAATATTTACACCATTATCTCGAAAATAATATAAGTCTCTACCATTTCCACAACCTAATTCAATTGTTTTACCAGTTAAAAAAGGCAG
>Ga0172367_10009312_pt1 | contig 10797 bp, 11 predicted proteins | sample Lak10m_FD_114542 | JGI IMG/M metagenome (GOLD analysis project Ga0172367, IMG submission 114542) | Freshwater microbial communities from Kabuno Bay, South-Kivu, Congo - kab_022012_10m | ecosystem: Environmental > Aquatic > Freshwater > Lake | place: Democratic Republic of the Congo: South-Kivu...
TAGTAAAATATAATAAATATTAATATTTTTTAATATTATTTAATATATTATATTGACTTTTATCCCATTTATCTTTATTAATTTTTTGTTGTTCAATATCTTTTTGACGTTTTAGTTTATCCTGTTCTTGTTTTTGTTTTAACATTTCAGGCGTAACTATCATGTGATCATTAATTTTTTTATTAACAATATTTTGTTGTTTAGATTTCCAATCTAAATAAGCGTCGTTAGTCTTTTTACCCCATATACCATCGGGTTTTAAATTATAATTTCCAAATTTATTTAAATTTAATTGCCAATTAATAATTCTTTTTTTAGTTTCTTCTGCCGTTCCACTTTTATCCAATGGTTTTAGATCTAGTTCTGGATTTCCTGTTAAATTTGTTACATTTGGTAACAATTGTTGTTCATTTAATAATCTTTTTACCACATTAGTTAATTGTGATTCTGTTAATCTAATTATTTTTCCCATAATTTTATTTATTTATTTATTTATATATAAATACATCAATAAAAAAAATAACCACAATTTCTCATGGTTATTTTTAATTGACCATTAAATATTTTCAAAAGAAGCACCTGTTGGTGTTAAAATATATTCTAAATCGATGAATTCTAAAGATCTGGTAGGTTTGATCCAAATCTTACCTCTCAATGTGTTAGCATCGATATCTTCAGGATCGTTAGAAACCGTTACACGGAAATCATATAAACCTCTTTCTTTTTTAATTGATTCTAAAATAGGATTTACTAATCTCAAGAATTGTTGTCTTACTTGTTCATCATTTTGTTCAAATAATAATCTAACAGCAATTGATGAAATTAATTTTCTAGTTCTTAATAATAATCTTCTAACATTAATTCTATCTAATGCTGATTCTCTTACTTGTAAAGTTTTGTTTCCCCAAATAATAGTACCTGTATCAGCAAAAGTGGCAATAGGATTAATTCTATTTAAGTATAATTTATCTCTTTCTTCTAGAGTTAGTTTCTTTTGTGCTTTAATTGAATTCACTAAACCTCTATTAAACCCAGCGGTTGCAAACCAAGGATATGAAACATTATCTGTTAATGCTAAATTTCTTAACACTTCACCTGTTGGTGGTAAATATAATTGTGTAGAATTATCATTATCTCTAACTTGTATCCAAGGCCAATAAGTTGCACTATAATTACTATCAATATTAGCAATATCAATAGAATCAATCACTTCATCCGATGAGGTATAATTAGGTGAATCTAAAACATATAATGAATCTGCACGGTCATTTTCAATCATATCAATAGTATTAGTTATTAATGATAAATGATCTTGATAATTTAAACCTGGCGTTGCAAAAATATTTATATCAACAGATTCTGGGTTTGAGAAAGTATTAATAGCTTGTTCATATGCATAATAGTCTGAGTTACCATTACTTGTATTAAAACCAGCATCACTATATATTTTTTTACCTATAATATATCCATCAGTATTGGTTCTTGTTTTTCTATATATATCCCATCCATCATAACCGCCACAAACAGTAAATGTAAATTTACGATAATTAATGTTATCTAATTTATTATTTTCACCTGTTTGGCCTTCTAAATCGTATGGTGTAGTTTGGAATTCTAATCCAGTTAAAGTATTACCAGTTATTGTTGATGCATTAACTGATAAGTGAAAACCTTCAGTTGTTTTAGTTTGTGATTTTTTACCTTTAAACATGAACATATCGTTATCAAAGCCTATTTGTGTTGATAACCCTAAAGATACTTTTCTTACTTTATCACTATTTTGTGGAATACCATTACCTAATGAATCATAAGTATCAATGTCTCCAGACTCGTAATATTTTGTCTTATATAATATATTACCTAAAACATTACTATTCATTGTTTTAGTTGTAAAACCTCTAAAACCTGATGGTATTGCATCTGTTGGATGACTAAGAGCTAAATTTAACATTATATATTTAGATCTTAACTCATATTCACCATCAGAAGTACCAATTTTTAAACCAATATAGCCAGGTAGTTCAGGATTCATAGTACATCTTGTGAATTTTTCTAATGCAATTATATTATCATCAGTATCATTAAAATCTCTAATAATAACATCAAATTCACCTGTTTCAATATTAATATTAGCAATACTTATTTTAACTTGTTTATTTGAACTTTCGCCATCAGATATAGTAATTACTTGAAATAAATCAGAAACACTATTACCACGAACTTCTGATACTACCATAGGAGATGATGCTGTATCCCATTGCGTCATAAAATCACCGTCATTAGATTCATCATGTGTATATGTTGTAATATCTGTTGATATTCCTCTTATAAGACCTCTTTCTGTTAATGAATGTATTAAATTAGGATAAAGTTCATGTACATATAATGGATAATCATTTTCATCTTTATCATAAACATTAGTACCTAGTACTTTTGAAATAAAATTTTTAGATGTTGAATTTAAATTACAAACAAATTGTTTATTACCTGTTAAACCTGTAACATTAATAGTAAAATCATTATATGGGTTATTCAGTATTGAACTATCTGAAAATAATATTTGATCACCATTTATAGTATTAATACCTGACAAATATGTATTATTCGTTAATGAGACAGAAGTGTCACCTGATACTTGTAATATTAAATCATCAATTTTATATGAACCTCTTGATCTTAATACCCCAATAACTAAATTATTATATTTATTTATTGTGGAATTATATGAAATTTCAGTTACAGTAAAAGTGTCAGGCGTTGATGTTTTTTGAAAAACATATGAATATACTTTAGTATCACCACTATTATAGTAATTATTTGACCAAATATAATTAGTAACATTACTAATTGGCCCTTTTGTTAATGTTACATTAGTTCCAGTTATTGGTAATAGATTTTCAGGAATCGAACCTATAGTAAACCATTCCCCTGTATTATATGTATTACCTGAAATATATTCAATAATACTATCACCTTCTTTTGAATTTTTATCAGATAAAAATGTTAATGATCCTAACATCTGATTAAGTGTAAAATCAGTTCTACCCGTGGTGTAACCTGTATTAACTATGTCAACACCGCCTAATGCTTTTATTAAATATGATTTTTGTGGTTTATATCCTGATAAACCTAAAACTCTTGTAACAAAAAGTTGATTTGATTCTTGTAAGTAAGATTTTGCAACATAAGGTAATTGATATTTTGGAATACCTTTACCATCTTTATCTGGTAACGTTCCACCAAAATAAAGCTTAAACTCATCATAACTTTTAATCAAAACAGGTTCAAATGCTGGACCTTTTAAAGTTTCACCAACTAAACCAAGTGTGGTCACACCGACACTTTGTGATACAAATGTTAAATCTTTCTCCGATGTGTATACTCCAGGAGAAACGAAAACTCTGTTTGACTCTGCCATTGTTTTATTAATTTTTAATATTTATTTCTTATTTATATATAAATATCAAAATAATTAATAAAGGTTTAAATATATAAAAAAAAAATCAATAAATATATGATATACCTATTTCTGACCCTATAATAGGGGTAAAATTTAATGTGATTATGTTGTTATTAAACATATAACCATATTCAACATTATCAACAAGACCATTAATTTTTAAATAAAGAATATCAATAATATTGTTTTCCAAAGTAAAATCTAAAGACGAACCATCATATATGAAGTTTTCTGACATAAATTTAAAAACTCTGCCATAAGTATCTATAAATCTTATTGATGCATTTTTAACATATGAAATAGATATTTTATCACCATTTTGTGGCGGTGTAACAAAAGTTATTTTTGATGTTGAACCTATATGAAAAAAATCAATATCTTGTGTTTGTACCAGACCATTGATCGTTACATATAACAATACACCTATACTCTCGCCGACACTATATGTGGTTTGAACTTTATTACCAATAAAGTTTGAAACTATAACATCAATTTCTTTATTGTATTCTTCTTTATTAATTTTTTTATTTATTATAAATTCAGTAGTTATTAATGTTCTATCAATGCCAGGAATTACTTCAAACTCCTCCTCATCTAAAATTAATCCTAACATAGTAAAAGAATATGTTTGTAAATAAAATCTACGTGAGTCATTATTATTTATTGTTGAATTATCGGTTAGATTATTTAGCACAATAGGTATATAATGACCTTTAACCGTTGTATAAGACTGTCTTGATGAAAATTTCTGTAAAATTATTTTATTTAATTTATTTAAATCTCTTATTTCATTAGTTACAATACTCACTTCAAATGTTATATCAACAGGTACTGGCTGTGGTATTTTATATATATTGAAACCCTTTTTTGTCCCGTTCCAATTAGGTATAGAACGATAATAAAATGTTTTTCTATCAGGTATTGTTCGTTGAACGGATGGATTTGTACCAGGTTGTACATCAGGTTTTCTCACAATACTAATAAATGGTAATTGTATATTATTATCGTCATCAATGTATTCCCATGTATTTGATACTTCTCCCCATCTTTGTATTGTCAATATTTTTGGTATTATAGGTATTTGTTGACCGTTAGATGTTACTATAAAATATTTTAGTACATAATCTAGCATACCTCTATCTAAATCATCATGTAATAATGATTCGGGTAAAAAAGTATCATTATTTATTATTTCGTTTAATAATTCTTCTCTCCTGCCAGATAATTCTTTTTGTTTATATATTTGTATATTGTTTTTTCTTTTAGGTATTGACATTTTTTTCGTTCCTTTTTTTAATAAAACTTTGGATATTATCTTCACTATAACCAAGTAATCTACCTATTTTTATTGTATCTTCATCTGTTGCTTTATAACTAAAAAACCCACCGTATTTTTCGGCAATTTTAACTAATTTTTCCGCATTATGTCTTAAATGTTCACGAAAAACCACGTACATTTTATATGGGTTTGATGGAATGCGGAGAATATTAAAATTATTTTCTTTTATTATTTTAAGTTTTTTTTCTGAATTACTATCTATATTTACTGTACAAATATCTCTTTCATGATTAATCATTAATTCTAAATTTTCAAAATCGTTATATCTACTTTTAGGATCAATATTTTCGTTTATATTTTTAAATTTTACTATTTTTTTAAAACCTAAACTTTTTAAAAAAGAGTATAAAACATTTTCATTTTTAAAATAACTAAGTAACCATTTATATACCATATGATTAGTAATGTGATGTGAATAACTATAGAAATTTGTCACGTATGTATATAATAAATGATAATCATTCAGTTTTTTAATACCAATATATAATATATCACCACAACCATTAGATAACACATCATTTAAATTAAAAACTGTTAACTTTTCATTTATAACCTCAATTAATTGTTTATTTTTATATTTTATGTATAATTTTTCTATAATTTCTTCTCTTAAATTAAAATAATAATCAATTAAACCGTTCTCGGTTCTAAAATATTTAAAATTTTTTGGCATATAATTTACCATTTCCCTACCTTTGATTATTAATCCATCATATCCTAATTCTAACATTTCTTTTTCAAACGAAGTATTTTCATCAAAAAATTTGAAACTATATTTTTCATTATTTTTTTTACAGAAATTGTTAATAACGTTTTGTTTAAACATTTCCGCATCATTTAATGTATTAACAATTTTCGGATGTTTGGGTATGCCATTAATAACAAAATATGGATCACCGTATTCTTTTGCCATTTTTAAATTACTTAAAGGTACGGAATATAAACCTTTACCGTAAGAACCGTAAACCCCATTTTCTTCACCTGGAGTTTTAATACCCCTAATAGTAACGTTTTTACGTTTCCATTTTTTATAATCTAATAAATTATTTTCACTTATAATCATATACCTCTAAATTCAGTGCCTTGAACAATACTACATGTTATTGTTCTATAATATGGTTTATAACCAAATATTGTATGTTTATTATCTGATGTTACTTTACCATCATTTATAACAGAATAATATCTTATTTTATCTTCTGTTTGAGAATAACCGATATAATCACCATATTTTATATCTATATCTAAATCGTTTAAATGTTTAATATATACTGAAATATATAGATTACCTGGTTCATTAAATCTATTAATACCTTGATTATAAGTATTATTTTTAGGTTCTTCAATTTTAACTAAACCATTAAATTCTACTGGTGGTAAAAATTGTATTTTATCTTTTCCTACTTCACCATAAACATCATCAATATTAGTTTTAGACACATCAACACGGAATAACACTAATTTCATATTTAAATCATCGTGAATTAGTTCTTGTGCCATGGTAATATGGAGATTATAATCATTTTCTGAAAAAAAACGATTCATACGATTAATAGGTATATTACTCATTATATTACATTAATTTGTGACATTATTGGTCTATATTTCAATGATTTATTAAGATTTTCAGCTTCATTTGCCTTTCTTTCCATCATTTTATCTGGTCTTAATCTTTCTAATCTTAATTTTAATTCTTCAAGTAATATTGATCTTTCATCTTTAGCTTCTGTTAATAGTGTTGAATAATCTAATTTACCCGAAGCTTCCATAACAGGTAATTCACCTGAAAATTTACCCCATATTCTTGCTAAACCCTCTTTTGCATATGTTATTAACCACTTTCTTACCCAATTTTGTGCTGGTTTATTTAATAAATCCCATGTTAATTGTTCTGTTTCAACATCTGACGGTAATTTTACAATATCTTTATTTTTATCTAAACACTCATCTCTATTACCGTTTGTTTCATAATACCAATACCACACTTTACCACCATTACCACGAGTAATTGCACCAAAATCATATTTACCACCAGGTACATTCATTAAATGAACTACTTTTGTACCATTTGGGCCTGCTGTAATTCTATATGTTAAATCACCACCAATTAATCTATTTTTTATATTTCTATCTTGCATTCTTAATAGTAAATCAAAAGCTGGCATCATAAAATAAGAACCTGAAGCACCTACTTGTGCAAAACCACCTATTCCACCAAAACCAACACCACCAAGACCCCCAAATCCACCCAAAAATGGGTCAACAATAGAATCTGTTAACTCAGCTCTAGAAAACCATAATAACTCGTTTATTTCACGTCCTGCGGGTATTATATATGTTTGAGTTCTAGCTGATAATTCAAAATAATCTTTTTTTAATTCCCATTCACCGCCAGCTTGTAAACCAACAATTTTTGAATATGCATATGTATATTGTGTTTCAAAATCTAAACTTCTTGTTGTAAATGCTCTTGATAATGATTGTTCATCTAAATCTAAGCCTACTAATGATGACCATTGTGATTCTATTAACCAATCATTAACATATTGTTCATATTCAGATAATGACATTTCCAAAAAACTTTCCATTTGTTCTTCAGTTAATTCAACGCCACGAACTGGCATGCCTAATAAATGAAATACCTGAGTAAATAACTTTTCTTTATCTGTTTGTTTTATTATTGATGACATATTTTAACTTATTTTATTATAAATAGTTGGTTTTTTCATATTTTTTAAGTATTTTTATAAAAAATATGTAATTAATGATAAATAGTGTAAACGGTTTTAAAACTTTATTTGATGAAGGTTGGTCAGGATTTAAAGGTTATTATTTCAATAATACTCAAAGAGTATTTGAAAAACATTATAAACCATTAGGTAAATGGTTACCTAAAATAGATGACCCAACTAAATATGGTATATATAAAAAAGAAGGTATATGGGATGATTTTAATAGAATTAACACTCACCCAAAAATTGCACATTATCTTTATAATAAAATAATTGAAAAAGAACCTAATTTATTTACCAATTTTGGTGACCCAAAATATCATGAAAGTAATGTAAAACTTTTTTGGGATTATTTGGATGAAAATTTTGAACTTTTTTTTACAGAAAACATTACGTCTGAACATTATTATACTTTATATAAATATTTAGATTCATCGTGGACTAATGGTAATATTAGTGTAATATTAGCACTATTAGAATTAAATAATTTATATCCAAAAAACACATTTGAGTATGACTTTAATACTGGTGGTATAAAAGACATGAAAGGTTTTGATATAATTATGAATGATAAAAATGGTAAAGAAACTACCTTTCAAGTTAAAAGTGGTTCATTTAATGAAAATGAAAAATATAATAATTTAATTTTTTTAAAAGGTTCTCACAATGATTTATCATATACTTGTGATTATTATATTTATTCATCGTTAAAATTTAAAGATAACGATTCATCGTTTATTATGTTTAAAAATGAACCACCATTAAAAAGAACTAAATTTAACGACTTAATGATTAAAACGGATTCCGTAATACATAAAATTAAAAAACCAATGACAATACCAGAAAAAATTTCTGAAATTTCAGTATATTGTGGACAAAAAAATATTAGTTTTAATATAATGAAAGATGAAAAACATAATAGAACAGAATATGTAGAAAATAATGATGAAAAGAAATTTACTATATATTTTTCTAATATGATTGATTTGAAAGATTTTGAAAAAATATTAAATGATGATTTTGAAAAATTAAAAACCTCCTGATATTCAAGAGGTTTTTTAGTTATAAAATAATAAAATATATTATTATACCAATAATCATTCTAAGGAATATATCTTTAAACATTATACCCTTTTGACCACACCAACTATTATTATTTTATCCATTTCTTCTACATTCATATAGAAAAATAAACCAACACACGACAATAAAGCACCAAATGAAATATCAAATAGGTTGTCATGTGTGAGTTTTTGTTTTAGATTTCTTATGTATTCTAAAACTTGTTTGATTTTTTGTGTTAATTTTTTCATATTAATTAATATTATTTTTTACGTATTCTTTTAATTTTTTTCTCTCACTTAAAAATGTTTGATAAGATGTTTTTGATGATATGTTTCCAATACCAAGAACGTATTCATTATAATCGTTTATAAATTTTTGCTCAACACCATTACCCCATTTTTCATTTATCACTAATTCAATAATTTTTTCTGAAGTTATTGAACCGTAAACATCCACCTCATGACAGGTATATTGTGTTTGTCCACTATTTGTTATAATTTCTATTTCAAATCTAAATTTGTGATAACCATCTGGCATCAGTTCCAATGCTTGTGGTTGTTCGTTGTAACTTGCTTTCATATTTCTATATTTATATTTTGTTTTAAAAAATGTTTACTTCTACTGTATTTTGACCATCCAAGCCAACCACAAATATTGTGTTTATATTCCGCAGAATCTATATTCTTTTGTTTATTTAATTTTTTTATTCGTCTTGAAAAATTTTGTTTTATTGTTTTTCTCATTTTGTGATATGTATGTTTAAAAACAAAACCCACAAAATCAACACCTCGTTTTTCAATCGGAAAAATCTGATAATTATGTTTAATTTCTATATTTAAAATATCGGTGAAATAATGGTTTATTTGTATCAACAATCCTTGTAATTCGGTTTTTGTTTCACCAAAAAATACCATATCATCCGCATATCGTATATAGTGTTTAATTCTCAACTCTTCTTTTATCCAATGGTCGAAATATGTTAAATATATATTTGCAAAATATTGACTTAAATAATTTCCTATCGGAACACCATCCGCACTATCGATAATATTATCTAAGATATTTAATGTTCGTTTACATTTTATCTTTTTATGGACAATTTGTTTTAAAATATCGTGGTCAATAGATGGATAATATTTTCTTACATCTATTTTTAAACAATATTTTGTCCCATCCACATCTTTCAGTATCTCAACCATTCTATTCATTGCACCATGTATTCCACGACCTTTTATACAACTAAACGTATCACGAGTAAACAAACTACACCATATCGGTTCTAAAATATTCATTATCGCATGATGTACTATTCTATCAGGATAATATGGTAATTGATATATTTCACGTTCTTTTGGTTCATAAATTGTAAATATTTTATATTCAGAACAACGGAAATTTCCACTTTTTAACAATTCATGTAACTTTAAAATGTTATCTTCCCTATTTTTATCATGTTTTATTACTCCGTAATTTTTACTTTTACCTCTTCTTGCGTTTTCATCCGCAAGATTTAAATTTTCAACACTTATAATTTTTTCAAATAAATTCCCAACTCTTTTCATTTTGTCTGCTTTGTTGTACCTGAAGTCTTCGTTTTGTTAACTACCAACATCTAATGGTACGGATAGAAATTTTTTACCAAGAGGTAGGGTTTTTAATGTTTTTGTAAAAAAGCATAGGTGCGACCTGATATTCGTATTCGTATTCGAGGGGGTGTTATTCGTATTCGCATAAACGAGACCTGCATTCGAGCTGTCATTCGTATTACTACCGAAGATAACACTCCTCACATTAAACAACCTTTTTTATTTTTACTCTAAAAAATATTTATTTCCTAACGCTCGCATTGTTACTTTACGAGGTAGTTTATTCATTTCTTTAACTTTTAATAGTATCAGTTTAATATCTTGTGAATTTGTGAAAAATTTAAGTGAATCGGTTTCACCATCTTCTAAATTCTTTTTTATTTTAACTAACATCCTATCATCGCCGTGTTTTGTTTTTACGTTTTCAATAAAATCTAAAACATAAAAACTCGTATTTGTCAATTTCTGTTGTGTTATAACAGAACAATTAAAATGTCTTGTTTCCGATGTTATATCAATTCCTAAACATGCAAGTCCACCATCATCCTCTATATTATTTTCCATTTATTATTAATTTATTTTTTTTATTTTAAACAAAGCAGAGGCGCGACCCGA
>Ga0172367_10009315_pt1 | contig 10794 bp, 8 predicted proteins | sample Lak10m_FD_114542 | JGI IMG/M metagenome (GOLD analysis project Ga0172367, IMG submission 114542) | Freshwater microbial communities from Kabuno Bay, South-Kivu, Congo - kab_022012_10m | ecosystem: Environmental > Aquatic > Freshwater > Lake | place: Democratic Republic of the Congo: South-Kivu...
ACCGCTCGCGATCGCGAGCGGTAATGGCAGCAGGGATGCCATGGTGCCAATCCACTGCGGGGGCACAGAAAGGTCGCTTCGGTTGATTCGAACAAGAAACAATGGGAGGAGGATGCGTACCACCTCACATGCGCACTGCGCCAAGGCAAATGAAAGCGCTCCGACTCCCGAGCGAGCACACAGAAACACAGTCATCAGTTTGACAATAGAACCTATGACATCGATGGCACCTACCTCTCTCATCCGAAGTTGCGAAATCAACTTGGCACGGAGATAGGAACCAACGGTGGCGACAACACCTGATATCGCCAGTACCAGCAACATCCACCCAACTTGCTCCTGTTGATAGATGACTCGGACGGGCAATGCGGCACCAAGTGTGAGCAGGCAGCCAAAGATCGAGAACACGATCGAGACGCGCAGCAAACTCCCACCGAGATCCTTGAACTCGTTTGGCTGCATCGTTTGCAGGAACACGCCTGTTCCGCCGCCTCGCATGATGAAGGTCACTGCTGCGATCGACAGACCGATGGCATACACCCCGAAGTCGGCGGGGGTCAGATACCACGCTGTGACAATCTGAGTCAGCAGACCGCTCGTGCGTACGGCCAGAGAGGCAGCCGAGGCGGCAATGATGTTGATAATGCGCGTGTTTCGAAGGGGCATGGGCGAAGCGCCCCGCGAAGGGGCCACCCCCCGGACGCCGACAGAATAGCGGGCTTCAACTTGCTTTGGACTGTTTCGGAGGCAACAATGGGCGGATGCAGATCGCACGCGGAACTGATTTCTTGACTGTTGCTTTGCTGTTCTTCGCTGCGGCGGTGGCGCGAGCGGACGATCTCTCCCTCGCTGGGCCAAAGACGCCATCACGCCGTGATGTCACCGTGGTGCGTTCAGACGGTTCCACCTTCGTGGCAACGGTGCACTATCCCGGCACCTCGAGCGCGGTGAATGCACCAGTCGATTCGAGCAGCGGACCGCTCCCTGTGCTTGCGTTCGGCCATGGCTTCTTGTCGCCCGTGAATCTGTATCTGTCGACGGGCGCTCATCTCGCATCGTGGGGAATGGTCGTCATCTTGCCGCAATCACAAGGTGGATTTCTGCCGAACCACTCGGCGTTCGCGCTCGACCTTGTTGCTTCAATGGATTGGCTCGCAGCGCAGGCCACGGTAGCGGGATCACCGTGGCAGGGGGCAATCGATGGTGAACGCAGAGCTGTGGCAGGGCACTCGATGGGCGGTGGCTGCGCGCTCTTGGCTGCCAAGAATGATTCGCGCATCCGCGCGGTGATTGGCCAGGCTGCAGCGAACACAAATCCCTCCTCGATTGCAGCAGCCGTGGACGTGCGCTGTGCGACTCGGCTCATCGTCGGAAGCCAAGACACGATCGTTCCACCGTCTTCCACGAGCACCATGTACCCAAACCTTCCGGGTCCAGCGCAGTCGATCACCATCACGGGTGGGTTCCACTGTGGATTCATCGACAGCGCGATCGTCTTCTGTGATTCCGGGTCGATCTCCCGTGCGCAGCAGTTGGCGGTGACGAAGCGTGAGATGACCGAGTTCCTGCTGCTGTATCTCGTGGGTGATCGCGCCCGATGCAATGAAGTGTGGAGCAATCCGCCCGCAGGCGATGGGGTCGTTCAGCAGTCGAGACGTACGCCGGATCTTGACGGCAACGGCCGCGTGGATGGGGCAGATCTCACGCTCCTGCTTTCGGCATTCGGCGGTGATGGCTGTACGGATGTGAACGGCGACGGCATCGTGGATGGCGCGGACCTCACGCTGCTGCTCGCCGCGTGGTCCGTCTAGACGATCGGCAGTCGTCTGCTACCTTTCGCGAGCCGACAGAGCCGAGCCATGCGAAGCACCGCAGCTTTGCAAGCTCGGCGCGAGCCGTGAGGAGATAACGAGCCTATGGCGCTTCCCCATCTGACCGATGAACAGGTCCGCGATATGTCGCGGGAAGAGAAAGACCGCTGGTGGCTGAAGAATGTGTTCCGCGGTGACATGCCGCAGCTGACACTGCGGTCGGCGGTCACGGGGTTCCTGCTTGGCGGCGTGCTCAGCGCAACCAACCTGTATGTGGGAGCGAAGACGGGCTGGACGCTCGGCGTCGGCGTGACGAGCGTGATCCTCAGCTTCGTGATCTTCCGCGCCATGGCGCGCTCGGGATTCGTGAAGGACTTGACCATCCTCGAGAACAATGCGGTGCAGTCGATCGCGACCGCCGCGGGATACATGACCGGGCCGCTGATCAGCGCACTGATGGCCTACATGTTCATCGAAAACCGCGCGATGCCATGGTTCCAGATCATGGTGTGGAACATCCTCGCGAGCATTCTTGGCGTGCTCGTGGCGTTCCCGATGAAGCGGCGTTTCATCAACGATGAGCAGCAGCCGTTTCCAGAAGGTCGCGCCGCGGGTGTCGTCATGGATTCGCTTTATCCCTCCGCTCCGCGCGGCGGCACGGATCACATGGTGAACAATCTGCCCGTGGAACGCAGCGATGTGGCGGGCGACGACGAGGGTGCGCGTGCCGGCGTTTTCAAGGCCAAGGCGCTAGCGGCGGCGGCGGCCATCGGAGCGATCGTGCAGATGCTGCTGACTGTCGGATGGATGTCGCTGCTGCAGATCAAGGTGCTTGGCACATCGAAGAGTCAGGAGACGATCTGGCACCTCACCGAACGGCTTGACAAGTGGTACTACGACTATGCCGTGAAGGCGCAGGCTTGGGTGCCGCGCGTGCAGGGCGTCACCGTCGAGCAACTTGGTGTGACCGTCGGCATCGAGCTCGCGATGTTCGGTGCGGGCGGACTGATGGGGCTTCGTCTGACCAACAGCCTGATGATTGGCATGGCGCTGAACTATCTGCTGATCGCACCGCTGATGATCGCGAGCGGCGAGATTCTGCCGAAGAACTATGCAGCGATCGTTCAGGCGGATGGATCGTTCGACCTCTCGAAGGCGATCTTCGGGCAGCGTCACATCATGAACTCATGGAGTTTGTGGTGGGGAGTCTCGATGATGGTGACGGCGAGCCTCGCTGGGCTGCTCGCGAAGCCGAAGGTGATCGTGAGCGCGTTCACAGGACTGTTCCGTCGCGGGAACAATCACAACGACTGTTTGCGTCATATCGAGTTCCCGATGTGGATCACGCTCGTGGGTGTGCCGGTGATGGTTGGAGTGACCGTGCTGATGAACTGGCTTTGGTTCGGCGTCAATCCGTGGCTCGGGTTCCTGTCGATTCCGCTGATCGTGCTGTTGACTTTGATTGCGGCGAACGCCACTGCGCTGACGAGCATCACGCCCACGGGCGCGCTGTCCAAGATCACGCAGTTCACCTTTGGTGCAGCGAATCCAACGCACGCAGGAACCAACCTGATCACAGCTGGCATGACCACTGAAGTGGCGAGCAACGCGAGCAATCTGCTGATGGACATCAAGCCTGGATACATGCTCGGTGCGAAGCCGAGGCAGCAGGCGTGGGGACATGTCATCGGCATCTTTGCTGGCGCGATCGCGAGCACGCCCCTCTTCTTCATTCTGTTCCTGAGTGATTGGACGCCAGAGACAGGGCAGACGCTGCGCGAGGCGGCGACGCAGAAGTACGACATGATTGGTGCCGTGCAGTGGGCTGCCATCGCGGAGGTGATCCGCGGCATGGGTTCAGGCAGTGGTGAGACGATTCAGGTGGTCGACGGTATTCGCAAGTACTGGGGGGTTCTGCCAGTGAGTGCCGCGATCGCCATGGCATTCGGTGCGCTCGCTGCGATCGTGTTCGAAGCACTGAAGGTCTTCACGCGCGGAAAGTTCCCACTGAGTGCCGTGGGCATAGGGCTTGGTGTCGTGCTCGGACCTGAGTCGACGATCATGATGTGGATGGGTGCGCTGGTTTTTTCGTTCTTGGAGATGATCAATCGCAGTCGAGTCGGGTCGTTCGGTCATCGGCTGTGGGTGGATGGACGCGAGGCTGTTTGTGCCGGAGTGATCGCTGGATGGGCGCTCTTTGGAGTAGGCGATGGCGTGATCCTTGCGTTCGTTGAAGTACCCAAGACCGAAGCACAGGTCGCGCAGATTGAGAAGCAGGCGATCGACGACGCGAAGGCAGCGGAAGCAGCTGTGATTGGGCAGCCCGCGCCCGCGCCGAAGCCGTAATCACCTGATTTGCCATGAGGGGCTACCGTGCCGCATATCGCATGGTCCGTGGCCGCTCCATCACATCTGCCGTGGCGCGCATGATGCTGCCGCTGCTCGCAGCGTGTGTCGTTGTGACTTTGTCGCACAGACCTGCCAGTGCGCACCCACAGGAGGTCGCTGCCGCGGTATCGACGGAAGCTGCCGCTGCAGTGGGCGCGTCAACAGCGAGTCTGTTCACCCCCGGCAAGTTGCCGTTGGCGGTCGCCATTGTTCTGACGAGTGGCTGCATCATCGCGTGGATGCTGCAGGCGCGCGCGGGTGCACCGATGTATCTGCGCCGCATTCCCGCGCTTGACGCGGTGACGAATGCGGTGGGGCGTTCAACGGAAATGGGTCGACCCGTGCTCTTCATTGCCGGGATTCAGGACATGGACAACATCCAGACGGTCGCCGGCATCACGGTGCTGAGCCATGTTGCGAAGACCACTGCGGAGTACGACGCGACCATCGAAGTGCCGACAAGCAGATCTCTGGTGATGGAGGCTGCACGAGAGGCCGTTCGCGGTTCGTATCAGGCGGCAGGGCGATTCGATGCCTATAACGCCGATGCGATCCGCTACATCACCGATGAGCAGTTCGGTTTTGTTGCGTCCGTGTCGGGGGAGATGGTTCGCGAGAAGCCAGCAGCGTGCTTTTATATGGGCTGCTTCTTTGCGGAAAGTCTGATCTTGGCGGAGACGGGCAACTCCATCGGCGCGATTCAGATCGCGGGCACTGCGGAGAGCAGTCAGCTTCCATTCTTCGTTGCCGCCTGTGACTACACGCTGATCGGCGAGGAGTTCATGGCGGCGAGCGCGTATCTGTCTGGCGCGCCAGACCAAATCGGATCGCTGAAGGGGCAGGACGCTGCGAAGGTGATCGTGGCAACGCTGATCCTGTTGGGCGTGTTCCTCGCCACGATCGCAGCACTGAACCTGCCGCAGAGCGAGGCCGTGTCGCGAGTACTCGAGTCGTTGAAGGGGGCGCTCGGGTCATGATGCGGATCGTCGCACTGGCAATCGCGTCGGTCGCGGGGCTCGTGATGTTGTTGTCGCCGTTCTTCCCAGCCATGGAGAGTGTCGGCGCGCAGTCGAGCGAAATCTTCAATGTGATCGCTGCGATTGCGTTCATCTTGGGGGCGGGCAGTCTCGTGAAGGTGAATCTTTCGCGTGTCGGTCGGCGCGATACGGGTTGGGGATATGCGCTCGTGACACTGCTGTGCTTCGCCATCACGCTCGTGGTGGGACTCGGCAAGATCGGTGTGCCGCCGAATCCCCAGTTCGCGGCAACACCTTGGGCGGGTGAGAAGGATGCGGCAGGATCGGCGTTCGCATGGATCTATGAGTTCATATTGACGCCGATCACGAGCACGATGTTCGCGTTGCTCGCGTTCTATGTCGCCAGTGCCGCGTTCCGCGCCTTCCGCGCGAAGAACCGCGAGGCAATACTGCTGCTCGGCACCGCGTTCATCGTGCTTCTCGGTCGAACCTTTGCGGGCGTCTGGCTGACGGGCGGATTCCCCGAGTGGGCAAGTGGACTGCGGCTCGAGAATCTCTCGATGTTCATCATGCAGGTCTTCAATACTGCGGGGAATCGCGCGATCATCATTGGGATTGCACTCGGTGTGACGGCGACGAGTCTTCGCATTCTGCTGGGGATTGATCGTTCGTGGATGGGTGCGGGTGGAGGGAGCGCGTAAGTATGGAAGGGGTCCTTGGCATTCTCGAGAGGCTTGATCGCCGCTGGGTGTTCTTGGCGATGGCGCTCGCTGTGGCGGGGCCGATCCTTGTGATGGGCATCACACGCAAGACGCTTCCTGAGACGCCGACGGATGCCTCGCGCGCCGTGTTTCAGGCAGTTCAATCGCTGCCGCGGGGAAGCACCGTACTACTGTCGTTCGACTTCGATCCTGGCAGCGCTGGTGAACTGGAGCCGATGGGGGTCAGCATGGCGCGGCAGTGCGCGCTTCGCGGACACAAGATGGTGTTCATTTCACTGTGGCCGCTCGGCGGGCAGATGATCGATCAGACGATCAAGAAGGTGCTGCGCGCCGACTTCCCACAATTGCAAGACGGAGTGGACTATGTGAATCTCGGCTTTCAAGCTGGGAATGAACAAGTGATGCGCGTTGTGCTCACGGACTTCAAGCGTGCGTTCCCGACCACGAAGTCAGGACGCGCCACCGCAGACCTGCCGATCCTGAGCGGCATTCAGCGCGTCGGAGACTTTGCGCTGCTCGCCGAGGTGAGTGCCGGTTACCCAGGGTCGAAGGAGTGGGTGCAGTATGTGGTGTCCGCATCGGGTGGCAAGTTGCCGATGGTGTCGGGGTGCACGGGCGTTCAGACGCCGCAGCTCTATCCCTATTTCCCTGGGCAGATTCGAGGACTGCTTGGTGCGATCAAAGGTGCGGCGGAGTATGAGTCGCTGATCAACACGTGGGTATTGGATCCAGCGAGCGCGGCGGAGATGGCGAGTGCGGGTGCAGATAGCGGCGTCGCTGCCGCGATCCCGCCGAAGTATCTCGAAGCGCAGCGGCGCATGGGACCGCAACTTGGCGCGCATTTGTTGATGGTCGTGCTGATTCTGCTCGGCAATGTCGTGTATCTCGCGCAGCGGCGTTCACAGCGGAGGGCCGCAGCATGAGCAATGAGCATCGATCGCCCGCGATTGTGGTCTGGGTGATGATCGTGCTCGCGGTCGCAGCCGTCGTGGGGCTTCGAATCGGGCTCGGTGATGGCATGGCGCGTGCTTACGCGGAGCGCGTGGAGATGCGTGTGACTGTCAAGGATGTCGCAACTCCGAGCGGCGAGCGGGTTGTCGAGTGGGTGGAGTGGAGATCCGTTTCGCCCGCGGATTTTTCGCGTGCCGTTCGTGAGAGTCCATCGCAGGACCGTGTGCAGTTGAACCATGCGAACAGCGTGGGCTTGTGGGTTGCCGCGCTGCTGACGCTGGCGATCTTTTCGTTCCTGTACCGCGACAATACTGCGTATCGCTTGGCGGAGGCGATCATCATCGGCGTGTCCGCTGCGTACTGGGGTGTGATCGGCGTGTGGGATTCGATCGTGCCGAAGTTGGGTGGCGCACTCGCGCATCGTTGGACAACCGAGTACATCCTTCCCAATCTGCCTGCACCGACCACGCAGTCGCAGATTGGTATGGGCGTCGCGCTGGTGCTTGGCATTCTGCTGGTGCTTCGGCTTGTGCCCGCCGTGGGGGGCATCAGTGTGTGGACGATGGCGTTCATCGTTGGCATCACGGCAGGCGCAAAGATCGTTAGTCATGTCGAGAGTGATCTGCTTGCACAGACGGTCGCGACGATGCAGCCGCTCGTACAGCCGGTCGATGGGGGCGTTTGGACCGTTGCCACTCTCTGGGCAAGTCTGCCGAATGTGTTGGTGGTGATCGGAGTCCTCTGCTGTCTCACCTACTTCTTCTTTTCGGTGGAACACAAAGGCATCGTGGGTGGCGCAGCACGCATTGGCATCATGTACCTGATGATTACTTTCGGTGCCGCATTCGGCTTCACGGTGATGGGGCGTGTGGCGCTGCTTTCCCAGCGTGTGGAGTTTTTGCTCGATGATTGGTTATGGCTGATTGACCCGCTTGAGCGCCGACTGGTGGATGGCGTGTCGATGATCGTTGGAACTGGAGGTGTCTGGTGATTCGCAAGGCGGACCCCTGTGTGCTCGTGATCTTTGGTGCGTCAGGCGATCTGACCGCGCGCAAACTGATCCCTGCACTCTATGAGATGCATTCGCTGGGCAATCTGCCTGAAGCCTTTCGCGTCTTGGGTGTGTCGCGCCGAGCGAAGAGCGATGCGCAGTGGCGAGACGAGTTGGCCGCTTCGGTGCAGGAGCACGCCACGCGCTGGGATGCCGTGCGGTGGCGGGCGTTCTCGCAGTGCATCGAGTACTTCGCTGGAGATGCGGCGCAGGGCGAGATGTATCCAGCGCTCGCAGATCGAATGGCAAAGATGGATGCATCCGCTGGCACGCGCGGCAATCGGCTCTTCTACTTGTCCGTGGCTCCGGAACTCTATGAGTCGATCGTGCAGCGCATCGACGAGGCCGCGCTCGTCACGGAGGGCAGGCGTTGGTGCTCGATCGATGCACAGTCGCGTTCATGGCAGCGCATCGTCGTGGAGAAGCCGTTCGGTCACGATGAGGAAAGTGCGGCGAGCCTGAACCGTGCGCTCGGTCGGGTCTTTGAGGAAGAGGACATCTATCGCATCGATCATTACCTCGGCAAAGAGGTGGTGCAGGCGATGCTGGTGCTCCGCTTCGCCAACACGATGTTCGAACCGGTTTGGAACCATCGCTACATCGATCATGTGCAGATCACTGCGTCGGAGAAGGTCGGCGTCGGGAATCGAACGGCGTTCTATGACCAGACCGGTGCGATCCGCGACATGATCCAATCGCATCTGTTGCAGATCTTCGCATTCGCAGCGATGGAGCCGCCCACGAGCATCACGGCTGAAGAAATCCGCGCGGAGAAGATCAAGGTGGTTCGTGCGCTGCGTCCGACGACTGACGCGGATGTGCTGTCGCATGGCGCGCTCGGGCAGTATGCAGCGTCGGCTGATGAGGGGGCATTTGTGGATCTGCCAGGTGTTGCCAAGGGAAGCACGACGGAGACCTTCGCTGCGCTCAAGCTTCACATCGACAATTGGCGTTGGGCTGGAACGCCGTTCTATCTGCGGACGGGAAAGCGCATGGCCGCGAAGCGGACGGAAGTCGTCGTGCAGTTCAAGCGTCCCGCTGCGGATCTGTTTCACGACATTCCGCATGCGGTGGGAGGTGTGCGAGGGAATCGCTTGGTGATCGAGATAGCGCCGATGCAGCGCACACTCCTGCGATTCGAAACGAAGGTTCCTGGCACGCCCCTTCGGATGGACAGCGTCGAGATGCAGGCGGATCTGGAAAAGCAGTTTGGGGTCGCGGCGGTCGAGGCGTACGGTCCGCTGCTTGTTGATGCAATGCGCGGCGATCAGTCGCTCTACAAGCACCGCATCGAGGTGGAGAGTGGCTGGGCGGCGATGATGCCATTTCTGGATGAGCGTTCGATCGGGTTACGGCGTGGGATGGCGAGCAATTACGCGCAGGGTTCTTGGGGGCCGGCTGCCGCGGAGGATCTGATGCGGCGCGATGGTCGTGCGTGGCATGATGAGTGATGGCTACTGAGGGGGCAGTACGCTGATGCAATGATCACTGTCATATTGCTGGGGCGGCGTCTCAGAAATCTTGGGTCAGGCGCGGCGATCGCTGTGGCTGTTGCTGTCGCGATGTGGGTCTGTGTTGCTGTTGGCGCGAGCGCCGCCGACACGCGACGACAGGATGCGAAGGCGGCGGCGGGGGACCCGGCCTTGGAACGAGTGAAGGCGATGCCAATTGTCGCAGCACCACTTGACGAGGCGACGCTTCGTAACTGCATGCGAGCGGTCGGCCTGCGTGCGCGCGGTGGTGATGGGGCGAAGGCGATCGATGCTGCGATCGGGAAGGCGTTCGATGCTGCAAAGGAGCAGCGTGCGGCGTTTGATGAGGGTGCGCTCGTCGCCGCAGAGAAGTCGATCTCGCAACAGATCGGTGAGAGTCGGGCGTTCAATGGTGCCGCACTGAAGACGGTGGCACAGGCGCGCCGTACTGCATCGGAGATCGATTTGCAGGTGGTGACCGCTGTGGCCAGTGCAGTGGAGGATGCGAGTGATCCGAGTCGTGCGCGTCTTGTGGATGCGCTTCGGCAGATGATTCGCATTGATGCGGCGATGAGCACCCTCGAGCGCATGCCGTTGGTGCCTGTGTCGTTTATCTCCGTTGGGCCTGGGCTGCAGACGGTCAACCTGTCGACCGATCGAGGCATACTGACGCGGGATCTGTTGATTGCGGATCTTGAACGGCGTGCCGAGGCAGCAGAGGGATTGTCGTTGGCATCACTGGAGGTCTCGGCGGCGGACGCTCAGTCGATGAACTCGACGATTCAGATGAGCTTGACGAGTTTGTTGGCGCAGGAGGTTGCGGTCGATCCCGAGTTGTTGCGTGTGCTGTCTGTGCTGATGATCGGTCGACCGGCGGTGAAGCCTGCGGCCGAGTTGGCGAAGCTCGATGCCGAGCTTGTGCAAGCGCTCGCGGCGGCGCTAGCGCCTGGCGAGGCGGCTGATGTGCTGATAGCGCTGGATCCGCGCGCGATGCGGCGCGGCGTGGGGGCGCTCGATATCAGGCGGCTGTGCGCCGAGGCAGCGCTGCTGAAGGGTGTGACGCCCGAGCAGTCGACCAAGGTTCAATCGGTACTCGAGAGTTGGCAGAAGGCGCAGTTGGCGGCATTTCAGGGGGTTCTCGATGTGGATGCGCGGTGGCTGCGCGAGACGCAGCCGCTCGCGGAGCGCCTGAAGGCGGACGACCCATCGACCTGGCAGATGAACCCGCCGTCGCCGCTGCTTCAGCAAGTCGCGCAGGAGATGTCGAAGCGCCGCGATCAATCGAAGGCGGCGAAGGACGCGTCCGAGCGCGCCCGCGATCAGCTGAAGGAAGCCATCGGCAACGAGATGTGGCTGCAGCTTGTGCCTGCGGAGGCGAAGCCGGCGTGAGGAGACCAACGCGTTGAGGATCGGGTAGAGATC
>Ga0172367_10009317_pt1 | contig 10793 bp, 11 predicted proteins | sample Lak10m_FD_114542 | JGI IMG/M metagenome (GOLD analysis project Ga0172367, IMG submission 114542) | Freshwater microbial communities from Kabuno Bay, South-Kivu, Congo - kab_022012_10m | ecosystem: Environmental > Aquatic > Freshwater > Lake | place: Democratic Republic of the Congo: South-Kivu...
GCCGATGCTCTAACACTAGGCGTACTGCGCGTTCTTTGACTTCCGGGGAAAATTTGCTTGTTTTGTTCATAGTGGCTCCATCTTCTCATGATTTAGAGCCTCCTCAAAACCCGGAGCGATTCACTACAATCCATTTTCGAAGGTCACCTTCAGTGTTTAGTGATACAAGTCGCACAGAAAAAGTCCAGTCCACGTCTTTCCAGCTATTTCTGGTATCACTGTCCCAAACTATAAGTCGATCAGCAATAACTTTAAAGTTTGAGCTCGAATCTAAAGGGAATCCCATATAGAAATCCTCAAAATTAATGGGATGATCCCACAAGCACATGTGAAGAAGTGGCTCATTCAAGATGCCATCGCCAGCAACGCTAATTTGATAACTTAAATACTTCTCTACTTTTCGATTTGTTTTGACGGTTTTAAGAGGGAAGCTTTGGGATATGTCTGTGATAGCCCACCCTGAGTCATCCATGCGCAATTTAGGCTTTAGTCTCCTATCATTAACCAAGACACAAGTTAATTCATTTTTTTTATTAGTCAATTCTTCTTCAAGAATGCCATTTAGCAATTCAGAAAGAGCGTTAATTTCTTTGCCACAGCACGAAGCTATTTCAAAGCTTTTTGTAATACCTGACCCATTAACCGAACTGTTCATTTAACTTCCTAATAAGTGCTAAAAAAGAAGGAGTTTTGTAAATTAATTTTTACTTTGTCGCCAAAATAAAAATGAAGGAATGTCTCCTTGTTGAATGCAATCTGTAGCTATATGCTCGAATCCTTTAAAAGGATTAATACCAACCCGATGCAAGAAATTATCCGCGTATTCAGCCCATCGGCCTAATCCACTCTCTTCTGTCTTAAGTAACTCAAGCGTGGTACGAACTTGCAACCATGAAATAAGTAACAAGCGATTGCCCCAAATGTCTTCTTCATTTCTAGCTTCGATGCCACTGGAAATTTCTCGGGCAATAAATAAATGTAATGCTTTGTCGCGATCATTTTTTTCTAGATATTTGCGCCATTGATCATGAAGTTGTTGCCCCCCGCTAAGCTTGGTATCCCATTTAAATTCAATAATTAGAATCCGCTGTTGCCCGTCATCCCACTCAAAAGTAACATGAGCATCAGGTTCGACAACCTTGAAAGGCCAGAATTTTATGCCTATGGATTTAAGACCGGACTCTGGTAAAAGGAAATCACTATTGCCTGCATTTTTAAGAAGATTTGACCAAAAGCGATATGCTGATGCTGGCTCAAAGAAGTCTAAGGGGCCGATAATTGTAGATACAATTTCATCTTCTCGATGGATGTTTCTTTCTTGATCTCCAGAAAAGTCATCCGCTCTCTTATAATATCGTTTATATATTCCTGACTTCTTTTTATAAGAGGCATGAAGCATGAGTTTAAGTACTCCTTAACTTAAAGGTAAATTAGTTATTATTTCATTATATATTGCAGTTGATTGTTTGAGCGCTCTTAGATAATCAGTCCTCATAGTAACATCTAAGGTTTTCAGCCATCTGACGAAACTCTTGTCTTAGCTTTTCGGGCTTAACCATCATAACTTCATCCCCAAAACTTTTCAGCCACAGTCGCAATTCCAGCGTGTCAGGTACTGTGGCTCGAAGCAGCACGTTATCTTCATCCACGTCCTCGATTACTTGATCCTCTGCAATCGGCGCTTCTCGTAGATGAATGGCGACATGGCGCATAAATTCTGCTTCCAGCACGATTGGTTGCGGACTAAGTGGCATACCAAATTCACCATCTGCAATATACGCATCAATCGAAAACCCTTGTGGTCTTAGCGCCGCATCATTGAGTACCTCTGCTGAAAGTATGCGCTGCATCGCTAATTGGCGTGGGTCGGAATAACCATCGAATATGCAAATGAGATAGACCACGTGGTCACGCACCACCAATGCCAACGGATGGATGATGCGACTAGTTGTTTCGGCATCTTCATTTTTACTTGGGTAAGTGATTTGTAACTGGCGTTCCTGCAATACTGCTTGATACACGGCTTCAGCTACCTCTGGTTTTATGTCTGGCGTTTTCTTCGGCAGTCCTTGCGGTAGTACACGAATCTTATCTGGCCAATGTGCCAGACCATTGTCATGTTGATCTAGTACACCATTGGCAGTACGAAACCATGGCTGTAAATAATCTAGTGTGGAAGCTGGCAACAACTGCCTCATATAGCTTTCAACTAGTTTGAAAGTGAGTGCTGCTTGTGGATCCAGTGCAGGTAAATCTATCGTCTGTGCGTCAGCTCGCCATGACCAGCCTTGCGGTTTAGCGTTATCAGCCAGCAGCGGCAAAACTACGGATAGCTTGATTAGATCGCGCTGTATAGTGCGTAGCGTAATGTCATGCCCCTGCTTAGCTAGAATGTTTTGCAATGACACAGTATCTACTTTACGTGGGTGGCGTGGAATATGGCGCAGCATGGCCCATTGGCGTAACAGGGTGTCGGTCATTATTGATTCTCCATAAGAATAGACAGCATACGGTTAGTAAGCGACGAATTATGTCGCTTATGAAGCGTAACATGGGCATATCAATTAAAAAAGGCGTCATCATGAAATATCACCCGGATTTAGATTGGCAACCATCAGTTACATCAATCATGTCTATGATGCAATCTGCAAAACATGTGCTGGTGCTTACGGGCTCCGGTCTTTCCGCAGAAAGCGGCATTCCTGAAGAGGAAGATGTTCTGCCGGAGTTGCGCGGTGAGGTGCCATTGCCGCATATCAAGCGACTTGAAACTTATGCTAAAGAACCAGAATTAATATGGGGATGGTTTGAATGGTTGCGAATGCGTAGCATGAAAGCACAGCCTAATGCGGCACACTACGCCTTGGCACGTTTAGCAGAAAAAGTAACGGTCACACTGGCAACACAAAATATGGATGATCTTCACGAACGTGCAGGTAGTCATGCGGTATTGCATTTGGATGGGCGCCTGAATCATGCGTCATGCATTTCATGCTACAGTCCTCACGCTTTGCCTTCAGGAATTCCTGATGAACCAGCGCATGGCAGAAAAGTTGCACCGCCAACATGTCTACATTGCGGGGGAACAATAAGGCCAGGCATCATCTGGAGCTCAATTAAGAATACGCAAGCATCGCGAACCGTGCAAGCGGTGGCAGAAAAGTGCGATGTGCTACTGCTGGTTGGCGTCCCAGATACAAGCGCTACTCAGCGTTTGGCAGTTCTGGCATCAAGGCGTGGTAAACCAGTGATTAAGATTGGTAACGAAGAATCGATGATGAACCCATTCGCAGATATTGCTTTGAAAGATTCACCCAGTGAATTGTTGTCGAGGTTAGTTGATAGAGTCCTGCAAGATGGGAACATCAGTACATGCTAGATGAGTATCATAAGATGAAATGGTTTTGCATAATGCAAAATCACTGATTGGGTGTTGCAGTAATTTGTAATAAAAAGGAAAAACATATGTCTGAATCGGCGAAGCCATTACGTGAAGCCTTTGAGCTTGCCGACGGGTTACTAATTACCGCTGGTGCCGGTATGGGCGTTGACTCTGGCCTGCCAGACTTTCGAGGTGAGCATGGCTTCTGGCACGCTTATCCAGCACTTAAAGAATCAGGTCTTGATTTCTATGATATTGCCAATCCGGATTCCTTCCATTCTGACCCGAAGCAGGCATGGGGCTTCTATGGGCATCGCCTGAATTTATACCGTCAAACAATCCCCAATGCAGGCTTTGCCATACTGAACAAGCTTGCCAAACGAATGCCAAATGGTGCTTTTATCTATACCAGCAATGTTGATGGGCAGTTTCAAAAAGCTGGATTCTCTGAAATGCAAATTGTTGAATGCCATGGCTCAATCCACCATCTACAATGTTTGGATTGCTGTATGAATGATGTATGGAGTGCTGATGACTTTCATCCAGAAACGGATGATGTCACATGTCAGCTGACATCACAGCTACCACTCTGCCCTCATTGTGGCAAGGTTTCACGACCCAACATATATATGTTTAATGATATAGACTGGATTAATAAGCGCAAGATCACACAGCAGGCACGCTTAGATCAATGGCTAAATAAGGTCGAACAGTTGTTGGTGATTGAGGTTGGAGCAGGCACTCGCATCAGCACAGCACGCAATTTCAGTGAGCGTCAGGGCGGGTTCCTGATTCGCATCAACCCTAATGAACCAAAGATACCAAGTCACGTGAATGGTATCAGTCTGCCGATGGGCGGGTTGGCTGGACTTCAGTTGCTGGCAGATATGCTTCTATTGTAGCCTACTAGTGATAACATAACTTATCACTAGTAGAGGTATTTGATGTTGGAACGGATCACAGCAGTAATTGAAGATATGATTATCAGTTCGCCAATAGACAGCCTCGATCTATCTAAGGCATTCTGATAATTTCACTAAATGATGGCTATATCCGCATAGCGGACAATCAATCTTGGATTTGTGGTACAGGCTTTGCGTAGAGAGTTTCGTTAATCAGTCGCAATGCCTCCTACGTAAATACGAATGTGGAATCACTTTAATAAAAAATACAAATAATCTTATGCTTGCCATAAACGTCAATCAATGTCGCACTGCTGAAGCAAGAAATATTGATCTTTAATGCAGAAGAAAACTTGCGCTAGGATCTGTGCATCCAAAAGTGCGCCATGATTCTTGTTATTTGAAAGATCGATACTATAGGCTGAGCATAAGGCTTCTAGAGAATTTCTTGTATTTGGTCGAATAGCCTTCGCAAGCACAAGACTATCAATAACTGTGCAGGGCATCTCATTTATTAATAGTCTATCACCACGTTGCAGTTCCGCATCAAGAAACGACAGATCGAATGGTGCATTGTGAATAACGAGTACGGCGTCAGTAATAAACTGCACGATTTCATCGGCAACATCTGCAAATTTAGGCTTATCACTCAAAAAATCAAGCGACAGACCGTGTACGCTCTGCGCCGCAGGATCGATATCACGCTCGGGATTCAGATAGTGATGCAACATTCGTCCGCTGGGGCTGGAATCAACATATTCAATCATCGCTATTTCCACTATTCGATGACCATCTTTTGCCATAAGTCCCGTGGTCTCTGTATCTACAAACAGTAGTCTCGGTGACTCCAGTATTGAATTGTCCAAGGTGCTGCAGTAGAAATTTTTCATATACGCGCTCTGTAAAAATGAATGCTATCATCTTACCCATTCAAAGCGACACAATAAGTCGCATTGATAATATGCATGATCGCAAATATAGAAAATGATCCTTGTTCAGCACCTATATACTTAAAAGACCAATTGCGACTTATTCTGTCACTACAGTATGCAAAATTAGTCTTGCCTAACTTTATTGATCAACCACATCATGCGTATCCAATTCATAGAAACTGACACCGATCACTCTGACGCAACCCATCTAAACTCATTAAAAGAAATCTTTGATGCCTGTGTTAATGAGTATGGATCGGAGAAATTGGATTGGCTGCATACGCAAACCATAGACTACAGCTGTGATGTATTTATTAGGCCAGTCAGTGCATCTGAGGTAAGGATTGGTTTCGTCTGTAATGCAAAAGACACTGTAAACACCGACAATACTATCCATTGGGTAAATATTACGGCTCTAGATACTGAGACACTCAATGCATTAACCCAGGCGCTACTTATCACCATCGGCATGGGATCCATACAGTCAATCACAGGGAGTTTTAGCGTTGATTGGGCTGATGTTAGGGCTGTGCTAAGGCATGGCACAATCGCATATTGCATTCCACTTGATTGGCATGCGGCACAGCAACCAATCGAGCAGCTTCATGTACTGATGCATGAGTTGAGGCTGTCAGCGGAAATCACTGCCTGCGCTATGCTGCTTAACCAAGGATTAAGAATTAATGATACCTATCAAAACGTACAAAGTTTAACTGCTGCCAACATCATTCCGGAAGGTTGTTTAACCATCACCAATATGACAAATACAAAGCTTATACCTCAGACTAATCTATTGATGCTTGTCTGCAGGTATCTATAAAACACCCATTTCCAGTTCGATTAATACTACTTGTTGCGGAAATTAATAGCACCAAATCTCAGAACAATATCTTCTCGGTAACTATCAAGCACCGATTTTGATTTATTAATTAACGTGTCGTAATCATCCATCAAAGTATTAAGTGTTTTGAGGTTGCTTGTTGCCTTACTCAGTGTTGAGCTGACAATCTCTTTTTTGAGAAAGACTTGTGATTCAAGCAGCAGACGGTGGCTTGTCAGATGCGACATCACCGCCGTATGAAAGTCATTGAGTTCATACGTGTCTTTAATATCGCTGGTTTTAAGCATGAATACTAAAGAACGTTCACCAAACAGATTCTCATGGTCAGTTTTGGGTGCGTAATTAGTGATCAGGGTCAGTTTGTCGAACCCGTCGAATAAGCTATTTACCAGTTCGCTCATTAACTTGTAGTTTTTATAAGCCGCTTTGTTCAGCACTTCTGCATGGATATCTATCATATGCACATCATCAGACTTGAAAAGCTTTTTCACGTTGATATGAAAGTCATGTGAAAATAACAGCAGACTGCTACTCATTCGCTATTCCATGAGGTACGTGACCTGTTGGCACATGCTCTCTTGCAGAGTCGCAATGCGTCTTTTGATCGTCAAAGAAGATATCTGCGCCGAATGCTTTTAAGAATGCACCTTTATCCATTCCGCCCAAAAACAGCGCCTCATCAATACGAATATTCCACGCACGCAAAGTACGAATTACACGCTCATGTGCTGGCGCAGCACGTGCAGTGATGAGCGCAGTGCGTATTGGAGATTGTTCAGATGGGTACTCAGCTTGGATTGCATGCAATGCTGCAAGAAACCCCTTGAAGGGACCGCCCATCAAAGGAGTATTGGCAGCGGCTGTTTCATTGGCGCTAAAAGCTTTCAGGCCTTGTTGTTTGTATATACGCTCTGACTCATCAGAAAATAGCACTGCATCACCATCAAAGGCGATGCGCAATTGTTCTGACGTATTTAACTCTGCATTCGAAGGCAAAATAGTTGCTGCGGCATGCCCCGCTGCAAGTGCCTGCTGCACATCTTCGGGGTTAGATGACAAAAACAAATCTGCCCCAAAGGCCGGAATATATTTGTGCGTGCTTTCACCGCGAGTGAAGCTGGCGCGCGTGATATTCAGCTTGTGATGCTTGATGGAGTTAAATACTCGCAACCCGGTATCTGCGCTATTACGTGACAATAGAATAACCTCGACTCTAGGGTTTTCCAAGTTGCTGCCATTCAGTGCTAGTAGCTTTCTCACTAAAGGGAAGGCTGCTCCGGGTTGCAACGGCGTATTTTCATTTTCAATTTGATACGCACAATAAGCATCAACACCATCGCGCTCGAATACTGCATGACTCTCATCCAGATCGAACAACGCGCGCGATGAAATCGCTACGACTAATTTTTCATCAAAATTGACGGCCATTTAATTTAAACATTTTCTTAATTTATGGATTAGTGAAACTACACACCCACTTACTAATGCCCCAGGACATGTCCTCGGCTAGGGCTTTTGCTACAAGAGCCGCCCGCACTGGCCATATTGCCGCAATAAATACACTTTTTAGGTCCATTATCAACTTCATGGTACTTGTGAGGGCTCTTGCTACATGAGCCACCCGCGATGACTGTATTACCACAATAAATGCACTTGCCTGGAATTTCCACCACGTGAGTTTTAATGGGACTCTTGGAACAAGAACCTCCCGCAATGGCGGAATTGCCACAATATTTACATTTTGCCATGTTGATACCCCTTTATCGTTAATTGCATTAAATACTTTAATCTCTTGATGCGACAGAGTGAGGCGCGCCTTAACTAGCCTGAAAATTTCATGACGCAATTGAATCGCTAGTGGTACGAACTTCAGTTTCTATCCAAGCATCAAAACCAAGCTCAGTGTAATAGCGTTGATAAAGAGCAAAAGCTCTATGCTCAACGGCTCTCTGAAATGCTTGAACCCTAGGCAAATCCCAAACTTTTCCTTTGCCTTTGTCACCTGAACATTTTTGCCAATAAGCTATTTGTTCTGACTCTATGTCTATCGCACTTTGCACAAGAACATCTCTACTATCTATTCTGTTCAGTATTTTTTCGGCAGGAGAGTCGTTACCATCGCTACGGTTGTCGCTACTACCCCAAACTCGTATATTGCCGATACTATTTCCTACGCACGAATGTCCACCACCTTCAGCAAGGTAATCAATTATTCTATCTTTGTTTTTGTCAGACTTACCATTGTTATACCAATAGCTACTTGGACAAATATGGTCATAATCGTATGGCGTTTCTTCATCACGACCAGCCATTGGGTCGCCGCTAAAGGTGCTAACAAGATCGCGTTGCAACCAAAGCAAAACTGGATGGATGTGACCACCATGCCCCCACCAACGGTTATATAGCTTAATTTTACGTTTTTCTTCAGAAGATGTTTCTTTGGTATCAAAACGCCGCCAGCCACGTAGCTTTGCATCCTCCGCTGAAAAAGCAATGTGCTTGATTGCATCTGGCGTAGTGATGCGAATAGCTCGCTCTTCTTTTTCTACTAATTTTTCATAGATGATTTTGTCAGGGAAAACCTTTGGACTTTCATTTTTGGCCAGCACATCGAAAACTAACCTGCTCGCATCTTTAGCATCTAAAACAAATACGCGCCAATACAACACAAAGCGAATGACTCTCGCTCTGTTGTCTTTGCAAATATTTTCAATATCATCTGGATGATGCAACTGCACTTGTCTTATCCAGCGCAATAGCACTTGCACTAACGGTCTATGTAATAGTGGAAACGCATATTTTGGCAAACCAATGTCATTATCTTTTCGGTATTCAAGCAAGTCAGAAAGTGCTTTGAATGCATCAATTAGTGGGCCATGCTCATTAGTGTCACCTGTAATTAAGGGCTTTAATCGTCCTTCCAAGAAGTCCTCGCCTCTTTTTAAGAGTGAGTGAAAATCTCTTTTACTTGGACTTTCCCAGTCGGTAATTCCTCTCTTATCACCATAAGGCAGTGAATCATTAAACTCTGCTGCGGCTATTCTTACTGCACTCATTACTAAATTTGTTGCACTGAGTAAACTTGCTGTATTGTGTTTTTCATGAAGTTTTTCTACGAGGGTGTAAGCCTCTGGCAAGCGATACTTAATTAGTGAGTAAACGTAATCAGCATCCGTTAATGCAGTTCCCCCAGTGCCAATGCGCTTGAATAACACTGCGAGTGGAGGTGCAATATCACCTTGAGATTGGCCGTCCTCAACATCCCCATCACTCTCAAACATTTCACTACCAACTTTGATAATCGGGATTTGTAGGCTAAACAAACGCTCAATGCTTTGATAAAAGCTGCGAACCCGGGCTTCAATTTCACTGTTTGTATCATTTTTAATCTTCTCTAAAACAGTCATTGTGCAAATATCTTTATCTTTATATTTTTTCCACAAAGAAATCAATTCAGCCAAATCTACAGGGAATTTGCTGCCCCACGGTTTGGCGTTTTTGAAAATATTGTTATCGTTTGGATATTCATCATCATAGGCCTTACGCGCCTTATTTCTGTCTCCTAAAGACAGCCTGCTAGATGGTGATGATTTCTGAAATCCAAAAGGATGATTTTCTGTTGTTACTCGCAGGCGATATAAATGTTCCTCTTGCGGATCATCATTAAAATCAACCCAAACTTTTTTATCTATTGAAACCTTTTTTGCCCAAGGAATCAGCATGGATAAAGTGCGTTGTTGACCATCGAGTAAACTTAAACCGCCCCCATCTGGAATAGGTATTAATTCATGTCCGCCAATCCTTCTAACTTTCTCATCTTTGTGCAAGTGTTGCGCCATTAAGCTCCCTACAGGCATACCACGCAACAAGGTATCCCATAAATCAATAATTTGATGCGGTTTCCAGACTGAGCCACGTTGAATCATGGGCAGAGCAATAAACACTTCATCATCAACCCCACCAGCCCAATCTAGCCATTCAAATAAATTTACAACACGAATACTGTTGCCTTCTTTGAAAAAACCATTATTACTCTCTGACATTCCGATATTTCCTCTGTGAAAACTATGAATACAGTCTATTCGCATCTGCTAATGCTGTTGCAATGCTTTGCCTCAGTCCTTCTGGCGCAATAACCTCCACACCAGCCCCTTGTCCCATCAACCACCAATGTAGTTGCCAAGTATCATTGACAGTCGCTGTAAGCCGCACCCAATCATCAGTTTTTGGTTCTATTTTTTGATCTGCAGAAAGTGGCGTTTCAACAAGATAGTTGGCTATCCATTGCTTGCAGCGCAATTCAAGCTGTATAGGAACACCTTGATTCGCGAACTCGGCTAGGCCGCCTTCAATAGACTTATCAAGGTTAAAACCTTCTGGCACTTTAACGGATTCATGCAAAATCTCTGCCTTACTGAAACGATGCAATGCGTACAACTGTACTTCAGTGTAATCCCACGCACTGGCAACAAGGTAAGACACTGCTCCGCGCATGATGAGACTAAGTGGATGCATGACATACTCTTTTGGCTCGGTATTGCCGATGGGTTGGTAGTATGCCTTAATCTGCTTGCTTTCCAGCAATGCCTGATAAATGTCAGCTTGTACTTCCTGATTAATTGAAGGTGGCAGCATCGGTTGTGTTGGCGGTACAACGCGCACCTTGTTGAGCCAATCTTTTGTATGGTTACGATTGGTTGTTTCTACTTTATCCAACTTTGCTTGTGCCAGGCTAA
>Ga0172367_10009319_pt1 | contig 10791 bp, 9 predicted proteins | sample Lak10m_FD_114542 | JGI IMG/M metagenome (GOLD analysis project Ga0172367, IMG submission 114542) | Freshwater microbial communities from Kabuno Bay, South-Kivu, Congo - kab_022012_10m | ecosystem: Environmental > Aquatic > Freshwater > Lake | place: Democratic Republic of the Congo: South-Kivu...
CGGCAGGAAAACCGGCTCATTAAGGACAAGTATCGTGGAAAGAAAACAAGCTGGACGGAAGAAAACCTCGCTTGACGAACTGATCGAGCAACGCTTCGGTGAAGCGCCCGACAAGGCCGAGTTCATCGCCGACCTGCGGGCGTTGCTGCACACGCTCTCGCCGAACAACCACAACCCTGTTGACTTCGTTCGGTGGGTTCCCATCGAGCAGGTTCAGGCCAATGACTACAACCCGAACTCGGTGGCCCGCAACGAAATGCGCCTGCTGTACGTTTCGATCAGTCATGACGGCTACACGCAGCCGGTGGTGACGGTGTTCGACCCCGAGATCCAGAAGTATGTCATCGTGGATGGGTTCCACCGTTTCACCACGATGCGCCTGAACCCTGACCTGTATGAAAAGAACGGTGGGCGCATCCCCATCGTTGTCCTCGACAAGGAAATCAACGACCGGATGGCCTCAACGGTGCGACACAATCGCGCCCGAGGCAAACACTCCGTTACCGGCATGGCAAACATGGTGTTCTCCATGCTCGACAACGGATGGTCGGACGCCGACATTTGCGCCGAACTGGGGCTTGAGGCTGACGAACTGGTGCGACTGAAACACGTCACGGGGTTCTCAAAGCTCTTTGAGAACGTGGAGTACCGCAAGGCGTGGATCACCAAAACCCAAATCCAAGCACGAAAGGCTTACAGTGAAAGTGCAGAACATCAAGCTGGCTGACATCCGCCCCTACTGGCGCAACCCGCGCAAGAACGAGGCGGCGGTTGAGGCCGTGAAACAGTCCATCAAGGATTACGGGTTCAACTCCCCGTTGGTGGTGGATAAGGAAATGGTCATCATCGCAGGGCATACGCGCTACAAGGCGCTAATGCAACTGGGATGGGACGCCGCCCCGTGCGTGGTGGTTGACCTGCCTGCTCAAAAGGCCAAGGAATACCGCATCGCCGATAACAAGACATCGGAACTCGCCGAATGGGACATGGACAACCTGATCCCCGAGCTCCGCGAAATCCAAGGTATCGGCGACTTCCAGATCTACTTCCCCGACATATCGCTCAACAACCTGATCGAAGAAACCGCTGGCGCTGTAAACTTCTCCCTGCCGTCCGCCGAAAACATCGCTCGGGTGCAGGAAGCCGAGGGCAACAAGTTTCAGGAAATGTCCGAGAAAACCCAGTACGTTAAAATCATGTGTCCCCACTGTGGCGAGGAGAGCTTCGTTGACCGTGCAGAAATCATGCGTCAGCCGGCTACCGAAACCCCAGATGAATGACCGTGTTTTTTTGCAAACCAATACTAGCAAATTGCTAGGATGCTTTAAGGTATAAAGAAAGTGGCACAAAAGGCGCACCAACCGACAAAAGACCTGCGTGAGCGCGTGAAGGCATACGCCGCCTTTGGCTTGCAGCAGGAGAACATCGCCAAGTTGCTCAAGATCAGCTTGCCGACCTTGCACAAGTATTATCGTGAGGAGTTGGACGTTGGCTTGGATGAGGCGAACGCTGCGGTGGCGCAATCCCTGTTTCAGGCGGCGCGTGGAGGCAGTGTGGCGGCGATGTGTTTCTGGCTCAAGACCCGAGCCGGCTACCGCGAAGTGAACCGGACGGAGCATACCGGCGCGAACGGTACGCCGCTGGACGCCCCGCAGTTCTTGGTGACGTTCGATGCCGGCGAAGAACAGCAAGGCTAGGGAGCGCTTCCGGCTTCCACGGGTATTCAAGGGCATTGATGACCCGCACCGATTCAAGGTGTTTTTCGGCGGTCGCGGCAGTGCCAAATCGTGGACTGTGGCCCGCGTCCTGCTGTTGAGGGCGTACAACCAGTTTGAGCGCGTCCTGTGCGCCCGTGAGATTCAGGCGTCAATGAACGATTCGGTTATCAAGCTACTTGCCGACCAAATCGAGGCGCTTGGACTTGCGGCGTTCTTCGTCATCTTGCGCGACCGGATTATCTGTAAGCGCACTGGCAGCGAGTTCCTTTTCAAGGGCTTGCGCCATAACGTGCATGACATCAAATCGACCGAAGGGGTGACTATCTGTTGGGTTGAGGAGGCGCAACGGGTTTCGCAGGATAGTTGGGACGTACTGATTCCTACAATCCGGCAACCGAACTCGGAAATATGGATCACCTTCAACCCCGAGAACGAGAAAGACCCGACCTACCAACGGTTCATCGCCCGCACCCCGCCGAACGCACTGGTTCGCAAGGTGAACTGGACGGAAAACCCGTGGTTCCCTGACGTGCTGCGTGAGGAAATGGAGTACTGCAAGACGGTGGATTATGACGCCTACCTGCATATCTGGGAGGGCTACCCCAAGCGACTGTCGGCGGCAATCATTTTCTCGGGCAAGTACGTCATCGAGGAGTTCGACACCGATGCACTGACCCCCGAGCGGTTTTTCTTTGGTGCTGACTGGGGCTTCGCGCAAGACCCGACCGTGCTTACCCGCACGTTCATCATCGGGCGCACCCTGTACGTTGACCATGAAGCCTACGGCGTGGGGGTGGAGATTGACGAAATCCCCACCCTGTTCCGCACCGTGCCGCTGGCTGACCGCTACTGCATCAAGGGCGACAACTCCCGCCCCGAAACGATCAGTGCAGTGAGCCGTGCCGGATTGAACGTGCAACCCGCCGCCAAGTGGCAGGGCAGCGTTGAGGACGGTATCGCCCACTTGCGCGGCTTCGACCGCATCGTGATTCACCCGCGCTGCAAGCACACGGCAGATGAATTTGGCCTGTACAGCTACAAGGTTGACCGAGTGACCGAGGAGGTGTTGCCGATTGTGGTGGACAAGCACAACCACTGCATTGATTCGATCCGGTACGGACTTGACGGCTACATCAATAAGCGCACTACCGGCCTGATTGACCATTACCAACGCGAACACGGGTTATTGCAACTCGCCATGAAGGAACAAGATGAAAACACCTATTGAGCAGGGCATGATTGCCCGCCTAGTGCAGGGCGTCCGCTACGGCCTGACGGGGCAACCGCCCGAGTGGTTCAGCCCGATGTCGCCGCCCGAGCCTGTCACCACGGAAGAACAGCAGGCGCTTATTGCAGGCCGGCAGTTTGACTTCCCCGCCGGCTACAACCTGCGCTTCTCTCCGCGCCAAGGCGAACCGATCGGTTTCACCCAGATGCGGGCATTTGCTGACGCCTATGACCTGTTGCGCCTTGTCATCGAAACCCGCAAGGATCAGCTTGCCAAGCTCAAGTTCAAGTTCCAGCCCAAGGATAAGGACTTGGAACCGGATGCCCGTTGCGTAGAACTGGACGCCTTTTTCTGTTCACCGGACAAGGAGCACGATTGGAACGATTGGCTGCGTATGCTGATCGAGGACATGCTGGTGCTGGATGCCGCGACCATCTACCCGCGCCTGACCCGTGGCGGACAGGTGTATAGCTTTGAACTGGTGGATGGTGCGACCATTACCCGCAAGATCGACATAACAGGCCGCACCCCGCTGCCGCCCGAGGTAGCTTATCAGCAGATCATAAAGGGCGTTCCCGCTGTCGAGTACACCCGTGACGAACTGGTGTACAAGCCGCGCAACCCGCGCACCCATAAAGTTTACGGGTTCTCGCCGGTCGAACAGGTCATCGCCACGGTGAACATCGCGCTGCGCCGGCAGGTTCACCAGTTGCAGTATTACACCGAGGGCGCGACCCCTGACCTGATTTTCGGCGTACCGGAAACGTGGAACCCTGACCAGATCAGGGCGTTTCAGGAATGGTGGAACGCTACCCTTGCCGGCAACACTGCCGCCCGCCGTGGTGCGCGGTTCGTGCCGAACGGTGTCAAGCCGTTCAACGTCAAGGAGCAAGCGCTCAAGGATCAGTACGATGAATGGCTGGCACGAATCATCTGCTATGCGTTCTCCCTGTCGCCGCAAGCCCTGATTGCCCAGATGAACCGCGCCACTGCCGAAACCGCGCATGAGCAGGCGCTTGAGGAGGGATTGCTCCCCCTGATGCTCTGGGTGAAATCGGTGTGTGACCTGTTGGTAACGCGCTATTTCGGCTACACCGACATCGAGTTTGCGTGGGTCGAGGAGGAAGCCGGCGACCCGATGGTGCAAGCGCAGATCAACCAAATCTACATCAACGCCAAGGTCAAGACGCCGGATGAAGTGCGAACCGAGATTGGCCTTGACCCCATGACGCCCGAGGCCCGTGAAGCCGCGTTCCCGATGCCGGTAATGGTAGGACAAGGGCAGGATGAAGAAAACGCGCCAGCGGCCCCAGATGACCCCGCCGCGCCCGATAAGGAGGCGGTGGCAAAGTCAAAAAAAGCCATCACCCCTATTGACCGAGAACGTGAGGCAGTAGGGGAATCGGTGGAAGCGTTGCGGGCGTTGCTGGCTGCGTTCCTCGAGGAACAGGCCAATGACATCGCCGAGCAGATTGCCGCCCTGACCAAGGTGGAAGCCTACGAAGTGCAGCAGGTCTTGGATCAGATCGACTTTGCGGAATGGGCGGTGTTGGTTGGCGACATCGAGGCCATTCTCACCCAGATGGCGCAGAACGGGGTTGACGTGGCGGCGATGCAAGTGGGCGCAGCCGTATCGACTGACCTTGCCAACGAAAAGGCCATCGCCTACGCCCGCCGCCGTGCTGCCGAAATGGTGGGGATGCGGTGGGTCGATGGCGTGTTGCAACAAAACCCGAGTGCGAAATGGGCCATCACCGAAGGGACGCGGAATTACCTGCGCGACTTGGTGGCCCAAGCGATGGAAAACGGGTGGTCGAATGACCGCCTAGCCGAGGAGGTGTTGGCAAGCCGTGCGTTCTCTGCCGAGCGGGCCGAAACCATTGCCCGCACTGAAACGGCCCGCGCCGATGTCGAGGGCAACATGGCGACCTACCGTGAAAGCGGCGTTGTAAACCGCAAACGGTGGATTGTCGGCGCAGGGTGTTGCCCTGATTGCCAAACGATGGAAGGGGTCGAAGCTGACCTCGATGATGACTTCAACTACTTGGGGGAGGCGATTGACGCCCCGCCCGCGCACCCTAACTGCCGCTGTGACGTGGTTCCCATTATTGAAAGCGAGGATTGAAAATGAGCAAGTTCAAGATTCCCCTGTACGCAACCAAGGTTGCCCTGCCGTCCGGTGTGAAACAGGCAGATTCCCAAGGTTTTGTTGATGTTGACCTCAAGGTTGATATGGATGCCCTGAAAGCGATGGGGGCTGTCGAGGACTCAACCAGTGACGGCGTGGTAAACGTCCCTGCCGTATATGCAACCATGCCGAACGGCGAGGCAAAGGGGTTTATTGACACCAATGGAAACCAAATCCCGTTTTCCCTGTTTGCGGATATTGCCACGACCGTTCAAAAAAAGACCGCCGCAGGGATTGGTCAGCTTGTGCTAAACGCGCAACCGTCCATCACCGAAACCGTGCCGACACAAAGCGGCAACCGTTACTACATCGACTTTATTAACGGAAGCGATAGCAACAACGGCACTTCGCCCGCAACCCCGTGGAAAAACATCACGAAACTGGTGGGCTTGAATTGCGGCAACGGCGCAATCATCTTCATCGCTGGCGCAAAAGAGGATGGAACGCCGATTGAGTACGTTTATGAGGACACATGGGCCAACTATAAGTCCGCCCCCTCTTTTCCGTACAACGGCGCAGACAATCTTGCAAGCTCAAACGCGTCCGCCCCTGTCATTGTCCGCCCCTATTGGCCCCGTGGGAACGCCGGCGTCAAGCCGATTATTCGCCACTACGCTTCGATTGCCGCAAGTGATTGGACGCAGGAAACCGGTCTTGGCTCAAATGTGTGGTCTATTCCGTGGGTGAGCGGCGATTCAGGCATTGATTTTTCTGTTGCATACGGCGCAGACAACAAGCTCGGCATCCTTGCAACGCAGCAGGTTGCGGGTCAAGGTTACGGAAATAACGGTAACAACCCGTTGCAGATGAAGAATGTCGGCGACTACACCAAAGACGCAAACAAGTTGTACTTCTATTCGGTTGGGAACCCGACCTCCACCCACGGTTCGGTCAAGGTGTTTGGTCGTCAGTCCGTGTTTGCAAGCTCATGGCAGGGCGGGCGCAACCTGAAGGTTATGGGGCTGCAATTTGAATTGTGCTCCGCGTTTACGTTTGAAAATCAATCCACGGTAGCAGTGACGGGGCTTGAGGTTGCACGATGCACTTTTAAGAAAGCGCGTGCTGTTTACTTCAACAACAAAAACAGCAACGCATCCCCGCAGGAATGTTCGTTGACCATCCGTGACAACGTGTTTGAGGACATCCCGCATAGCGCAATCCGCATTTCCAGTTTTGGCGGAACTGCGGGGAACACAGTGTCTTATGAAATCTACCGAAACCAAATCAACGGTGGAAACTTGTCTGCCTCTTATGGTGGTGCGCTTGCATACTTGACCGCAAAGGGCGGCACGAAGCACCATGCTTGGGGCAATTATGGCTACGATTGTCGCAACGGGGCTGGCGGCAATAACATTGATGGCTCATTTATCTATTGTGACGTTGGCACGGATGCTGCGCTTGTGTTCGGAAATGTAGCAGAACGGTGCGGGGTGGCGTTCCAACAAAACAACGCCAAGAACTGCTTGGTGGTTTCCAATCTGGCAATCGACTGCCCCGTGTTTGTAATGACAACCGGCGCACAAGACGCTCCGACCGCAAATATCTCCTGCATTGTTGCTCAAAATACTTGGTTGTGGACGGGGCGCGTAAACCCCGCTGACATTCAGTTAGGGCCAGGAATCAGTGTTAATTTGCCCGTGTTTGCTGAATGGAATGATGGTCTTGGAACCTACCCTTTTGCAAGCTACACCTCGGTCAACAACCTTGCAATCATGGTCGATTCGTCCGGTTTTTCAGGCAAGAAAGTTGCCGATTACGATAGTCGTTACACCGGCACAACATTGGTTGCCGGCCTTGCGGCTTTTGGTTTTGGTGGTGCGCCCCTTGTGACAAATAACGGTGCTGCTGTCCCTGCCGCGATCACGGTGGAAAGCGGTTTTTCGGAAGATATTTTCCCTGACGCCGCAGTTGGGAGCGCCCGCCCCGCGCTTGATTCAGCGATTGCAGGCGCGGGCATCCCGTTGTCGATTACCTACAAGGATATTTGCGGCAATAGCTTCACCACCCCCCCCGCCGTTGGGTGTTATGAGCCGATGGCATGAAGCGCGCCGTCCTGATTGAACTGCTGATCGGTCCCTTCGTCCTGCTTGCCCTGTTTGGCATGGTGCTGTGGGACTTGGTGCGCGGAAAGAGCCTGCAACCGCCGCAGGACGGCGACCAAAACCAATAACCCGCTTCGGCGGGTTTTTTATTCCCGAAAGGAACTGAAATGAAGATTTTTTTCGACATCCAAAAGGTCGATGAAGAACAGAAGATGGTGTTCGGCTACGCCAGCACCGAAGCGCTCGATTCGCAGGGCGAAGTAGTGAAGCGCGAAGCGATTGAAACCGCACTCGATGACTACATGAAGTTCGCCAACATCCGTGAAATGCACCAACCGTCCGCCGTGGGCGTGGCGAAGGAAGCCACAATGGATGACAAGGGTTTGTATATCGCCGCCAAGGTGGTTGACCCCGTGGCTTGGGACAAGGTGAAAGAGGGCGTTTACAAGGGCTTCTCCATCGGCGGCAAGGTGACTTCCCGCGATGACGTGAACAAGACCGTCATTACCGGCCTCAAGCTGACTGAAATTAGCCTTGTTGACCGCCCCGCCAACCCCGAAGCTACCTTTGACGTGTTCAAGGTGGATGACGAAGCCGAGCCGGAAGGTGACGCAGTGGAGCCGAGCGAGGTTCCCGCCGAAGTGGTGGATGCCGCCGAGGAAGCAAAAGAGGACGTGGCAACCCCGCCGGCAGAAAAGGCCGAGGTTCCGCAGACCGACATCGACACCCTCGCCGCCATGCTCGACAAGGGCGAAATCACCCCTGCCCGCCTGATCGAACTGGCGACCAAGGACAACGCCGCGAAGGGCTTGGCAACCGTGGCATGGTTCGCCAACCTGCTGAACGAAGTGACCTACCTGATGCAGGAAACCGCTTGGGAAGCCGAGTACGAAGGCGACAACTCCGAAATGCCGAACAAGATCAAGGCATGGCTGGCGACCGGCGTGAAACTGCTTGGCGAACACGTTGCCGAGGAAGGCGCGGAAGCCGTTGCATTGGCGGAAGAAACCGGCGACCTGTCCAAGGCTGGCGCGAAGTTCAGCAAGGCAACCAAGGCTGCGCTGGCGAACCTGCACAAGACCATCAAGGAATGTTCCGATCACCTTGACGGCTTGGGTTACGCCGAAGCCGAGGAAGCCGAGGACGCAGACAAGGCCGATGCAACCGGCGACCTGTCGAAGTCCCTGTCCAAGATTGCCGAACTGGAAAGCGAACTGGCAAAGGCCGGCGACCGCATCAAGGAACTGGAAGCCATGCCGACCGTTGGCAAGGCGCTCCTGATGGCTGTGTCGAAGCACGAAGAAACCATCACCGCCGCACAAGCCGAGCCGGTCGATCACACCGTCCTCAAGGCTGACGGCACGGTGGATCATGAAGCAACCGCACTGGCACTAATCAAGGCGGCGCAGAGCAAGCCCATCCTGCGCTAATCATCAACCAACCTGTTCACACCACAATGTCCGCCAACGCGGACTTTTTACCCTGTTTTGCACCACAACGCCCGCTACTGCGGGCTTTTTCATTTGAAAGGAAATACCATGAACGTGAATGAAACTCTGGACTTGGTGAAGGGCGCTTTGGCCTCCCCGTCCGAAGAACTGGCGAAGTCGATCAGCCTTGCAACCGGCCTGACCGCCTACGACCTGCAAGCACCCGCGAAGAACCTGTATCCCGTTGCCACTCCGATCCGTAACAAGATCGCCCGCGTTGGCGGTGGTGCTGGTACTGCGACCAACTGGAAGGTTGTGAGCAACATCCTCGGCTCCGGCTTCAATGCGATGCCGTGGGTTCCCGAAGGTCAGCGTACCGCCCGCATGTCTTACCAAACCGCTGACAAGGCGGCTTCCTATGTGACCATCGGCGAAGAAGATCAGATCACCTATGAAGCCATCAACGCCGCCCGTGGCTTCGAAGATGCCAAGGCCCGCATGGTGATGCGCCTGCTGCAAAAGATGATGCTCAAGGAAGAAGATGCCATTATCGGCGGCAACAAGTCCCTCGCACTGGGTACGCCGACCACTCCGACCGTTTCCAACTCCGGTTCCGGTGGCTCCATTGGCGCTGCGACCTACAACGTGATCGTGGTTGCCCTGACCTACGAAGGCTTCCGTAACTCCTCGCTGTCTGGTGGCGTTGCGACCTCGCAGAACATCACTGGCGCTGACGGTCAAACCTACACCCTGTCGGGCGGTTCCTCGCAGAAATCCGCCGCCGGTTCGACCACCACTTCCGGTTCGTCCAGCACGATTTCCGCTTCGACCCCTGTTGTGAACGGCGCTGTCGGCTACGCATGGTTCGTTGGCACTTCCGGCAACGAAAAACTGGAAGCGATCACCACGATCAATTCCGTGCGCCTGACCTCTTTGGTTGGCGGCTCCCGTCAAAACGCCTCCGCAATCACTGCCGACAACAGCCGCAACGTGAACTATGCGTTCGATGGCCTGCTGTCCAACGTGTTCGGCGGCACTGGCGCTTACGTCAACGCACTGGCAACCGGCACTGTCGGCACTGGTACTGTATTGACCGCTTCCAACAAGGGCTCCGTGGTGGAAATCGACACCATGCTCAAGACGATGTGGGACAACTACCAAGTTTCCCCGACCGTCCTGTTCGTCAACGCACAGCAGTTGCAAGACATCACGACCAAGGTGCTGAACTCTGCATCTGGCCCGCTGTTGCGCTTCAACGCTGACGTGCAGAGCAACGAACCCATCGCCATCATGGCGGGCAACGTGGTTGGTTGGTACTTCAACCCGTTTGCACTGAACGGTGGTTACAAGATCCCCGTCATGATTCACCCGACCCTGCCGAGCGGCACCATCCTCGCATGGGCCGACAACCTGCCGGCGCAGTACCAGTCCAACGAAGTGCCGAACGTGGCTGAAATCAAGACCCGTGCGGACTACTACCAAATCGACTGGCCGCTCCGCACCCGCGCTCAAGAGGTTGGCGTGTACGCCGAGGAAGTTCTCGCCGTGTATGCCCCGTTTGCGATGGGCGCGATCACCAACATCGCCGCAGGCTAACCAACCCCCTACCCCATAGGGGTTTCTCCAACCCTACCCGCCCCGAGTGGTGGGTAGGGACTTTTTGAGAGGACGAATCATGAAATTGAAAGCACCCGAAGGTTGCACCGGAATTTCCATCGGCGGCAACTGGTACGAAACCGACAAGACGGGCCACTGCGAACTGCCCGATACGATCAACATTGGCGATGCTGAATCGCATGGCTATACGGTGGTAAATGACGAACCCGCGCAATCCGGCAAGGGTGGGCGGAAAAAGAAATCTGACAGCGTGGCTCCCGCTGACGCTGCGGCCCCTGCTGACGGCGATCAGGACGCGGGCAATACCGAGGCATTACCCAAGGAAGAAAACGCGGCTGACGGCGATTCTGTCGCTCCCGTTGATGTGAACTCCTCCGAGGCTGATGCGTAATCATGGCTAACCTGACCACCCTCGCCGATGTGAAGCGCTACCTCGGGGTGACGGCAAGCGGCGATGACGCCGTGCTGAATGACCTGATCGCGGCGGCAAGCCAATTCCTCCAGACCTTGATGAACAGGGAAATTCTGTCAACTGGTTACGCCGAGATTTATGACGGCGCGGGTGGAA
>Ga0172367_10009320_pt1 | contig 10791 bp, 5 predicted proteins | sample Lak10m_FD_114542 | JGI IMG/M metagenome (GOLD analysis project Ga0172367, IMG submission 114542) | Freshwater microbial communities from Kabuno Bay, South-Kivu, Congo - kab_022012_10m | ecosystem: Environmental > Aquatic > Freshwater > Lake | place: Democratic Republic of the Congo: South-Kivu...
AAAGTAGAACATTCAATTGGCAGATTCAAGCGTTTCCGCTTTTTATCTGATCGGCTGAGATGCTGTGATTTTGCCTTTATAATTTAATTGCTGAAATCTGTGGAGAATTGTAGAATCATACCATAACCTATTGATTTACGTAGCACAACCACACTCATTAACCTCTTTAAGATTATCCAAATAAAAATTACTATTACTATGCAAAAGCGTCTATTTGCTTTTTTTGTGGGTATTAATAAGTATCAGCACCCTACCGGTTTTTCAACATTATCGGGTGCCGAGTCAGATGCCCAGCGGATGGATGCATTTATTCGGGAAATAAATACAGATTTTGATTATCAACCACAACTTCTGTTGGGAAGCGAAGCCACGCGTGCCAATATTATTCAGGGCATCCGTACACACCTGGGGCAGGCCAATAGCGACGATGTCGCATTGTTCTATTTTTCAGGACATGGACTACGGGAGCGCGCTCCCTTGGCATTCCATGATCCGACCTCGACAGTTGCCTTGGAAAGTATCGCTTGCTATGATAGCTACACTTCAGATTCATTACATGGTTTAGCCAATAAAGAACTGCGGTACCTGCTGCATCAGGCTGCTGGGAATCATCCACACCTGGCTGTTATTACCGATTGTTGCCATTCCGCAACAGCTACTAGAGGCGGGTTATCGGTTCAGCGAAGGAGCGCTGCGGCCGAGTTTTATGAGATGCTTCCTACTCGAAATTGGCAGCATTTTCTATTTGCAGGGGAATTGTCCGGCGGGGTATCGCTTACAGCACTTGAATTGGATACCGTGCTGCCCCATGCCGCACATTTGCACTTGGCAGCCTGTATGGCAGAACAGTCTGCCTACGAAGTCAGCGGCCAGGGTTTATTTACTTCCCATGTTTTGGAAGTCCTCCGGCAATCAGGCGGAGCCGTTTCGTACACCGAATTGAGGGATCGGGTAGATAGCCTGCTCCATTCCCGGACAGTTCAATACCAACAAACGCCTAGTATCTACACGCCGAGGGGTAGCTTGTTGGCAGATGCAGCATTCCTGGGAATGAATCGGCTTAAAAGTAAAGTAACCCTAACAGTAACCGTTGGCGAAAATAATATTCGTATAAACCGCGGATTAATTCATGGGATTCCTGAGAGTAATAACCAAGATGGTATTGAAATCAATATTTATGAAAAAGACAATCCCGCGCTCGGAGAGGTCGCCTCTGCCATAGTATGGCATACCGGTCTGACTACTTCAGAAATTCGACTGGTTGGTACAGCTAATTTGAGGAGGAACGGTGTTTATGAGGGGCAAATTCATGGACTATACCAACGCGATTTTAATGTGGCGCTGTACAGTGCGGATTCAGAATGCCTGGGTCGGCAGTCCATTAAATCTGCTTTTCGCCAGGCGTTTCAAAAAGAGATAGCTGAAATACCAGCGTCAAATACCGATTGTATCGTTGTATTACATGCCAATCGGATAACCTTAGCACATCCTGATTCGGACTACGCATCATTTGATGAAAATAAATACCTGCCGCTTGCAAAACAACTGGATGGCTATTCACCTGAAAATATTTCAGAAGTTATTCGGTATTTACAAAAAATTGCCCAATATCAGGCTACCCGTAACATCACTAATAAAAATTCATCTTTGCTTTCATCATCATACCCGCTTAAAATTGGGCTTGGTAGCGGTGATGTGCCTACCAGTTGGGCCACGTGGAATGAGGTAGAGAGATGTTATGATATCAATTTAGTCGAAAGCATGGCAGATACCCCAATGATCAATATGTTTTTGCAGGTTACCAATAGAAGTTCCAATATTTGCTATTTTAGTTTAATGTATATGTCCCAGCTTTTTGCAATTTATCCAAATTTATTGGATGACTCGGCAATGTCGCTGTCCATTGATCCTGGAAGAAATACTGAAAGAATGATTCCCTTTATGTTGGAACAGTATATTTTAGATTTTAACCAGCCTTTTGAAAAAGGTCTTTTCCGATTATTCGTTTCGCTAGAAGCCTTTTCTCTGAATGGGATGGGACAAAGAAATCTTCCCGCACCTCAAATAGCTATTGCAAAAGGGGATGCTTCGGGTAATTTTATGAATATTACTCCCCCGGTTAGACGAACTGGCTGGATCATAGTTGATTATCCCGTTCGAGTTATTAATCCGCGCTATTCTATATAACTATAATATAATCTTATAATTTATGATTGATTCAACCAATGCGTTAGTGAACCAGATTGCTAAGGTACCCACCGATGTATTAGAAAAAGGTATCGATTGGAAATACGTATCTATACTGGCTGGCATAATGTTGTTTACAGGGGTATTAGGCGGATTAGCTAACTCGCTGAATGCTAAAAAGGAAGATAGGGATTATGTGCGCAGCATACTGTTGGGCATTGTGGCTACTTTGACTATTCCTCTATTCCTAAAAATTGTGGATAGCCAAATCATTGCCGATAGTGGTAATTTAAATAATTATAATATTCTTGTCTTTACAGGATTTTGTGTATTGGCTGCTTTCTATGCTATCAATTTTTTAGAGGGACTCTCCAGCAGGATTCTTCAGGACCTCGAGAAAAAGGTAGATCAAACAGACCAAAAACTTACGGCAACGGACGAAAAACTTCAGGAAACTGCACAGAAAACAGATCTTGTATTGGATGCCCAAATTTATTCCAGTCCCAAAATCGAAGATGGAGAAAAATCAGTACGGAAAGGGGGCTACCGAGCACTGGTCGAGGGCGAACAGAATCCTCACTTAGTGGTAGAGGCCGCCTTTGATAAAAATCTCGAGACTTTAGATTCACTGGTAGATAAAACCGGCCTTAAACCGGAAGAGGTCCAGCAAGTTCTTACCGATTTGATACAAAAGGGTATTATCCAAAAATCTACGCATCGCGGTAAGGAGGTTTTTGGAAGGGTTTGAAACATCTACTTGAGTCCTCCACGGCGCGCTACACAATCCAAATTTCACCGTTCAGGCAAAAGCACGGAGAATAGGTTAAGGTCAATACACCAAGATTTCCTATATTTGTTGGCCTCTTCCTCCGGTTATCCCACCAAATCGTCCGTATGCGACCTGCCTCCTCGTTTTTTCAATCCCTTCCTCCCACCGCACGAACCATCCTCATCGGCGACGTGCATGGATGTTTAAGCGAACTGCAGGGGTTGCTCAGCCAGTGCCTGTTGCGGCCGGGCGACCAGCTCATCTTTATGGGGGACCTCATTCAAAAAGGACCTGATTCAGCTGGTGTGCTGCGCCTGGTTCAGTCGCTGCGCCAAACCTATACCGTGCGACTCCTGCTGGGCAACCACGAAGAAAAATTCTTGCGCTACTTGCACCATCGGGACCATGATCCCAAGGCCCTGGCTCAAATGACAGCGCTCTCTGATTTTGAAGTCCTGGCCGCACAGCTTTCTGCCGCAGATATCGATCTCCTGCAAGCGGGGTACTATGCCCTCCGCTTACCCGAAGCCGGCTTGTTGCTGGTGCATGGCGGCATTCCGGCTTCCTCCCAGCTGGATTTGGCCAACCGAGATTATCCCTACGCCGCCGATTATCCGCGGGATACAAAAAAAGCGCTTCAATTGCTAACCAAAACGCGCCACCTCAGCCCACAGGGTCATTTCGTAGCCCTCGGCCAGGAAAATGCCCAAACGCGGTTTTGGGCAGAGACCTACGATGGCCGTTATGGTACCGTGGTTTTTGGACACCAGCCTTTTATGCAGCCTCTGCCGTATCGCTTCGCACACGCCATCGGACTGGATACGGCCTGTGTGTACGGGGGCTGGTTGTGCGCTTGTATGCTGGATGGAACGGAGCTGGAATTTGTATGCGTGAAAGCGAAGATGGAATACGCCCGAAATGTGTTTAATTAGTAAATTGGACATATAATTTCGTTCGATGAAAATAAATCAGAAAGGGGCTGGATCAATCGGTATCTCAACGATGGTGATCCCAGTGGAGGTTCGATGTTCGGTTGAGGAGTTGCTCAGTTATTTCCCAATACAGCCTGTAGTCGACGATAGCCCAATCGATTCTACCAAGTACTTCGCATTTGTTGCAAACAGCGTGATTGGGAAGGAAAAGGCTATCCTCAAGCCCTATAAGTTTCGCCTAGATCAGCTCAAGTTCAACCCCCCGGGTCAGGACAGCAAGGGGCTGTTCAGCCAGGCCCGGATTGCCATCGGCAGTACCGGGATATCTGACCCGGCCGATGCGGAGGCTGAATCGTACCTGGAGTTTTCGATAGCCGATATTTGGTTTTTTCTCAACCAAGGCGCCGGCCTAGGCTATTTTTGTGTGCCTTTTCATTGGAACGCATCGGATCCGGAAGTGCTGCTGCGCGGATTGGCAGCCAGCTCTTTTTTTCGGTTTACCGAGAATGGCAAAAATTCCCTTTTTTCTGTTGGTGGCACTTCCTTCGCCGAGATGTCGGTGCTGGCTATGCTAAAAGGGTTTTTTCCCGGCCTTCTTGCCGGTATTCCAAACGGAAAGGCCGCGGGTTCGCCTATTCAGATAATCGGTAAAAAACCAATTCTTTTGCATGTGCTTCACTGGAATGCTGGGGGCGGTATCCAACAGCGGCATCGGCAAGCCTACCAGATCCTTCGTGTGGCCAAGCGCCAAAACCTGGACGACCAGCGCCCCCTGGATCAGTCAAATACCGATTTCATATCTTCTATCTTGCTGGATAACGCGATTGGTATTTATCTCATGAACGAAGGGGCGCTGGTATTGGATAGCAATGAAGATGTTAGGGCTCTGTGGAAAAAATACTTTCCTACTTTTCTACTTGCTGTAAACCAACGCCAGTTGCTCATCCACCTGGTGGCCCAGATAATGGCTGCCGATATTAAGGTGCCTATTTTGTCGAAAGAAGACCTGGAAGGAGTCCGTGAAAACGAGCACCTTCTGCTGATGCGGCAGGCTAAGACGACCATGGAACACCTGCATACCCACATTATCCAACTCCAGTTGAAACAAATCTTTTATTCGGTAGCCCATACCGATGAGCTCAACATTTTTCTGCACAAGCTCCAGGAGCGTTTCCGAATCAGCCATTTATTGCAGGACATCAAGGAAAGCGTGGGCGAGTTGCACCAAATCCTCGAGGCTATTTCCGCCCACGATCATTGGCTGCGCGAAAAAAAACGGGAGCTGGCCATTAACCTGGTTGGACTGTTGATTGGTGCGCTGGGGGTTATCTCTACTATCGAAGATATCTTGGATAACAACAGCGCCAGTATGCTGCACCACAATATCAGCTATGGAGTAGTCGCGGCCATAACCCTGGGCTTAGGTGCCTATTTCGTGCGCAAAGGCTCCGTATCCTGATGTTTGTCCGCTTCAAGTCCCTTTGTTTTTATCAAAAAACAAAAAAATATTTATTTTTCATAAAACTATAACACGCAAATAATCAAAACTTTAAATAGGGGAAATACCATTTCCTCTATTTTTTTTAGGGGGTGTCTGGCAACGTATGTATCTTAAACTCTCATGAAGCGATGAGGTAATAGGCAATTTTCAAGCGATTTTGGATGTCGGTTAAGGGTATGCGCTGTTTGCTGCAGCCTAAAAAATTGAACGATCATTTTTAATGCTTTCCTGATATGACGGACTTGAATCGTGAATTGGTGGATACGCTCCCCACCCCGCTTTCGGATGTATATGCCGCCTTTAAGGCCGAGTCAGATGGCCAACCTTTTCGCAAGGTTCATCGACTAATCGACCTGATAGAGGTATGCTGCAAGATGTACACCGCGGCTTCTATTGCGACCTTCCTGCTCGCGTTGCGCACCAGGATGGAGGCTGGGGTCAATCCTATGAGTGAAGATTCTTTTACCAAGATCAAGGTGATGTTGGCTGCCGGATTAAGAACGCCCAGCTTGGGTATCTGGTGGCTGTTTGCCCGAGAGATATCCAGTGTATTAAAAGAACTCCAGATTCCCCATATACTGCCCGGAGGGGAACAGGAGTTGTTGGACAAACAAAGCCTTATTTTTAGGGCCTTTGATGGTGAAAACAACCTTATCGCCTTTCGCAACAAGTATGCGCACGGGGCTACGCCATCCGATGCGTCCTGTGAGAAGGACCTGCAGGAGAAGGTGCCCCAGGTATTGCGTATGTTGGAAGCAGCCAAGTCGCTGCACCAGGTCAAATTGGTAATATGTGCCCACGATGGGAAGTTGTGGGATACGAAAGGGGGGAAGTTTTATCCATTCGAAGGCAATATGCAGGCACTGCCCAATCATTCCTGGTTTTGTTCGGATACACGGGAAGCCGATATCTATCCCATCCTAACTTTCAAACAGCATGAGGAGGACGGGAAAGTCCATTTTTATTTCTACAACGACCTAAAAGAAAAACAAGCTGGTTTTCTGAACTACCCGCGTGCCGACCATTTTAAAGACAGCAATTTGAGGGCAGCGCTGCTCGAACAGATCAATATTGAGGAGTGGAGAAAGATTTCCAACGTAAAAATGGACCCCTTCCGGCAGTTGGTGGAGATGCTGACGGAAGTATTTAAGGGAAGAAAAGAAGCATTGGGTAAAATCGCCGAATTTCTTGGGGATTCGAAAAGCCGGTACTTATGTGTCTGGGGAGCACCTGGGGTAGGGAAGAGCGCCTTGTTGGCACAGTGCTCCCGCATTGCATCGAATAGGGAATGGAGGATATACAGCGAATCGGTAGATGGCGAGATCAACTGGCCGTTTGGTACCGTGTATTTAGTAGATTTTTTTATCCGACGCGGCGCGAAAAACAAGGCGATTGATTTTTTTGATAGCGTCAATAGCCGGCTGGATGTGCAGTTTAGCCTCAAGCTGGATCTGGGGACATCCGACAGAGAGAAGGGCGATTTGTTTGATCAGCGTTTGCAGACTATTTCAAAACTACTAAAAGACGATCAGCAATTGCTCTTGATTATTGATGGCCTGGATGAAATCGAGCACCAGGATCCCCTGCTGAGCCTGCTTCCCAAAATTTTGCCAGACAAGGTTAAAATGATTTTTGGCGCCCGGCCACAACCGGAACTGCGCATCGACTTTTACGAGCAACTGGATCGAGAGCGCAAAACGGCATTTGATCTGGATGGCTTGTCTAAAGAGGATACTCGCGCGGTGTTGATGGAGCATGTGAGCAAGTACGAGCTGGAACAATCCTACGTAGAGAAGGTAGCCTCGGCGAGCGAGGGAAACCCATTGTATTTGAAACTCTTGTGTATGGAGCTGGAGAAAAATACCGCCAGCCTGAACCAGATTACCGTCCTGCCCGCCCAAATGGAAGACCTGTACCGAAGCACCCTGCATCACCTGGAAGCCAGAAGTGCGGGCATCACCCAGTTTTTGATTTATCTCGCAGCAGCGAAAGATTTTGTCTCTCCCGAACTATTGGCCTCCTGGATGGAGATAGAAACGCCGCAGCTTCGGAATAAATACCTGGATAAGTGCCTGGAGTTGCTGTTCGAAAACTCGCTGACAGAGAATTTGGAGGATTATCAATTATTTCATGAGTCCCTGCGGGGATATTTAAAGGATACCTACCCGTCTGAATACAGGAAATGCGAAGAAAGGATTTCAGATTGGTGTTTTTGCTGGCGATTGCCCGGCAAAGTAGAACCTGCCTTCGAGAGAGACAGTCTGACCTATGCCATGCATTTCGCGACCGATCATCTGTATGAAAGTTATCAGGCGCATTTTAAGGAAAAGCGTAAAGACGCCTTTGAAAATAGGTCCAGGCAGTTGTTTGCGCTTGTCAAGGAGGAAAAATGGCGCGCGCTAAATTTTGAGATCTGCGGCAATGGACATGTGTTAGGGAGAAGTTACCAGTATGTTCAGCGGCTTTTGTTGCAAGAGGATATAACGGGGTCCCGGATGCAGGAATTTTTCCAATATGCCTACCATCGCCACGAAGAACCTGCGCGGCGCTATATCGAGCAGCGCAATGAATTGACCAGACCGGTTGCGACCAAGGAGCTACCTACTCATTTCGAGCGGGTGCCCGCCCTGGCGCAGATGGGCGCGCGCGCAGATGATAAGGTGATGCTGGCTTTGCTTCCCCTTTGGGTGAACCGCCGCGCCGGGCATCCTATTCCTGCTGCGCTGGAGGCCCAGGTATCCAGCTGGCTCGAAACCTCCCGCAACACAGCGCTTATTAAGCTTTGGAAGATGTCGCGGGCGAAAAGCGGTTCATTGCAATGAACCAATAGACGAATTGTCTGGTAGAATGGGCCAGGTGGTAAAAAAACACGATTTATATACCTAAAATAACACGCTAAGCCATGAAAACAATCAGACTAATGGAGCCGGAGGCGACCCAACGCCTCTTCCAGAAAGAGGGCTGGGGGAAATACGGCATATTTGTCGATAGCGAAGGGGCAGAGGCGCCCCTGGTAAATGTACAGGAGTATGCCGAGGTGGCAACCGGGGATTATATGGTGCTTAGGATAGGTGAGAGGTATAGGCTTTTCCTTGATGGGTACCCTGAGGAACAACTCCAGTTCCGGCTCTATGAAATTCCGGGATTGGGAATCTCGGTGGCTATCAACCAGAAGGTAGTATTTCTCCAGGTGGCGAAGCAAGCCAGCGCCGCGGATATCGCAGCGATTGGCCTGCATTATCCCGATTTGGAAATACTGGACTTTGGCACCAAACAGAATACAAGTATCCAGGACTTGCAAGCACTCACGACTTGTCGACACCTACACAGCCTCCACCTAAATCACTGTCCAAATTTGCGCGATATTTCTGCCCTTCCGGAATGGCCGGAACTAAAGGCATTATGGTTAAGTGGTTTTTCGGATACAGCCCAATTTCAGTTTATTTCCGCTTGCTCTAAGTTGGAAGTGTTGGCTCAAGGTTCTTGCCAATTTCCCGATGTGAACCATTTAAAATCGTTGGAGCATCTGCAAGTTTATGAAGTCTTTAACAATCCGATACTGAAAGATATTTCTGGAATAGCAGCTTTAGGTTCGTTGACGAGTCTGGATTTGAGTGGGTGTAAAAATTTGCAAGATATCTCCTTATCTGGATTAGGTTCCTTGACCAGTCTGGATTTGAGTGGGTGTAAAAATTTGCAGGATATCTCCTTATCTGGCTTAGGTTCGTTGACGAGTCTGGATTTGAGTAGTTGTAAAAATTTGGAAGACATCAGCTCCTTGGCTGGATTAGTGTCGTTGACCAGTCTGGATTTGAGTGGGTGTGGAAATTTGGTAGATATCAGTTCCTTGGCTGGATTAGTGTCGTTGACCAGTCTGTATTTGAGTGGGTGTAAAAATTTGGTAGACATCAGTTCCTTATCTGGATTAGGTTCGTTGACCAGTCTGTATTTGAGGGGGTGTAAAAATTTGGTAGACATCAGTTCCTTATCTGGATTAGGTTCGTTGACGAATCTTAATTTGAGTGAATGTGCAAATTTGGTAGATATCAGCCCCTTATCTGGCTTAGGTTCGTTGAAGAGTCTTAATTTGAGTGAATGTGCAAATTTGGTAGACATCAGCCCCTTATCTGGCTTAGGTTCGTTGACGAATCTTAATTTGAGTGAATGTGCAAATTTGGTAGATATCAGCCCCTTATCTGGCTTAGGTTCGTTGACGAGTCTTAATTTGAGTGAATGTGCAAATTTGGTAGACATCAGCCCCTTATCTGGCTTAGGTTCGTTGACCATTCTGGATTTGCGTGGGTGTAGTGATTTGCAAGATATCAGCCCCTTATCTGGCTTAGGTTCGTTGACCATTCTGGATTTGCGTGGGTGTAGTGATTTGCAAGACATCAGCCCCTTATCTGGCTTAGGTTCGTTGACGAGTCTGGATTTGCGTAGTTGTAAAAATTTGGTAGACATCAGTCCCTTGGCTGGCTTAGGTTCGTTGACGAGTCTTAATTTGAGTGAATGTGCAAATTTGGTAGACATCAGCCCCTTATCTGGCTTAGGTTCGTTGACGAGTCTGGATTTGAGTTGGTGTAGTGATTTGGAAGACATCAGCCCTTTATCTGGCTTAGGTTCGTTGACGAGTCTGGATTTGTATGGATGTAGTGGTGTGCAAGACATCAGCTCCTTGGCTGGATTAGTGTCGTTGACCAGTCTGGATTTGGGTGAATGTGAAAATTTGCAAGACATCCGTTCCTTGGCTGGATTAGTGTCGTTGACGAGTCTGGATTTGTATGGATGTAGTGGTGTGCAAGACATCAGTCCCTTGGCTGGATTAGTTTCGTTGACGAGTCTGGATTTGAGTGGGTGTAAAAATTTGCAAGATATCTCCTTGGCTGGATTAGTTTCGTTGACCAGTCTGAATTTGAGGGGGTGTAAAAATTTGCATAATATCTCTTTATCTGGATTGGTGTCGTTGACCAGTCTGGATTTGAGTGGGTGTAGTGAATTGGAAGACATCAGCCCTTTATCTGGCTTAGGTTCGTTGACGAGTCTGGATTTGAGTGGGTGTAGTGATTTGGAAGACATCAGCCCTTTATCTGGCTTAGGTTCGTTGACGAGTCTGGATTTGAGTGGGTGTATTGATTTGCAAGACATCAGCTCATTATCTGGATTGGGTTCGTTGACCAGTCTGGATTTGAGTGGTTGTGAAAATTTGGCAGACATCAGTTCTTTATCTGGATTGGGTTCGTTGACCAGTCTGGATTTGAGGGGGTGTAAAAATTTAGCAGACATCAGTTCTTTATCTGGATTGGTGTCGTTGACCAGTCTGGATTTGAGTGGGTGTGGAAATTTGGTAGATATCAGTTCCTTGGCTGGATTAGTGTCGTTGACCAGTCTGGATTTGAGTGGGT
>Ga0172367_10009321_pt1 | contig 10791 bp, 10 predicted proteins | sample Lak10m_FD_114542 | JGI IMG/M metagenome (GOLD analysis project Ga0172367, IMG submission 114542) | Freshwater microbial communities from Kabuno Bay, South-Kivu, Congo - kab_022012_10m | ecosystem: Environmental > Aquatic > Freshwater > Lake | place: Democratic Republic of the Congo: South-Kivu...
AAGAAATCTACTAATAATGGTCGGTGTCCTCATCTATACCATCAGTGATTTTTACTATCTCTGGTTGAGCCAGAGCGATAGTTATCAATATGCAAGTTTGAGCGATGCGGGATGGTTACTTGGGTTTATCTTGATTGCCAATTCGTATTGGTTTGCCCCTGATGAAGAGAGCCATCCGAGAAGCTTTAATCCGGTGGTTATAACCTTGGCGCTAATCGCTAGTTCGCTAATCTTGGCAATTAGCGTTTTACGTCCTGATTACTTTCCCCGCTTCGTGCTAATTCCGACATTTGCCACGATTGCGCTGGCATTTTTACGGATGGCAGTTGCGATGAGTGATGCCCGAAAAATGAGCGATGAGCGAATCTTGGCGCGCACTGATGAGCTAACCGGGCTGGCTAACCGCCGCCGCTTTATCGCTGAGTTCGAGCGATTTCAGAAAAATACTGGTTCGCTGTTAATTCTCGATCTAGATGGTTTCAAACCGGTTAATGATCGCCTTGGTCATCAAGTTGGCGACCAACTACTTCGCCAGGTAGCTAAACGCTTTGAGCGAGTAATGCCTCGTGGTGCTCTACTGGCACGCCTGGGCGGTGATGAATTTGGCGCGCTCGTTCCGGGAGATGAAGGTTTCGAAACAGCTGTTGCTCTCCGCGCCACGCTCTCCTTTCCGTTTCGCATCGATGGCAACGAGATTGCGTTAAGTGTTTCGATTGGCGAAGCTCGGATTGATCCAAGTGAAGGTGGGGAGCCAAATCTTCTTAGGCGAGCAGATGAAGCGATGTATCAAGCAAAACGGAGCAAGCTAGGCGTTTTCCGGTGGGGCGATGCGATTAGGAGTTGAACCTTGACGGTCATATGATTCCCGCCGTCCGATGTAAAACCGAATGGGGTGAGATCCTCTCCACAAAGGAGGCAACTAATTGAGTGCACGCTTTACCAATAAGGTATTAATTCTCGGAGCCGGTTCGGTCTCCCAATCAGTTCTTCCACTCCTAATAGAACATCTAGTCGATGCTAAACAAATCACAATTATGGATCAGCGAGACAATAGATCCCGCGTTAAATCTGCGCTTGATAAAGGCGCTGCTTATATTCAAGATCAGATAACTCGTGAGAATCTAGATTCACAACTCTCTAAATTCCTTAAAGCCGGCGATTTTCTTCTTGATCTCGCTTGGAATATTGATGCCAACACAATTTTGCAATGGTGCTATGACCATGGCGTGCTCTATCTAAACACCTCAATTGAAGAGTGGGATCCATATGTTGGTGGCGCTAATCGCCATCCATTAGAGCGAACTCTTTATTACCGCCATATGCGGATGCGCGAGATGCGCTCAACTTGGACGAAGAAGGGCGCAACCGCAATTGTTGAACATGGAGCGAACCCTGGACTTGTTTCTCATCTAGTTAAAAAAGCGCTTGTTGATATCGCCACTAAAGGCTTGAAGGATAAAAAATTTAGCTCGGATGTTGAAAGCGCGCTTGGTGAGGAACGCTATAACGATCTCGCACATCTTTTAAATGTAAAGGTAATTCATATTTCTGAGCGAGATACCCAGATAACTAATCGACCGAAACAATGGGGCGAATTTGTTAATACCTGGTCGGTGGAAGGTTTCTACGAAGAAGGCGTTGCCCCTGCGGAACTCGGTTGGGGAACCCATGAAAAAACCCTGCCAGTAAATGCTTATGAACACCCAACTGGCCCAAGAAATCAGATTGCAATAGCCCAACCTGGTGCAATAACTTGGGTTAGATCTTGGGTACCCCATTTTGAAATCCAAGGAATGGTTATTCGCCATGGCGAAGCATTCACAATCTCAGATCACTTATCTGTTTGGCGCGATAACAAAGCTATTTATCGTCCAACGGTTCATTACGCATACTGCCCATCAAATGAAGCGATCGTATCCATGCGCGAGCTTCAGATGCTCAATTGGGAGTTACATGAGAACCAACGAATCATGAATGATGAAATCACTGCTGGTGATGATCGTCTCGGCGTGCTGTTAATGGGCCATCCATACAAATCCTGGTGGACTGGTTCATTACTTAATATCGAGGATTCGCGAAAACTTATCCCTGGACAATCTGCTACTACAGTCCAAGTTTCGTCTGCTGTTTATGCAGCCGTTGCTTGGGCCATGAAAAATCCCGATGCCGGCCTTCTTGTTCCAGACGAGCTTCCATGGCGTGAAGTTCTAGGTTACGCCGAGAAATATTGGGGTGGCATTCACTCCGATGCCGCTGATTGGGATCCGCTAAAGAATCGAGTTGATCTCTTCGAAGGTTGGAATAACCAGAAGGTCGACAAGAGCGATCCTTGGCAATTCAGTAATTTTCTTGTGTAGCAAATTTCAGGTGACAATTAATCACCTGGTGTGCGACCATAAAGCGTGATTTGGCTATCGCGCTTTATAGTTTTGGCATTACTTTTGTTATTTTCACCAAGCGCAAACAGTTACGAAGTTCCACTCTATTGTGGAGATTCTGAGTTAAAGAAAATTAAGCGAACTGATGCCTGGCTGGGGTGCCAACCCGGTGAAATCTCTCTTGGTGCGGGCGCTTTGGTTGCTCCTTGGGAGCCGGTAAGAAGTATTCATCCCTATTTGGAGGTGCGCTTCAAAGCAGCCCAAGTTGCTGCTAAATCAGAGGGAGTTAACATTTATATAGCTTCGGGTTATCGAAGTAAATCACGGCAAACTCTTCTTTTTTCACGTGCGATGAAAAAGTATGGAAGCTATAAAACGGCTATTAAGTGGGTTCTACCTCCAGAAATCTCTCGTCATCCGATGGGATTGGCGATTGATGTGAATTATCCAAGCGATCCCAAAGGAGCTGCTTGGTTGGAACTTAATGGAGCAAAATTCGGATTATGTCGAATATTTGCAAACGAATGGTGGCATTTTGAATCGCCAATTGCTCCGGGTGGTACTTGTCCCGCATTGATTTCAAATGCGGCTGAATACCTAAAACTACCGAAAACTTAATTGGGCTTAAGCGGCTTTGCTGCTTTGATTTCTTCGAGTCGCGCCAAGGATTCCAACCTCTCCTTGGCGTGATCAACAATCGGTTCTGGATAACCTTTAGATAATCCATCTAAAACTAGCCATGGTTCATGGATATCTTCACCTGATAAATGGCGAAGTTCTGGGATAAATCGTTTGATGTATTCACCTTCGGGATCAAAGCGGCGACCTTGTTCTATTGGATTAAATACTCGGTAATACGGTGAGGCGTCAGTTCCGCAACCGGCCGTCCATTGCCAACCATGGGAATTAGAAGCCACATCATTATCAATAAGATATTTCATAAAGAAATTAGCGCCATGCTGCCATTCAATATGTAAATCTTTAACGAGAAATGAGGCAACCACCATGCGAGTTCTGTTATGCATCCAACCTTCATGAACTAATTGGCGCATCGCAGCATCCACAAACGGAAATCCAGTTTTCCCTTCACACCAAGCTTGGAAGGCTTTACCGGGTTTGGCGTAACGCATCTTCTTATACTTCACATCGTAGTAATCGCGGGAAGTGTGAGGATTGTGGTGAAGGACATCGGCATAAAACTCACGCCAAGCAATTTCTTTTCGGTAAACCTCATGTCCCTTTTTCTGGCCCAGCGGCTCGAGCATGGTTCGCGGATGAATCTCGCCCCAGCGAAGATGTGGACTCATACGACTTGTACCTTCGATACCCGGAATATTTCGAGCATCGCCATACTCATCAGCCGCGCGCTTTAGAAACTCTTTAAATCTCTTTAAAGCCGCGACTTCGCCGGCTTCTTGAATTGTGACGCCATCAGGCGCTTTCCAATCTGGAATCTTTGCGGATTTACTTGGTGCAACCAAATTTGGATTCTTCGGCGCAGCTACTGGTTTGCGCCATCCATGTGCGCTCCATGCGCGATAAAACGGTGTGTACACGCGATAGGGCGTGCCATCATCTTTTAATACCCGGCCTGGAGCAACGGCATAACTGCTTCCAACCTGGGTTAACTCAATTCCTGCCTTCTTTAATTTCTCATCTAGTTGATCTCCATAGGGCGCATATGGAAAGGCAGAGTGGATACTTGTTGCGCCACTCTTCTTCTTGAATTCACTCAATACCGCAACGGGATCGCCAGAAATTAGATGAAGTGCGCCGCCAAGTGATTCATTTAGCGCTCGCAGAGATGCTGCTAAATATGCGCGTCGATGTGCGCCGGCACGTTCGGCAATCTCTTCATCCATTATGAAGAGTGGAATTACTTCGTTTCCTTCATCAAGGCTTGCTAGGAGCGCTGGATTATCTGCAAGACGGAGATCTCGTCGGAACCAGAAGATTGCTCGATTCGCCATGGCAAGATTCAACCATCATGGAAGAGATAAAGCGCTATCAACTTCGCGGAATAAGTGGCGAGGTTAAACGGGTTCGTTTTGGCGACCGAGTTGTGGACTACTGGGCACCTGATGGAGGTAGCGATTCCTTACTTATCGCCCACGATGGTCAGAATATTTTTGATTGGCGGACTTCAACAAATTTCGCCACCTGGCGCCTCGCACAGAACGCCAGTCGCGTAGCAAACGAACTGAATCAAAGATCGCCGCTGGTAATCGCAATCTTTCACGGAAAGACAAAGCTGGATCCACATGGTCGGGCACGTGACCTATGTCCGGAAGATGCTTTTCGCGATGGCATCGCTCCGACAAAGAAACCTTCAATCGATGTTTCTCAGTTAAGAGGTAACGCATACACTTCAAAAATCTTTGAGGAAATTACGCCAGCGATTCTGGCGGAAACTAAATTAATAATTACTCCCGAGAGAAGCGCAATGATTGGCGCTTCTATGGGCGGTCTAGCAACGCTTTATGCGCTAATTAATTACAGCCCAAGATTTCATACTGCGCTCTCGCTATCAACTCATTGGAGCCTGGCCGGAGAGCCGTTAGTTGATTGGATGCTCTCTCGAATTCCAAAATCTGATCTCCATCGAATCTGGATGAGCCGTGGTGAGCGTGGTTACGACGCTGAATATTCGCCATTTCAAGATCTTGCTAATCAGAAATTAATTGAAGCAGGTTGGGAAGATAATTTCGAAAGTAAAATATTTAAAGGAGCTGGACATAACGAGAGAGCATGGGCGAAACAAATTGAACAGCCGCTTCGTTACTGGTTAGCCAAGCTTTGAGATTTGGTTCCAGCCTGCGACTGAATCAGGTTTACGTGGTCCTTCACCGACATATCTAGAAGATGGTCGAATTAATCTTCCGGTGCGCTTCTGTTCCAAGATGTGGGCCGACCAGCCGGCAGTTCGCGCTGAAGTAAACATCGGAGTGAACATATTTGATGGAACTTCTGCGAAATCAAGAAGAACTGCGGCCCAGAATTCGACATTAGTTTCAAGAACGCGATCTGGGCGACGTTCTCTGAGTTCGGCAAGAGCTGCCTCCTCTAACGCTTTAGCAATTTCATAACGTGGCGCTTTCAACTCTTCACAGGTTCGTCGCAGAGTTCTCGAACGCGGATCTTGAGCACGATAAACGCGATGGCCAAATCCCATCAATCGCTCACCTTTATCAAGTAGCTCTTTTACATACTTACGTGCGTCGCCACTCTTCTCAACTTCTTCAATCATGAAAAGTACGCGAGATGGAGCACCACCGTGGAGCGGTCCGCTCATCGCACCCATAGCGCCAGAAATTGCTGCTGATACATCTGCACCTGTTGAGGCGATAACGCGCGCCGTAAATGTTGATGCATTCATTCCATGTTCGGCAGCAGAAACAAAATAAGCATCTATTGCGCGAACATGATCGGGATCAGGTTCACCGCGCCAACGAATCATCATCTGTTCTACAACGGTTTTACCTGAGTCAATTTTTGATTGTGGGACTGCGTTTGAATTTCCACGTGCTGATTGTGCGACAAACGATAAGACCATAGTTGAAGTTCTTGCTAAATCTAGACGAGCTTGTTCATCGGAGATATCCAGAAGTGGTTTCATTTGATAACGCTCTGCCAGCATCGCAGTCGCAGATTGTGCATCAACTCTTACATCACCAGAGTGAACTGGAAGTTCAATTGGATCAGCGCTAGGTAGCCCTGGTGAAAACGAATCATCAACCAATAAGCCCCAGACGTTTCCAAATGAAACTTTTCCAACGAGATCATCGATATCTACTCCGCGATATCTCAGCGAGCTGCCTTCTTTATCTGGTTCTGCGATTATCGATTCAAATGCGATAACACCTTCAAGCCCTGGCTTAAAGTCATCGCTCATGGCGCGTATTCTGCCTATTTTTCATGGTCTCTCCCAATCCGGGATGACCGTTTAGCGAAAGTGACGTTAGATACATCCATGGATGCCTTGGATAGAGACGCTATCTCGCAGATGAGAAAGTCTTATGGCGAAATTGGGCTAGTGGAAAGCGCGCTTGATAAAGATCCAATTAAGCAATTCTCTCGTTGGTTAGCCGAAGCGGCTAAAAATCAAGTAATTGTTGAAGCCAACGCAATGGTTTTGTCGACCACGGAAAACAGCGCGCCAAGCTCCAGAACGGTGCTATTAAAAGATGTTTCGGATGCGGGATTTACTTTCTTTACCAATTATCAATCACGTAAAGCAAAAGAGATTTCAACCTCACCAAATGTTGCGCTGCTATTTCCTTGGTATGCGATGGAGCGCCAGGTAAAGATAATTGGAAGCGCTACTGCGGTTTCTGAATCTGAATCAGATAAATATTTTGCTTCTCGTCCATGGTCAAGCCAGGTTGGAGCCTGGGCCAGTGATCAATCCGAAATCTTAAAATCTCGTGAAGAATTACAGGAGAGATTTATTCATTTTGCATCTCGTTATCCGGAAGGAAGCGCTGTACCAAGACCAAAAAATTGGGGCGGTTATCTGGTTACTCCAATTTCAATTGAATTCTGGCAAGGCAGATACTCTCGATTACACGATCGGATTCGATACACGAGAAGTGGTTCCAATTGGAAGATTGAGCGGCTCTTCCCATAGGCTTACGGCCCTATGATTAATATTCCTGATTCCATTAAGCCGCGCGATGGCCGATTTGGTTGCGGACCATCAAAGATTAGAGATTCCGCGCTAGATAATCTTTCGACCAAAGGAAGATCAATTCTCGGCACCTCGCACCGTCAGAAAGCTGTAAAGAGCGTTGTGAGTGATATTCGAAATGGACTTAATCATTTATTCTCATTACCTGAAGGCTACGAAATTCTTCTCGGTAATGGTGGCTCTACCGCTTTCTGGGATATCGCAACTTTCGCACTAATTGAAGATCGTTCCCAACACTTAACCTTTGGTGAATTCTCTGCAAAGTTTGCCAGCGCCGCTAAAGCTGCGCCTTTCTTAAAGGATCCTTCAGTTATTTCCTCGGAGCCTGGAACACATCCACTTCCCAAGGCGGAATCCGGAATTGATACTTACGCTCTTACTCATAATGAAACTTCTACCGGTGTTGCCATGCCAATCAAGCGCCCAGAAGGAATCGGAGAATCACTGGTATTAGTCGATGCAACCAGCGCCGCTGGCGGTCTAGAAGTATCTGCGAGTGAATTTGATACTTATTACTTTGCCCCACAGAAATCCTTCGCCTCTGATGGCGGTCTCTGGATTGCGTTGATGAGCCCGCGTGCAATTGCGCGAATTGAAAAGATCGGCAAGAGCGGTCGATGGATTCCAGCCTTCTTTGATCTATCAATTGCGCTAGAAAATTCCAGATTAGATCAGACCTACAACACCCCAGCATTAGCGACTCTGTTATTACTCGCTGATCAAATTGAGTGGATGAATAACGGCGGTGGACTTAACTTTGCCGCGGGTCGTAGCGCACAATCCGCAAAGATTATCTATGACTGGGCAGAGAAGACTTCTTACACAACGCCCTTTGTCACTGATCCGGCAATGCGATCAAAGGTTGTCGCTACAATAAATTTTGATGAATCAATCGATGCCCTTGAAATCGCAAAAGTCCTAAGGGCAAATGGAATTCTAGATACTGAGCCATACCGAAAACTGGGTAAGAATCAACTTCGAGTTGGAATGTTCCCCGCTATTGACCCCTCAGATGTTGAAGCACTTACCGCATGTATCGAATTTGTAGTATCGAAAGGATTGAAATGAGCCCCAAGTTTCGTCGAACCGTTACCTTAGTTATCTTGATTGGATTAGTACTGATGGTGATTGTGAGTGGGCTCTAATTTATGAAAGGCGCAATTCCAATAATCATTGCGGGCATCATACTCTGGAGTATCGCGCTAGTAATTGCAATTATCGTAAACGCAATGACAAAAGTGATTCTCGTATGCGTATTCGGAATATTGCTAGGGTTAATCGGTATTCGCTACACCAAGCGGCGCGCAGCTCGAAATTAGCCTTCGATTTCTTGTGCGATTCCGCGTAAAACTTTAGCCACTCGCGCAGCCTCAGCTTCACTTGGGTAACGACCATGACGGAGGCCATTTCCAACGCGATCCAACATCTTTATTGATTCCTCAATAATTACGGCAAGATCGTCGGCGCCTGCTTTTGAAGATGCCAGCGATGGTGGCGCTTCAACAATTCGTACCGAGAGCGCTTGTGGGCCTTTACGTCCTTCAGCAACGCCAAACTCTAATTTTGTTCCAGGCTTCAACATTGTGACGCCCTCAGGAAGTGCGGAAGAGGCGATATAAACATCTTCACCTTCATCAGATGAGATGAAGCCAAAGCCTTTTTCGATGCTAAACCATTTAACGCGGCCGGTTGGCATAGGGCCTCCTTGAATTTAAAAAGTCGTTTAAAAACTTGTCGTGTGCGCCGCGCTCTGCGGACAGGGGGCTAGTTTATCGCCTCGGAATGTGCGCCGCATCCATGATTAACAGATACCACCCGTGCATCTTCCGGCGAAATCGCATTGGCGCAGACGCCAAAGGCTTGGCGAAGTGAGCCGCTAATCGGCAGGTAGAAACCACAGCTACCGCAGTTCTTCGGTGCCAGGCGCGCAATATCTGAATCCGGTCCGCGATCACCTTCATACCAACGTTTCGCCGCTTGATCTCTTCCTTCAATTGAAAGGACACGTAATCTAGTTCCACCTAATTCAAATAGTTCATGTAAATCTAACTCTTCATCACTTGGAAGAATTGCGTTACCAGGAACTAAACGTGGATCATCGGCGGCAGTTGGAACAATGGTTCCGGCAACGACATCATCAGAAGTAATTCGGTTGCTATATGGGATCCATTCTGGAGCAAGCAATGAATCTGGTCCTGGAAGTAAAACCACATCACAGATTGTTGGTTGTTCTGATTCAATCTTGGTGACTGTTACAGCCCAACGCCAACCCATATATCCAGGAAGCGATGCAGCAAATAAATATGAGGCGACATGTTCATCTGATTCAATTGAGATTAAATCGCCAACAAATTCGCTCTTCTTAGCATCTTCAATAGCAGCAGCGCGCGCAAGTTCAGCGGCATCGAATGGATCGACGCCGCTTACTTTTGCGGAATTCTTCTTAGTCAAGCGCGACATAAGAAGTGAGTCTATCTTGCTTTAGAAGTCCATATCCCCGCCAGGTGCTGCAGGCATTGCTGGCTTAGGTTCTGGTTTATCTGCGATAACTGCTTCTGTGGTTATGAAAAGCGCAGCGATTGATGCCGCGTTCTGGAGCGCAGAGCGAGTTACTTTTGCAGGATCGATGATTCCGGATTTGATCATGTCGACATACTCACCTGTGGCTGCGTTAAGACCTTCGCCAGCTTTTAGGTTACGTACCTTTTCGACAACAACTCCGCCTTCAAGTCCTGCATTAATTGCGATCTGCTTTAGTGGGGCTTCGATTGCAAATTCCACAATCTTGGCACCTGTTGCTTCATCACCAGTTAGCTTCAATTTCTCAAATGCTTTCTTGGAAGCTTGAAGAAGAGCAACGCCACCACCGGCAACGATTCCCTCTTCAACAGCTGCTTTAGCGTTACGGACAGCATCTTCGATGCGGTGCTTACGCTCTTTTAATTCAACTTCAGTTGCAGCGCCCGCTTTAATTACCGCTACGCCACCAGCAAGTTTTGCTAGTCGCTCTTGTAGTTTTTCGCGGTCATAATCTGAGTCAGAACTCTCAATTTCAGCGCGAATCTGGTTGACGCGACCTTTGATCTGTTCTTCATCGCCAGAACCTTCAACGATAGTGGTCTCATCCTTAGTGACTACGACCTTGCGGGCGCGACCAAGTAGATCAAGAGTTGCGGCATCTAGCTTCAATCCCACTTCCTCTGAGATAACTGTTGCGCCGGTAAGAATCGCCATATCTTGGAGCATCGCCTTGCGTCGATCACCAAAGCCAGGCGCTTTTACCGCAACTGAGCGGAAAGTGCCACGGATCTTATTTACAACAAGAGTTGCCAGCGCTTCGCCTTCAACATCTTCCGCGATAATCGCAAGTGGCTTTCCACCTTGCATTACCTTCTCAAGAAGTGGAACTAACTCTTTGATATTTGCAATCTTGGAGTTAGCGATCAAAATATATGGATCTTCCAAGACCGCTTCCATACGCTCGGTATCAGTCACCATGTAGGGCGAGATATAACCCTTATCGAAACGCATTCCTTCGGTTAGCTCTAACTCGAGTCCAAAAGTGTTGCTCTCTTCAACAGTGATTACGCCTTCTTTACCGACCTTATCCATCGCTTCTGCAATCATCTCGCCAATTGTGGAATCGGCTGCAGAGATTGATGCAGTTGCTGAAATCTGTTCTTTAGTTTCAACTGGCTTTGACATCGCTGAAAGTTCTTCTGAAAT
>Ga0172367_10009322_pt1 | contig 10790 bp, 9 predicted proteins | sample Lak10m_FD_114542 | JGI IMG/M metagenome (GOLD analysis project Ga0172367, IMG submission 114542) | Freshwater microbial communities from Kabuno Bay, South-Kivu, Congo - kab_022012_10m | ecosystem: Environmental > Aquatic > Freshwater > Lake | place: Democratic Republic of the Congo: South-Kivu...
CAAGGGATGGCCTTTCTCGCCAAACACATCCCAAAACAACGTGAGGGCAGCACGGTATTCAAAGTCTGTAAAGCCCAGTTCGGCCACTCTGGCCTCGACTTTGGCATTGCTACCACCCGCCTGACAAATCCCGGATAAATCGCCTTTCACGTCCGCCATAAATACCGGCACACCAATATTCGAAAATGCCTCGGCCAGCGTTTGTAAAGTGATGGTTTTGCCTGTGCCGGTCGCGCCAGCAATCAATCCGTGGCGATTGGCCATGGCTGGCAAAATACTGAGTTCGTCGGTGGCCGATTTGGCAATAATGAGCGGCTCTGTCATAGCGGGTTCCTTTTGAAAGACAAAAAACGGGTAATTTCTGCAACCATACCATGCATGAGGGGCTTAGGCATCAAGAAGTGTTTCTATCTGTCAGGCGGTGGATCATATCCTGGTTGGAGTGTTTGTACTCCTGGTCATACGAATAAAAGCGTGTCTTTATTTCGGCAGTGTAATGTTTGATTTTGGTGGGGGTTGACGATGTGCAGCGGCTTTAAGTGTGATGCACAGATCTCTTTTACCTGGATTAGAGAGAGCTAAAAGCGGCATAGGAGATAACCCATAGGTCGGGTTAATTCATTAGCCAGCAGTTGGAGATGGCGAGACAGACGTTTGGGTGAATTCCGGTACGATAACCACCTGCGCAAACCCACCGCCCGGCGTGCGGAAGTTGGTGGTTTGGCCTTGGTAGAGGCGGGCGCAAATCGACTGTGTCTGGCCTTGGTATACATAATGCCGCACATCCAGTTTGAATTCGCTGGTTTGATCAGCGACCAGAAACTGGCGTTCGCTGGGATGCACCAGGGTTTGAGCGACATAATCACCTTGTAAGATTTCGGCAAATACCCTTTTAGTCAGTTTGTCGCCGCGATAGGCGGCTTTGCTGCCAAAGCCTTTGGCGGGTTTAAAAAACAATTGTTTACGCTGTTGCCACAATGAATCCGCATTTTGCGATTCCACCAGGCTGGTCTTGGCTATGCCATCCAACAAAGTCGCTTGAATAGCAGGGGCAACTCCCAAGGCTTGCAAGACCAGTGGATCGCTCAGTAAAGCCAGGTTTCGTTTATCGGCATATAAAGCGTGATTTCTGGGGTGTGGGGTAATAACCACGGCAGCAGCCAGATAGGCTTCGAGCAGGGCTTGGTGGGCGGGTTGTTGTAATGAAAAATCGGTTAGACGGTTGTAAACCAAGTCAATGCTGATTTTGTCATGCCAAAGTTTGCCATTATGAAAAGACAATTCGGATGGGTCGCAGATCACAGCCCTGATGCCATGACGGGCAAAAAGATTTTGAAATAGTTTGAATTCCGGCCACAGGTATTGTTGTTGCGGGGATTCATCGACTATCGCAAGGTTACGCAAGGGTTGTGAATGACCTTCCAAGGCCCATTCTTGCAGGAACATGTCGATGTAGGTTTGCTCAAGCACTTTTGTCTTCGCAAAGGCAGATCGTCCCGGACAGCGGTTGCAGGCTAAGTGGGCGCCGGACAAGCATAAATTGATCATGGCCCCGCCAGCATTGCTGTTGATTTCGATCAGGCGTGGGCCATCTTCGCCGAGATGAAAATCATAGCCCAGATACACGCCTTGAGCTTTGGGCTTAAATTGCGCCGATGCCGGTGCATAAGCCAACACCCTGTCCTGATAGGCGGGCATGGCTATGACTGTTTCCAGTGCGTGTATGATTTCCTGCTGCTGATGCAGATTGGCTTCCGCCACAAAAACCGCTACATCCGAAATCAGGTGCGGTCTTTCTTCGGTCATCATCCGATACAGTTCGTCACCATCGGTTTGTCGGGATAGCTCCCGTTGTAATGCCGGGCGATTTAGTGCAACACAATGACAATCGCGGTTGAGTTGTTCGGCGCGGCGGTTGTCCAGGCTATGATCGAAAACAGTCTGCATCTGGGGAAAGGTATGGCTTGAATATGCGGCCACAGTGGGCTTTGGCGTTCACTGTGGCGAAAGGATGGTGATATGGGAATCAGTCGCGGAAGTTGTTGAATTGCAATGGTTGTTCCAAATCTTCACTGCGCAGCATCTGGATGACTTCCTGCAAGTCATCGCGTTTTTTGCCGGTGACCCGCACTTTATCGCCGTTGATGGCGGCCTGAACCTTGAGTTTTTTATCTTTGATCAGCTTGACGATTTTTTTCGCCAGATCACTGCCTATGCCTTGTTTCAAGGTTATCGATTGCTGAGCGGTTTTGCCGGTATCCTGAATTTTGCCGCTTTCCATGCTGGAAATATCGATGCCGCGTTTACCCATTTTGGCGTACAAAATCGGCAGCATTTGCTGCAATTGGAAGGTGGATTCGGCTTTCATCAGGATGCTTTCGTCCTGCAACTCGAAATGGGCGTTGCTGCCTTTAAAATCAAATCGGGTTGAGACTTCTTTGTTCGCCTGATCTACGGCATTGGTCACTTCATGGTTGTCCAGTTCTGAAACGATATCGAATGTTGGCATGGTGTTGATTTGCAAGTGGAAAAGGGCGTGACACTATAAAGGCGATGCCGGTGTAATTCAACCTCTATCTGAGTCGCTGCTGTTGAGTTACACTGAAAAAACGGCATTTATCGAAATAAACGGGGAGAAACCAGAATGAAACCGATATTTAGAACAGCTTGGGTGGGAATGGTGTTACTGAGTGGCTGGGGCTTGGTCGCTTGCGACTCTAAACCGGCTGCCAATATGGCCGCTAAAGTCACCATGGAAAAATATCTTACCCAGAAAACCCTGCAGGGCAAGGTTGCAAATGATGACGGCCCGGTAAAAAACGGTATCGTCAAAGTTTTGACCGAGCAAGGTCAGGTGGTGTCGCAAGTCGAATTGGCCGGTAGTGCGCAATTTAGTATTGATGTGCCAGCAGGTACGCAATTGCCGCTGATTTTAGCCTATTACCCGACGGCGGATGCCAAGGAAGAGCAACGTATGCTGGCTGCGGTGGTACATGCTGCGACCAGTAAATACGACATCAATCAATTAAGCACCCGCATTGCCAAACAAGCCAAATCCATGGGCGGCTACACGCACAAAAATCTGGTGCAAGCCGCAGAAGGTTCAGGCACGGTCCCAGCCAGTAATAAGACTACCGCTGGTTTTCATGGTGATCCCACTACTCAATATGGTGGTTGGCATTAAATTTCATATTAGTTTCTGTGACTATGCCCATTAGTCAAAACAATTTGTGAAAGAGTGTGCAAAATTTGACGTCAGTTGAATGATCAAGTAAAAACACACATAAACACTAGGTTGATGCAATTGCCAGTAAGGGCAATAGGCAGGTCAGTTTGATTTTGTTGGGCTTCGCTTTGCTCAACCCTACAATAGATTTTTGCGATACTCCGGGAGTAGTAGTTAGTGCGAAAATGACTGGAACGGTGTTTTTTGTGGTTAGGGATGGCTTATAAACCTGAAAAGGGCAGTTGAATTCCAAAGTTATTTTGAGCCTATACGCTCTATAAGAGATTCCAGCTGCTGTTTTAGGATTAAAAATGTCACCTGGTTTTTTAGTGAAAAATCGCGGTGCCAAATCTATAACATGACTAGGAGTGGAAATATGAAACAGTATGGTGCAGAGTTTTTTGGAACATTTTGGCTGGTATTGGGCGGTTGCGGCAGTGCGGTGTTGGCAGCGGCTTTCCCGGATGTGGGTATTGGCTTGCTAGGTGTGTCCTGCGCATTTGGTTTGACGGTGTTGACGATGGCGTTTGCGATTGGACACATTTCCGGTTGCCATCTCAACCCGGCTGTGTCGATAGGCTTATGGGCAGGTGGACGCTTCCCGGCTAATAAGTTGGCGCCTTATATTGCAGCCCAAGTGCTGGGCGGCATCGTGGCCGGTGGCGTGCTGTTTCTGATAGCCAGCGGCAAAGTTGGTTTTGATGCATCAGCCGGATTTGCTTCGAATGGTTATGGTGAGCATTCTCCAGGTGGCTATTCACTCCTGTCTGCTTTGGTGACCGAAGTAGTCATGACCATGATGTTCCTATTGGTGATCTTGGGCGCCACTGATGCCCGCGCTCCACAAGGCTTTGCACCGATTGCCATTGGCTTGTGTCTGACGTTGATTCATTTAATCAGTATTCCGGTGACCAATACTTCGGTTAACCCTGCCCGTAGTTTGGGAACAGCGATTTACGTCGGTGATTGGGCGATGGCTCAGCTTTGGCTGTTCTGGTTGGCGCCTATTGTAGGGGCGTTGATCGGTGCTTTCGTTTATCGCTTTTTGGGTAGTGAAGAAGCGGATTCATAAGTTTTAACTCAGGAGGCAACCCAAGTGTTGCCTCCTGAATAAATATCAAAGCGGGCCGCATTCCGGCATTAACGAACTTCGCCAGAACTGATCTTCCTTTTCAAATATTCTTCGGCTCTCGTTAGGGCCCCATGACCCGGCAGGATAAGTGGGTATGTAATCTCTTTCAGTCGCCCAGGTTTGCAGAATCGGATCGACAATCCGCCAGGCCGATTCCACTTCGTCGAAGCGTAAGAATAACGAACGATCGCCCTGTATCACGTCCAGCAATAAATCTTCATAGGCATCGACATGACGTTGATGTGGTTGGCGGAAGCTGGCGTCCAGACTGGCCGTATGCGTGCGCATTTCCAGACCGGCGTCTTTGACGATCATTTCGATACGAATGCATTCTTCCGGTTGTATACCCAGAATGATCCAGTTGGGATTCATGCAACTGACATGGGTGCCGTGAAAAAATTGTAGCGGTGGATGTCTGAAGCAAATGGAAATCGTCGATTGTCCGGCTGCCATGCGCTTACCAGTGCGAAGGTAAAAGGGCACGCCACGCCAGCGCCAATTATCGATCATCAATTTCATCGCGGCGTAGGTTTCGGTGGTGCTGTCGGCCGGAATATTGTCTTCTTCCAAATAGCCTTTAACCTTTTGGCCTCTGACAGTGCCTTTGGCGTATTGTCCCCTGAAAGCATGGGCATGCACAGCGGATTTGGGGATGGGGCGAATCGATTTTAAGACTTTGACTTTTTCATCCCGCAAGGCTTCGGCATCCATGGCGACCGGCGGCTCCATTGCAACCAGTGTCAATAACTGCAATAGATGGCTTTGCAACATATCCCGCATCGCGCCAGCAGTATCGTAATAGCCGCCACGGGTGCTGATGCCCATATCTTCAGAGTGGGTGATCTGGATATGATCGATGTAATTACGGTTCCAGATTGGCTCCAACATAATATTGGCAAACCGGAAAACCAGCACGTTTTGAACCATGCCTTTACCTAAGTAATGATCGATGCGGTAGATCTGGTCTTCGGATAAATAGCGTTCCAGGCGTCTTTGCAGGGCTTGAGCGCTTTCCAGGTCGTAGCCAAAGGGTTTTTCGATCACCACTCGCCGCCAGCCATACTCTTCGCTGAGCAATTCAACCTGGCTTAATGACTCAATCACATGACCAAAGTCCTCGGGGCCAATCGCCAGATAAAAGGCGATATTTTTAGAAAATTGGGCTTTTTCGTCATTTAATTTGGCAGCCAGTTCTTGATAACAACTGGCTTCGTCCAGGTTGCCACGATGATAGTCCAGGCGCTCGCTGAATCGTTTGAATAAATCCTCATCCAATTTATCGCCAAATTTTTCGGCTAGCATGGCGCGTACTTCATGAAGCCAAGTTTCCCGATCCCAAGGCCGGCGACCAACTGCCACTATGCGGGTGCCTTCTGGTAGCTTGTTTTCCATATCCAGGTGATAAAACCCGGGCATTAGTTTGAGTCTAGCCAGATTCCCTGTTGCACCAAAAATAACATAGGTGCAGGATTCAATGGTCATGGGGAACACTCCTTTTGAGTTAATTGGGTTAAATTAAAAAGCCGCAATTTATCCATTGCAAATTGCAGATAATGGGTTACTTTACTACCGCATTGTCATTTTCGGCAAAGACATCTGTAGGCTGCAAAGCTCGGAATGGATGGAATTTTATGTCTAAGAGTATCTTTGCCAGGATTTTTATAGTAAAAACAAGGTGCTGATAAAATCCAATTTAAGGGATTTTGTTTGAGCCTAAATAAAATACTTACAACAAAAACAGGAGGGGACATGGAAAAATTACATGAGTTAATGGGGCCTACACTAAGCCTCATTGTCTTGGGCATGATGGCTTTGGTTTTGATTTGGCTGATTTTGAAAGCAGTCAAGCAGGGTGGTGCTGAAAAGAAACAGTTGGAAAGTAAAGTACAAAATGCACCAGAAAGAGTTGAAGCTGTTTCTGCACCTGACAATTCGTCAGAAGTTCAGACTGTGAAAACCGCAGCCAACTCTACTGCAAACGTAGTGGAGCCTATCAAAAAACCGGCTGTTGTTATTCAGTCAAGCGCAAAGCCAGTTCAATTGGCTGGCATACCAGAAGATTCTATATTGCGTCGGCATTATTTGACTGAGCAAGCTTTGAAGAAAGCGGCATTGAGTAATCCAATTCCGACGGATTCTATACTGCGGCGTCATTATGCTGCGATGCAGCAGTCTATCGTAGTGGACAGTTCTCGCCCGAAAAAAACTAATTCAATCGAACAGGCTGTTAATAGGGAAGCATTGGCTGCAGTACAGCACTCATCTGCACCTGTTAATACGCCAGATATTCCTGTTTTGCCGGAAGATTCGATTTTAAGACGGCATTTTCTCAGTCAATTGCAAGCCGAAGTCAAACGGGGTTAGCTGTTCGACCAGCATGCTTTGTGCTGACTCGTCAACATGAACAGCCGATTCGATGAGAATTAAAAAATGCTTGGCTGATTGATCAAGCCAAAAACGTCGACTCAGTTAGCAAATTAACGGCGATTTGGTCTTTGCCGGTTAATTTTGTAAACTCCTTGTTTGATTGATGTATTTATAGAGATTGACCATGACTTATTGTATTGCTGTTTCAGTCAAGGATGGTTTGGTGCTTACTTCCGATTCCAGAACTAATGCCGGAATCGACAATGTCAGTGTGCATTGCAAAATGCATAGCTTGCCGACGTTTAATGATCGCAAAATCGTGTTGTTAAGTGCCGGCAATCTGGCTACCACGCAAGCGGTGCTGGATCAAATGCGTCGTGATATCAGAGATTGCACGGCGCTCAATCTCAACACCGTGCGTTATCTGTCTGAAGCGGCCGAGTATTTGGGGCATGTCAGTCTGGAAAAACAGCGTCGCCATGCCAATACAGGGCAGAATGGATTCTATCCGGCAGCGACTTTTTTATTGGCCGGGCAAATTGGCAACGAGCCTCACGCGGCGTATCTGATTTATCCGGAGGGCAATTACATCACTACCTCCACTCAGACGCCTTATCTTCAAATAGGCGAAAACAAATACGGCAAGCCGGTGCTGGATCGGTTTTTGAAGATCGATACCACGCTGGATGAGGCAGCCCGTTGCAGTCTGATTTCCATGGATTCCACCATACGCAGTAATGCCAGCGTCGGGCCGCCTGTGGATTTGTTGATTTATCGTAAAGACAGTCTGATGCTGAACAATTATTACAGTTTTCAGGAAGACGACGAGTATTTGATACAAATGCGCCGGATTTGGCAGGAAAAGCTCAGCGAAGGCTTTGCTGCGATGCCTCAGCTTAACAATTTTGAGGCCAAGCTGTTTCCAAACCCTGCATATTGATTCTTCGAAAGCTCAATTGGCAATAATCTCTCCCAACAACAATAACAATCAGGTGGGATATGTCGGCTCAAGCACTCACGTATACTTTACCGACAGGTAGTTTGAAACTGCCCGTATCATTTCGATTTCTGCTGAGTTTATACGCAATAGTCCCATTGTGTTTGTTGGTGTTATGGCTGGATCAGTTGGTTCTGGGGCATATGCTACGAAACATGCTGCCCAGCAGTCCCAGCCATTTTCTGATGTTTCAGATTCTATTCGGCACCCCGCACATCATCGCCAGCAATCTATTGCTATTCAGCCACGCCGATTATGTAAACACCTATAAAAACAAATTAATCGGCATGACGCTGTTTATCATCCTGTTTTTTGGAGTGGGCAGTCTGTTTATTCCCTATCGGGTTTTATACATCATCAGTGCTTGCTGGACGGTATATCACGTCCTGAAACAGCAGCATGGCATAGCCAAAGCCGTTTGCCGTTTGCCGTCTTGGGCTTTTTATTTGCAATTGTGGTTGAGTGTTTGCGCCGGTATTTTTATTTACATGGGGATTTTTTTAAAAAATAGCCTGACCCCACATCAAGCCGATTGGATTTTGCAAATAGCCAGCGTATTAAGTTTGATGTTGCTGGTTAGTACTTTTATTTGTCAGAAGCAGGTGGCTAGTCGGTTCGGTCTTTATTTTTTATGGGCCAATACGCTATTGGTGCTGGCGAGTTGGTATGTTTACAGTCAGCAGTATTATTTTTTGGCGATTCTGATGCCGCGCTTGGTGCATGACATCACAGCCTACAGTTTTTACGTCAGCCATGACGTGAATCGGCATGGCGCGCAGCCACAAAATGCCTTGTTTCGTTGGGTGGCACGTTGCCATTTACCGGTGGCCGTGGTGTTGCCGCTGCTTTCTTTTGCATTGACTTATTTGCTGCAGGTTTATGGCGATGCCTGGGTGAACTGGGTTCTGCAAAGCCTGTTTTCCATCCAAATATACAAAGCGGTGACCTTGGGGTTGATCGGTTATCTGGCTTTGATGCATTACTACACGGAAGCTTTTGTCTGGTCGGCGGGTTCGCCGCTAAGACGTTATATCCGTTTCAGCGGCATTTAGTTTATTTGACTATTTGACCTCTAAGTTGCAACTTAGAAAGGTTCATGTTTTTTATTCGCACCGTTTTGAGCAAAACCCAGTTAGATCTTTGATGAGCGAAATAGCTCGTCATGTGCAATTGTTGGTTGGGTTGCCAGTTGTCCTTATCGGCCAGAAGCAGTAATTCATATGCGCAAATTGGCCGCCGCAAAGCATCCATTGGCGATGGACAGTTACAAAGTTCAAGCCATATCTTAATCGACAGTTTTCAATTTGTTTGACGCGATCAACTCATTTGTGGTAAATGTCCCTGTAAATTACATGGTTAATTAAGCTAAACCTATCGAAAGGTAGGGACAGAAAGTTACGGTTACTGAGTTGCAGGACAGCCGAACTGCCGAATGAGGCCTTCGTTAAGGCTGCAGAAGGTAGTTCGGCTTTTTATTTGGGCATGAAGGGCTTCATGCCTGACTCGCAATGGAGGGCTATATCAAAATTCTGAGGAGAAAGACCATGAAACACAGTTTTAAGCAGTCTGGGGTCGTCATAATCATAGCACTAACAATGTCAGGGTTGCCCGTCCATGCCGGGCTTAACTCTCCCTCAGGTCCGATGCCCTATCCCCGCTTGGCGACCAGTTGGTGGAAGTGGGCACTACAAACACCAAGCAGCCAAAATCCCCTGCTTGATACCACAGGTGAATTCTGCGCGGTTAATCAGACAGGGGATTACTGGTTTTTGGCGGGAAATTTTGGCGGAGCGGACCCAATGGTACGTAACTGTAAGATTCCAGCTGCAAAGTCTTTGTTTTTTCCGGTAGTTAACACGTTCTATGGCGCATTCTTAACCGATCCGGCGAAAACTAAGTCCATTCCTTATATGCGTAATCTGGTTGGAGGTAGTGGTTTAAGCGATTGCATTATTTCTGCAACTCTTGATGCTAATCCGGTAAGCATTGTGTATGAAAAATCAATCCCGTTTGTAGTGCGCCTACCTGACGATAATGTTTTTGGGCTTGGACAGGATGTGGTTAAAAATATGATGGTTTCACCAATGGTGGATGAGGGGTATTACGTACTATTGGATCCGCTTGCACCTGGTGCACATCAAATACATTTCGATAGTCTTCAGTCCGGCAATTGCCCAGTTGCCTTAGATGTAACCTACGACATTATTGTTGAATAACCTGAGCAATCTCGATGTCTGGCGGTAATATGATTAGCACTAATTAGCCATCTGCCGCCTTTTATATGTCATCCCCCTCTATTCCCGCATCGCGGGAATAGAGGGGGATCTCGGTGGCTTTCCTTCATGCTAGGTGTGTCATAACATTACTCTTCGACTATACCTAGATAGCTATGGTGATGGCAGTGATCTAACTTAAGTTTATAAACTGAATATTCTAGAAGTCAGTGGGGACGAGATGGGATTGAATAATAGATCGCTGAGAAGCGGACTGTTGCGAACGTCAACTTGGGGTCGTAACAAGGCGGTCGACCTGGCTTTTCCTAACCAGACCATGAAATATTCGAAAGTCAAATTTCAACCATTTGACCATCAAGGGTAAAGCAAAAAGTCTTCATTTCTACCTCATTTTGCTGATAGCCGTTTATAGCTCGAGCTATTTGCTTAGAAACTTTGGATAGCTTAGGCCATACCAATTGCTGACATGCAAATAATGGCGTATCGGGGTTTTGATCAACAGCAACAGCAAGCCTATCGAATACAAACACCAGACCGCAGCCCATTCGTTCATGTTGTTGGTGGTTAGATAAGCGATTAAAGGCCCGGTTAAGGCGTGATAAAGCACCAGTTTCCAGGAGCCGTACAGTAACGGTAATAAAAATGCCGCGTACATATAGCTGTTAGCCATGGCTATGCTGCCGCTGGCCGGAATGGCCCAGGCGATATGCCATTGCCCGGATGTCGAGCAAATTTGTTTGCCGCAAAACGGCATATCAAACTTCATATTCAATCCCGGCAAAAATTGATAATGCCGGTCGTAACAAAAACCGGCCCAGTCGAACGGATAAATCC
>Ga0172367_10009323_pt1 | contig 10789 bp, 3 predicted proteins | sample Lak10m_FD_114542 | JGI IMG/M metagenome (GOLD analysis project Ga0172367, IMG submission 114542) | Freshwater microbial communities from Kabuno Bay, South-Kivu, Congo - kab_022012_10m | ecosystem: Environmental > Aquatic > Freshwater > Lake | place: Democratic Republic of the Congo: South-Kivu...
CCGCAGCGACCCGATGTTCGACCATCCCGGTGCGGACCACGCGCGGCTGATCGCTCTGGCGCTGCGCCAACGCGCGCCGCTGGCCGCCCCGGGCAGCAGCTTCATGTACTCCAATTTCGGCTACTGCCTGCTCGGCCGCATCATCGAGCGGGTCGCCGGACGTCCCTACGAAGCGCATGTGCGCGACGCGGTCCTCGCGCCCGCCGGTGCCGGCGGCATGCGCGTCGGCGGAAACACCGAGAGCGACAGGCTCCCCGACGAGGTCCGCTATCACGGCGTCGGCAACGACCTGCCCTACGCGCACGACGTGCGCCGCATGGATTCCCACGGCGGATGGGTCGCGACGGCCGCCGAGGCCGCTTCGTTCGTCGCGGCCGCGTTCGGCCGCACGCCGCGCCCGCCGCTCGACGCCGCTTGGGTCCGGCGCATGGCGGAACCGACCGTGCCGGGCCCCGATTACGCGCGCGGCTGGCGCGTCAACCGGGCTGGCAATTGCTGGCACACCGGCAGCCTGCCGGGGACGGCGGCGATCGCCGTCGCCACGCGCGGCGGCATGAGTTGGGCCGGGCTCGCGAACTCGCGCGCGCGCGGCACGTCGCTCGCCGCCGATCTCGACCGCCTGATGTGGACGATGGCCCGCCGCGTGCCCGCGTGGCGGGCCTGATCGCCGCCTATTTCTTCCAGCCGACGATCGAGGCGAGCGTCATGTAGAGCTTGCCCACGTCCGCGGACAGGAAGGTCGACACGAGCACGTTCTCCGGATCGGCCTCGCGCGCGTCGGCGATCAGGCGGTCGTACTGCGTGAGGTAGTCGTTCACGTAGCGGCGGAACTCCGCGTCCTCGCCGTAGCGCTTCTGCACGATGCGGCCCGTGGAACCCCAGTTGAGGCGCAGCAGCCGGCGTACGAACACGCCGCGGTCGCCGCCCAGGAACTCCTTGAGCACGCGGTCGGTGACCGAAGGGTCGAGCGTGCGCGCGAGGTCGATCGACAGCGAGTTGAGCCCCTCGACGACGAGACGCGAGGCGCGCAGGAAGCGGCCGCGCTTGGCCTCGAACTCGCTGGCGGTGAGACGCCCTTGCGCGTCGTTGGCGCTCGCCGCGGCGGCGGCGAGGTCGTCGGCCTGGCGGCGGAACGCCTCGGTCGCGTCCGACGCCTCGCGCACGACCTTGCTCGCGGCGGCGTCGAGCGTCTCGGCCTCGCGGGCCATCAGGCGCTCGGCTTCGGCGATGCGCCGCTCGGCGGCGTCCATCGCCGTGCCGAGTTCGCGCGTCTGGCGGGCGAAGCTCTCGCCGACCGACGCGATGTGCGCGGCCGCCTGCCCGACCGCGGCCATGACCTCTTCGGCGCGGCGGCGGAACGATTCGCCGGTCGCCTCGAGCCGCATGCCGCCTTCTTGGGCGGCCGCCTGCAGTTCGTCCGACCGGCGGCGCAGCGTCGTACCCGTCTCGCCGATGCGCTGGCTCGCCACGCCCGCGGCGTCGGCGGCCTCGCGCGCCTGGCGGTCGAACTGGGCGCCGACCTCGGAAAGCCGCTCGCCCGCCTCGGCGACCACGCCGTTGAGATGGTCGGCCTGGCCGCGCAGCACGGCTCCCAGCTCGTGCGCGCGTGCGCCCAGCGTCTCGAGCGTGCGGACCAGCGTCTCGCGCTGCTCGCCCAAGGCCGCGTCGACGGTCGCGATGCGCGCCGCCGTGCCGTCGGACAGCGCCGAAAGTTCGGCCGCGCGCCGCACCAGCGCCTCGCCGAGCGCATCGAGTTTGACGGCCGAGCGGTCGGCCGTGTCGGCAAGCGCGCCGGCGTTGCCGCGCAGCAATTCGGCGACCATCGACAGGCGCGCCTCGGCCGCGTCGGCCGCCCCGCCGAGATCGACGGTACGTTCGCGCATCGCCTGGCCGGCCTGGCCGATGCGCGCGAGCGCGCCGTCGACCGCGACCTGAAGGTCGCCCGTGTGGCGGCGGAAGGTCTCGCTCGCCTCGGCCATCAGCCCGCCGACGCTGCCCGCGGCCCGGTTCATGTCGGCCAGACGCTGGCGGAAGGTTTCGCCGCTCTCGTCGAGGCGGGCCGAGGTCTCGACGGCCTGCGTGGCGAGCGCCTGCAGCCGGCGTTCGGCCTCGGCACCGGTCGCCGAGACCTTTTCCGTCGTCGCGACGGCCAGCACCTGCATCTCGCCGGCGCGGTCGCGGAACGTGTCGGAAGACGCGCGCAGCCGCGCGGTCGCGTCGTCGGACGCGCGCGCGACCGCGGCGACCTGGCTTTCGAGCACGGCTCCGACCTCGCCGGCGCGCCCGGAGACCTGCTCGATGGCCTTGAGCAGCGCCAGCGACTGGTCGCGCAGGCTGGCGTCGATGGCGCCGACGCGCGCGGCCGACCGGTCGGCCGAATTCTCGAGTTCGCCGGTGCGCGCGCGCAGCGATTCGGACGTCTCCTTGAGGCGCTGGCCCGCCTGTGCGGCGATCGACGCGAGCTCGCCCGAACGCTGGTCGAGCAGGGCGGCGATCTCGTTGACGCGCGCGGCCGACGCGCCCGAGGCCGCGGCGAGTTCCGCGGTCTCGCGGCGCAGGGCCTCGCCCGCGTTGCCGATCGCGACGACGGCGGAGCCGGAAACCTCGCCGAGATCGAGCCCGCGCCTGCGCAGCGCGTCGCCCGCCTCGTCGAGGCGCGACAGCGCGCGGTCGGCGGCGGCGTTGGTTTCGAGCGCGCGCTGCGCGATCGCGGTCTCGAGCTGGGCGGCACGGTCGAGCCCGAGCTCGGCCGCGTGGACCAGCGCCTGGGTCTCGTGGCGGAACGCCTCGCCGGCCCCGCGCACGCGCGCGGCCGACTGATCGGAGGCGACGACGAGCTGTTCGTTCTCGCGCCGCGCGGCTTCGGCGCTGGCCTCCATGCGCGCCGAGGCGCGGTCGACCGCACCCACCGTATCGAGCGCGTCCTTCGCCAGCGCCGCGGCCGTCGCGTCGAGGCGTTGGGTCGCCGAGGCGACGTTGGCGTCGGCTTCGAGCGTGCGCTGGCGCAGCAGCTCGGCGGACTCGCGCAGGCGGCGCGACGCCTCGTGCGCGGTCGCGTCGAGGTCGCGGGCACCGCGCTGCACTTCGGCAGCGGCCTCGTCGACGCGCGCGCGCGCCGCGGCGGCCGACGCGTCGACCTGCTCGGCGCGCTCGCGCAGCACGCCCGCCGCGCGTTCGAGCACGAGCGTGCGGTCCTCGGCGACGGCGCCGAGCTCGACCGTCTGCGCCTTCAGCGCGCCGTGGAGCTCGCCGAGCTGCGTCCCGGCGCGTTCGGCGGTCTGCGACAGGTCGGCGGCGCGCTCGGCGAGCGTGCGCGCGTAGGTTTCGGCCGCGGCCACGCCGAGCTCGCTCGCATGCACCAGCGCGGCGGTTTCCAGGCGCGCCACCTCGCCTGTCGCGCGCAGGCGCGCGGCCGACTGGTCGGCACCCAGCACCAGCGCCTCGTTCTCGCGCCGGGCGACCTCGCCGGTCGCCTCCATGCGCGACGAGGCGCGGTCGACGGCCTCGGCGACCTCGTGCGCGTCGCGGGCCAGCGCGGCCGATCCCGCGTCGAGGCGCTGGACGACGGCGGCGACGCCCGCGTCGGCCTCGGCGGCGCGCTGGCGCAGCAGGTCGGCGCCTTCGCGCAGGCGCAGCTGCGCCTGATGGGCGACCGCGTCGAGTTCCTTGGCGCCGCGCGCCACCTCGCCGGTCGCGTCGGCAAGCCGAGCGCGCGCCGCCGCGGCCGCGGCATCGAGCGTTTCGGTACGCGCGCGCAGGGCGTCGCCGGCGCGGTCGAGTTCGCCCGCGTTGCGCGCGGCCGTCTCGCCGAGTTCGGCGGTCTGCGCCTTGAGGGCACCCGCCAGCGTCTCCAGCCGCTCGCCGGCGCGGCCCGCGGCCTGCGTCATGTCGTCGGCGCGCAGGCGCAGCGTTTCCGCCCACGATTCGGCCGCCGCCCCGCCCTGCTCGGCGGCGCGGACCATGCCGAGCGTCTCCTGGCGGAAGGCGTCGCCGGTCGCGCGCACGCGGCCCGCGGCCTGGTCGGCGCCGAGTTCGAGCTGTGCCGCCTGCGCGCGGGCGACCTCGCCGGTCGCCTCCATGCGGCCCGAGGCGCGGTCGAGCGCCGCGGCGACTTCGCGCGCGTCCTGGCCGAGCGCCGTCGCGGTGGCGTCGAGGCGCTGCGTGGCGGCGGCGACGTTGGCTTCCGCCTCCAGCCCGCGCTGGCGCAGCCTGTCGCCGCTCTCGTCGAGGCGCTGGGCGGCGAGCGTCGCGGTCGTGTCGAGATCCTTGGCGCGCCGGTCGATGTTGACCGCCGCGTCGCCGAGCCGCGCCATCGCGGCTTCGGCGGCGGCTTCCATGCCTTCGGTCTTGAGGCGCACGGCCTCGCCCGCGTTGGAAAGCGCGCGCGCCGTCTCGCCCGCCGTGTCGGCGAGTGCCACGCTGCGTTCGCGCACGTGCTCGGCGAGCAGGTCGAGGCGCTGGGTCGTGCGTTCGCTCGCACCGTCGATCTCCTCGGCGCGGCGCTTGAGCGTGGCGCCGAGTTCCTCGGCGCGCGCGAGGCCGAGATCGGCCGAATGTACCATGTCCTGCGCCTGCACGCGGAAGCCCTCGCCGGTCGCGCGCACGCGCTGGGCCGCCTGCTCGGCGGCGACGACCAGTTCGTCGGCGCGCCGGCGCGCCACTTCGCCCGACGCGTCGACGCGCGCGGCGACGCGGTCGAGCGATTCCTGGCTGCGCTGCGCGAGGCCGTCGAGGGCCGCCTGCGCCTCGCCGACGCGCCGCGCCGTCGCCTCGAGATCCTCGTTGCGCGCCTTGAGCGACGCCCCCGCGCCCTCGACCGACGCGCGCGCGCGCTGCGCCGCCTCGGCCACGGCCTGGGTCTCGGCCTGCAGGGCACTCTCGGTCGTCAGCGCCTCGGCGGCGAGCGCCCCCGACGCGCGCAGGATCGCCTCGACCTCGCGCGCGAGCTTGGCGCCGGCCTCGTTGGCCGTGCGGCCCGCCGTGTCGGCCGCATCGATGAGGCCGGCCCCGTGGCGGCGGACTTCCTCGCCGATCGCGTTGGCCTTCGCCTCGGCTTCCTGCATGCGCAAGGCCACGTCGCGCGCGGCCTCGGAGAAGCCCGCACTGGTGGCGCCGACGCGCGCCAGCGCGCTCGCCGCCGCGTCGGCGAGCTCGCGCGACTGCGCGTGGAACGCCTCGCCCGCGGCGCGCACGCGCGCGACCGCCTGGTCGGCGGCCGTGGCGAGCTCGTGGCCCTGGCGGCGGACCGATTCGCTCGACGCCTCGGTGCGCGCGGCGAGCCGCTCGAGCGTCGCCTGCAGGTTACGGGTTTCGGCACCGAGATTGACGGCGACGTCGTTCATGCGAACGGCCGCGCTCGCGACCTCGTCGGTGCGCTCGCGGATGGCGTTGCCCGCGGTGTCGACGCGCGTCTGCGCGTCGCCCGCCGCCTCGGCGAGCGTCGCCATCTGGGCGCGCAGGGCGGCCTGCGTGGTCTCGCTCTGGCGCGCGAGGTCGCGGGCCATGGCGAGCAGACGGTCCGACGCCTCGGCAAGGCCGTCGCTGGCGGCTTCCGCCGACCGGCGCGCCGACCCCATCTCGACGGCGGCGGAACTGGCGCGGCCCTCGGCCGTCTCGGCGGCGTCGGCGAAGGCTTCCGACTGGCGACGCAGCAGCTCGCCGACCTCGCGCGCGCGCTCGAGCGCGGTTTCGGTCGCGTCGACCAGCGCCGAGCTCTGGTCGGCGAGGATCGAGCGGATTTCGGCCGCGCGGCTGCGCGCGCGTTCGGTCGTCTCGGCGAGGTCCTGCGACTGCTCGCGCAGCGCCTCGCGGATCGCGCCCGCGTTGGCCGCCGTCTTCTCGTTGGTCGAGGCCAGCGTCTCGATCTGCTCGCGCAGCGTGGCGTTGATCTCGCGCGACTGCGACAGCGCGCGGTCGGAGGCGCCGGCGAGCGCGTCGGCCTGCTCGCGCACCGCCGCCTCGACGACCTGCACGCGGCTCGCCAGCAGCGACGTCACGCGCTCGAGCCCTTCGGAATGGCGGCGCAGGCCGGCCATCACCTGCATGGCGCGCATCGCGGCCTGGTCGGAGACCGTGGTGAGTTCGCTCGCCTGCGCGGAAAGCCCCTGGCGCGCCTCCGAGAGGCGGTTCGTCGCCGTATCGGACGCGGCGGCGAGCGCCTGCGCCTGGTAGTGGAGGCTCTCGCCGATCGTGCGCAGCTTGGCTTCCGCGCGCTCGGCCGGGTAGGCGAGTTCGGAAAGGCGGACCTCGAGTGCGCGCGCGTGCCGCGCGAGGTCGCGCCCGCGCGCGAAATACGCGAAGGCGAACCACAGCACCATCGGCGGCATGGCCGCACCGCCGACGAAGGCGCCGAGTTCGTGCGGCAGCATCGACGCGAAAGCGCCGAGCCCGACCTGCGCGAACGCGTACCACGCGACGGCACCGAGCCAGACGAGCGTGGCGAGCGCGGCGACCGCGAAGGCGCGCGGGCCCGCGGGCGGCAGCGGCTCGTAATCGGGCGCGCCCGCGTCGTTGGCCGGGCGCACCCCTTCGACGGGGCGCAGGTCGGGCGCCTTGAGGCGGCGGGGGCCGGTCACGTTGTCGTCAGCCATGTCTCTCGCCTTCGTTCGATGCCGGGGGCCGTCAGGCCGCCTTCTTGCGCCGCCGGATCAGGCCGAGGATCTCGGCCGCCGCGTGCGGGATGTTGGTGCCGGGGCCGTAGATCGCGGCGGCCCCGCATTGCATGAGCGCGTCGTAGTCCTGCGGCGGGATGACGCCGCCGCAGACCACGAGGATGTCGTCCGCCCCCGCCTTGCGCAGCGCCGCGATCAGCGCGGGGACGAGCGTCTTGTGGCCGGCGGCCTGCGAGGACACGCCCACGACATGGACGTCGTTCTCGATCGCCTGGCGGGCCGCTTCCTCGGGCGTCTGGAAGAGCGGGCCGACGTCGACGTCGAAGCCGATATCGGCGAACGCCGTCGCGATGACCTTGGCCCCCCGGTCGTGCCCGTCCTGGCCGAGTTTGACCACGAGCATGCGCGGTCGGCGGCCTTCGGCCTTGGCGAAACCGGCGACGTCGTCCTTGATGCGCGCGAAGCCGGCGTCGCCCTCGTAGGCCGAGCCGTAGATGCCGGTGACCGAGCGGATCGTCGCGCGGTGGCGCGTGAACACCTCTTCCAGCGCGTCCGACACCTCGCCCACCGTGGCGCGCGCGCGCATCGCCTCGACCGCGAGCGTCAGCAGGTTGCCCTCGCCCGAGGCGGCGGCCTTGGTCAGCGCGTCGAGCGTCGCGGCGACCTTCGCGCCGTCGCGGCCGGCGCGCACCTGCTTCAGGCGCGCGATCTGACTCTCGCGCACCGCGCTGTTGTCGATGTCGAGGATGTCGATCTTCTCGCTCTCGGCGGGGCGGTACTTGTTGACGCCGACCACGACCTCCTCGCCGCGGTCGACGCGCGCCTGCCGGCGCGCGGCGGCCTCCTCGATGCGCAGCTTGGGCATGCCGCTTTCGACCGCCTTGGTCATGCCGCCCAACGCCTCGACCTCGTCGATCAGCTTCTGGGCTTCCGCGACCATCGAGGCGGTCAGGCTCTCGACGTAGTAGCTGCCGGCGAGCGGGTCGATGACGCGCGCGATCCCCGTTTCCTCCTGCAGGATGAGCTGGGTGTTGCGCGCGATGCGCGCCGAGAACGGCGTGGGGAGTGCCAGCGCCTCGTCGAACGAGTTGGTGTGCAGCGACTGGGTGCCGCCCAGGGCCGCCGCCATCGCCTCGATCGCGGTGCGCACGACGTTGTTGTAGGGGTCCTGCTCGGTCAGCGACACGCCCGAGGTCTGGCAGTGCGTGCGCAGCGCCAGGCTGTCGGCCTTCTTCGGGTCGAACTTCCGCATCGCGCGCGCCCACAGGAAGCGCGCCGCGCGCAGCTTGGCGATCTCCATGAAGAAGTTCATGCCGATCGCGAAGAAGAACGACAGGCGGGGCGCGAACGCATCCACGTCGAGCCCGCGCGACAGTGCGGCGCGCACGTATTCGAGCCCGTCGGCCAGCGTGAAGGCGAGCTCCTGCACGCAGGTCGCGCCGGCTTCCTGCATGTGGTAGCCGCTGATCGAGATCGAATTGAACTTCGGCATGTGCGCGGCCGTGTGCGCGATGATGTCGGCGACGATGCGCATGCTGGGTGCGGGCGGATAGATGTAGGTGTTCCGCACCATGAATTCCTTGAGGATGTCGTTCTGGATCGTGCCGGAGAGCTGGGCCTGGCTTGCCCCCTGCTCCTCGCCGGCCACGATGAAGGCGGCGAGCACGGGCAGCACCGCGCCGTTCATCGTCATCGAGACCGACATCTTCGACAGCGGGATGCCGTCGAACAGGATCTTCATGTCCTCGACCGAATCGATCGCGACACCGGCCTTGCCGACGTCGCCGGTGACGCGCGGATGGTCGCTGTCGTAGCCGCGATGCGTGGCGAGGTCGAAGGCGACCGACAGGCCGGCCTGCCCGCCTTCGAGCGCCTTGCGGTAGAAGGCGTTGGATTCCTCGGCCGTCGAGAAGCCGGCGTATTGGCGGATCGTCCACGGCCGGTTCGCGTACATCGTCGCGCGGGGACCGCGCACGTAGGGTGCAAAACCCGGCAACCCGCCGACATGCTCGAGCCCCTCGAGATCGACCGCGGTATAGAGCGGCTTGACCTTGATTCCCTCGGGCGTCGTCCAGACGAGCGTGTCGGGCGACGCACCCTTCAGCTCGGCCGCGGCGAGCTTTTCCCAATCGGCGGTCGAGGGCTTCGGAAAATCGGCCATGTCCTTCTCCTGACAGGAGAAATGTACCGTGGCGCTCCCCCCGCTCCTAGGTGCGCGACTCTTGCCGCCGCCGATTCTGGCGGCAAGCGCTTGATTCGACGCATCCCTCGCCCCTTGTCCACAGGGGGCGGGAAAACTCGGGATCGACTTGCGCGCGGCGACGACTCGCGCGACTCGGGATCTACCAGCGCAGCTCGGCCAGCGCGTAGGTCGGCGCGAAGCCGAATTCGCGCGCGAGTGCCGCGAGCGCCTCGTCGGTCGGCAGGCTGCCCATGGGGCTGCCGAGCGCCTCGCCGTGGATGCCGCCGGGGATGAAGGCTTGGTCGAGACCGGCCGTGCGAGCGCCCGCCACGTCGGTGCGCATCGCATCGCCGACGCCGAGCACGCGGCGCCGGTCGGCCACGCCCGCGATCTCCAGCGCCAGCGCGTAGACGCCCGGATGCGGCTTGCCGTGGTAGTGGACCGTGCCGCCGATCTCCTCGTAGCGCGCCGCGAGCGTACCCGCGCACAGCAGCCGCGTCTCGCCGCGCAGCACTTCGAGATCGGGATTGGCGCACACCATCGGCAGACCGCGCGCGCGCGCATCGCGCATGACGGGTGCCAGCGCTTCCATGTCGCGCGTGCCGTCGCCCGCCGCACCGGTCGCGAGCACGAAATCGGCCTCGGCGAGATCGGCGACCTCGCGGTGGCCGATCGCCGCGGGATCCGAGATGTTGGCTTCCATGCCGACGTGGAAGAAGCGCTTGCCGAGCCCGTGCGTGCCGCTCGCCAGCGCCTGCCACGCGGCCTCGCCCGAGGTGACGATGCCGTCGAACGCCTCGGCCGGGATGCCGAAGCCCGGCATCTGGCGCTTGAGGATCGGCACGAGGCGCGGCGCGTTCGACAGCACGACCGTGCGCTTGCCCGCGGCGCGCAGCCGCGCCATCAGGTCGGGCACGCCGGGGAAGACGCGCAGGCCGTCGTGGATGCAGCCCCACATGTCGAACAGGAAGGCGTCGTAGCGGTCCGCGACCGCGCCGAGGCCGTGCAGGCGTCCGGTCACTTGTCCTCTTTGAGCGGCTTGGGTTCGCCGAAAAGGAAGCCCTGCCCGTAATCCGCCTCGAGATCGAGCACCTCGACGAGCACCTGCTCGCTCTCGACCTTCTCGACCACGAGGGCCACGCGCGCGTCGATCATCTGCGCGCGGATGCGCGGATACTCGGCCCCCGCCGGGCCGTTGGCGAAATCGACGAGCTTGCGCGCGTCGACCTTCACGAAGCGGAAATTGCGCTTGTCGAGCGCGTGGGCGTCGAAGCGGATGTCGGCGACCTGGTCCATCGAGAACCGGAAGCCGAGGCTGCCGAGCCGGTCGAGCTCGGCCCACTGGATCGCGGTGAGCCGGCGGACATGCGCCTCGGCGAGCTCGAAGACGAGGTTGTTCGCGAGATCGGCGTTCTGCGCCATGAAGGTCACGAACTCGGCGAAGAAGCGCGTGTCGGCGAGCGTGTGCTCGGAGATGTTGACGAACAGCCCCGCCGTCGCGTTCGTGCGCTGCATGCGCCGGACGAGCTGCACGCAGCGGAAGAGCAGCATGTTGTCGACCGCCGCGACGAGGCCGTAGCGCTCGGCGAGCGCCAGGTAGCGCTCGGGCCCGATGACGTTGCCGTCGGGTGCGCGCACGCGGCTGAAGCACTCGAAATGGCGGCGGCGGCGCTGCGGCAGGTCGACGATCGGCTGCACGTAGAGCTCGACGCGGTTCTCGCGCAGCGCGTCGCGCACGATGTCGAGCACCTGCGCGTCGCCGTAGGAAGGTGCGGGTGCGGGCGGTTCGCCGGGCTTGGGCACGGGCTGGCCCGAGAGCTTCTCGACGAGGCCCTGCAGCACGCGCACCTCGCCCATGACCTGGCCGAGATCGGGGCGCGTGCGCGCGGCGTTCTCGATCGCTTCGAGGATGCCCCGCGCCTCCTCGCGCGCGGCCCCCAGTTCGCGGCGGATCTGCGCCTGCGCGCGGTGCAGTCCGTCGGCCTGCTCGGCGAGC
>Ga0172367_10009324_pt1 | contig 10789 bp, 6 predicted proteins | sample Lak10m_FD_114542 | JGI IMG/M metagenome (GOLD analysis project Ga0172367, IMG submission 114542) | Freshwater microbial communities from Kabuno Bay, South-Kivu, Congo - kab_022012_10m | ecosystem: Environmental > Aquatic > Freshwater > Lake | place: Democratic Republic of the Congo: South-Kivu...
ATGATGACGGCATTTCTGCCTTAGGGATTCGTACTCTGGCTGACTACTTGGCGGAAGCAGGCCATGATGTAACTGTAGTTTGCCCAGATCGGGAGCGGTCAGCGACTGGACATGGACTCACCATACACCAACCCATTCGCGCGGAAGTGATCGAATCTGTTTTTCATCCTGCTGTTAATGCTTGGGCTTGTGATGGTACTCCCTCAGACTGTGTAAAACTGGCATTGTGGGCTTTGCTGGAATCTCCCCCTGACCTGGTGCTATCTGGCATTAATCAAGGCGCAAATTTGGGCACTGAAATTCTCTATTCTGGAACTGTTTCAGCGGCTATGGAAGGTGTAATTGAGGGGATTCCCAGCATAGCCTTCAGTCTCACCAGCCATACATGCAAAGACTTTCAAGGTGCTGCTAAGTTTGCCCAAACTCTTGTGGAAAAACTAGCAGTAAATCCCCTACCGGAGTTGATGTTGCTGAATGTCAACGTTCCTGCTGTGAAGTGGGAACAAATTGCTGGAGTGACTTTGACTCGTCAAGGAGTACGGCGTTACATTGATGTTTTTGACAAGCGCGTGGATCCCCGTGGTAAAGTTTACTACTGGTTAACCGGAGAAGTTTTAGAAGATGTGGAACCACCCTCAGGTTTAAATCTACCTGAGAAAGTGCCTGTTGATGTGCATGTTATCCGCAACAATTACATCAGCATTACACCATTAAAATACAATCTCACCTATGCTACAGGACTAGATAAATTGTCTCAGTGGGAATTTGAGCTTTCTTGATTTGTTGATTTAACAGTTAGTAATTTTACGGGCAAATATCCTCAAGTTAGTTTCCCCAGTGCTACCCGGAATGGGTAAACTGCAATGCCTTCTGTCCCTAAGCTAAAAGCCCCAGGGACTACTTTTCCCGCTATATTTACCCTGGCATTAACATCGCCATGAATCAGCCTACCATCTTGAGGTTTGCACCAAGGGCGTTGAATACCCTGGTGAAAGTAGGAAATAGGGGGTTATGTGCCTGTTTATCAAGGTTTTCAGCGTTTTCGTTATAAACTCAATAAAACAAGTACTATCTAATTTTAATTGATCGCCCGCTTAATCCAGCAAGCAACACTCATGTCTAGGACAGAGAACCAATTTACCGTAAAATTTTGGGGCGTTCGCGGCAGTATCCCCAGTCCGGGTTTACACACTGTTCGTTATGGTGGTAATACCCCTTGCGTTGAGATGCTAGTGGGAGGTAAACGCTTGATTTTTGATGGTGGTACAGGACTACACGTTTTAGGGCAATCTTTATTGTGCCAAATGCCAATAGAAGGTCATATATTCTTCAGCCACTCCCACTGGGATCATATCCAAGGATTTCCCTTCTTTGTGCCAGGGTTTGTCAAGGGGAATAAATTTGATATTTATGGGGCCATCGCTCCTGATGGTTCTACGATAAAACAGCGTCTCAATGACCAGATGCTGCATCCTAATTTTCCTGTGCCCTTGCAAATCATGCAGGCAGATTTGACATTCCATGATGTTAACCCAGGGCAAAGATTACATATTAATGACATTACCATAGATATAGCACTGCTCAACCATCCAGGTCAGGCAGTTGGATATCGAGTTAACTGGGGTGGTGGTGCTGCTGTTTACTTAAGTGATACTGAACATCTTCCTGATCGGTTGGATGAGAATGTTCTCCATCTGTCCCAAAATGCGGATATCATAATTTATGATTCTACTTATACTGATGAGGAATACTACTCACCAATATCACCGAAAATTGGTTGGGGACATTCTACCTGGCAAGAAGCTGTGAAAATAGCCAAAGCTGCTAATGTGAGAAATCTGGTGATTTACCACCATGACCCTAGACACAACGATGATTTTTTGGATCGTGTCGGGGAAGAAGCATATCGGCAATTTGCTGGTTCAATTATGGCACGAGAAGGAATGGTCCTCCAGGTTCCCACATCAACTGGCTAATTAGAATCTTTTCCCACTGACAAGTTATCTTGGTAAGGGTTGCAGTCGAAGCAATTGTAGATTTTAGATTAGATTGGTGATCAAGAGCTATTAGTCCCATTGCCTTGGGCACTGTGCTTCGCGCAATACCACAATCAAGGATGAGCTATGTCGTTTCTTAGCCAATCAAAAACACCTTTAGGGGCTGTCCACCAACCAAAGTAGGGTGGGGGAGAGGCCTTGTCTTTCAAGGGGCTGAACCCAAGGTAGCTTCTGGCTGATAGCTAAATAAACCTAAAATCCCAGAATCCACGTGCTAAATTTGTCTAAAAATGGACGTTCTATGTGGGTTGCTTCTTCGACGGAATTAACTCTCAAGCCCACTGCTGTGGCTCTTGGCAAATTTGATGGTGTACATCTTGGTCATCACAGGGTTATTCAACCAATTTTGCCCCAAGTATTGAATGAGGCCAGAAGAGAAGACGGGGAGCAATCACCAACATACTCTCCCACTTCACCAACCCAACTACAAGAACATACATACTCGACAGTTGTCACCTTTGTTCCCCATCCACTGGAATTTTTTACTGGTCAACTACGGCCCTTGCTAACACCACTGGATGAAAAAGTCCAACAATTGCGATCGCTAGGAGTGGAACAACTTGTGTTGCTACCCTTTGACAGAGAATTATCTGCTTTATCTCCCCAAGATTTTGTAGACAAGATTTTAGTGCAACAGCTCCAATGTCGGAAAATTAGTGTTGGGCAAGATTTTTGTTTTGGCAAACAGCGTCGTGGTACTGCTAAAGATTTGCAATTACTGGCAGCCAAGCACCATATCCCCGTTACCATCGTTTGTTTACAAACTCATACAGAGAATGTTCCCAGCCAGGAGGCTCCCATTAGCACTTCACTCATCCGCCACTATTTAGAAAGCGGCGACATCAAAAATGCCAACCTCTTACTGGGAAGACCTTATACCCTCATTGGTACTGTAGTTCCAGGTAAAAAAATGGGGCGAACCATTGGTTTTCCCACTGCTAACTTGCAATTACCAAAGGACAAATTTATCCCCCGCCAAGGTGTTTATGCTGTCCGGGCTGCTATTTTGAGTGAGACATCAGGTGCAACTAGTTCACATCAAAACTTGGGTGTGATGAATATAGGTAAACGCCCCACAGTAAATGGTAGCAACTTATCTGTGGAAGTACATCTGTTTGATTGGTGTAGTGATTTATATGGCAGAAAACTGGCTGTGCAGCTAGTTGCATTTTTGCGAGGGGAACAAAAATTTGCTTCTCTAGAACACCTGAAAACACAAATTCAAATTGATTGTAATATTGCTAGAAAACTTTTTGAGTAGTGAATGCTAAGTTTTCGCGACTGAATGGGAATTTTTTGAATTGATAGTCCCCGACCTAAAGGCACGGGGATTCTGTAATCTAAAGTAGAGGTTAGGACCTTGGAGAGGGTTACTTCGGCATTGGCCGCCCTTGGCAATTAGGGTACTATGGGCTTGTTTCTCAAGGGGTTTTCGGCATTTTCGTTATAAACTTATTCGGGAATCTCAGGAATGTCAAATTTTGTAAAGCATCAATTTGGAAAACGTCAACTCAAAGGCCATCCCTTGGGCTTAATGGTGGTAATTTTGGCTTGGAGTCTGGCTATGGGCTGGCTGCTTTCTTTGGCAACTAGCGCCCACAGTACCACACCTACATCAGAAATTGGCACCGTTGATGTGGTACCTGTACAATATCAGTTAGGTAAACAACTATATTTGGAAAACTGCTCTAGCTGTCACATAGCTTTGCCGCCACAAGTTTTACCTTCTCAAACATGGAGAAACCTCTTAGAAGACTCACAGCACTATGGTGTACAGATTAAACCTTTAATTGATCCTCCCCGCACCTTGGTTTGGAGGTATCTTTCTAATTTTTCACGGACACAGCTAAAAGACGAGGCTACACCCTATCGCGTTAATTCTTCACGTTATTTTCAGGCTTTGCATCCCCAAGTGGATTTACCTCGCCCCGTTAAGGTGAGCAGTTGTGTGAGTTGTCACCCCAGTGGGAAGGATGGCAATTTCCGCCGTCTGAGTGGCGAATGGGATGTAAGGTAGATTCAGAAAGAAGAAGGAATTAAAATTTGAAATTTTGGTTGGAAATTTTCCCTTGGCGTGTAATGGAAAATGGTAATTGCAACAGCCAAAGTTGATTTCGCCAGTTCCTCGAATGGTGGGGGTTCTCTGACTAAGTTGAAGGCAAAATGATACTATTATATTAGTTTGACGTTTAAACTGAGAAGTAAAACCAATCTTTTCACTAAATGATTGGATCTAAATTTTTGCTGTTTTTGAGTTAAATCTGATCTTGTACCCATTTACAGCCTAAATAGCTGCATTGGGTTAAATTCTTATAATCAATACAAAAACTTTATTCTCCGTAACCCTCGATTTAGTTCCATAATCTGCCATGCTAAAACTCTTGTTGGGCGATCCCAACGCTCGTAAGCTTAAAAAATACCAACCTTACATTAGTGAAATTAACCTCTTAGAGGAAGACATTAAAGCCCTTTCTGATGAGGAGTTAAAAGGCAAAACAGATGAATTTAAGCAGCGACTCGCCAAGGGCGAAACGCTGGATGATATTCTGCCAGAAGCCTTTGCCGTGGTCAGAGAAGCAGGACGAAGAGTCTTGGGGTTACGGCATTTTGATGTTCAGTTATTGGGTGGTGTGATCCTGCACTCGGGACAAATAGCAGAAATGAAAACCGGGGAAGGTAAAACTTTGGTTGCTACCTTACCGAGTTATTTAAATGCTTTGGGTGGTAAAGGTGTACACGTAGTTACAGTTAACGATTACTTAGCTCGTCGCGATGCTGAATGGATGGGACAGGTGCATCGCTTTCTAGGGCTGAGTGTGGGGCTGATTCAGTCCAGCATGATTCCTAGTGAACGCCAAAAAAACTATGAGTGCGATATTACCTATGTCACCAATAGTGAGGTAGGCTTTGACTACCTACGGGACAATATGGCAACATCAATGGCTGATGCGGTACAACGTCCTTTTAACTATTGTGTGATCGACGAGGTAGACTCGATTTTAATTGATGAAGCTCGAACACCGTTGATTATTTCTGGGCAAGTGGAAAGACCTACGGAAAAATATCTACGAGCCGCTGAAATTGCTTCTAGACTACAAAAAGATGAGCATTACGAGGTGGATGAAAAAGCTCGTAACGTGCTGTTAACTGATGAAGGCTTCGCGGAAGCAGAAAATCTTTTGGGAGTTACTGATTTATTTGACCCGGAAGATCCCTGGGCTCATTTCATGTTCAATGCCATTAAAGGTAAAGAACTTTTCCTCAAGGATGTAAATTACATCGTCCGTAACGGGGAGGTGGTAATTGTTGATGAATTTACTGGACGGGTTTTACCCGGAAGGCGTTGGAGTGATGGGCTACACCAAGCAATTGAAGCCAAAGAACACGTAGATATTCAGCCGGAAACTCAAACTCTAGCCACAATTACCTATCAAAATTTGTTTTTGCTTTATCCTAAACTTGGTGGGATGACGGGAACTGCAAAAACTGAAGAGCCAGAATTTGAAAAAATCTACAAATTAGAAGTTGCGGTAATTCCTACTAATCAAACTCGAAAACGCCAAGATTTAGCAGATATGGTGTTTAAAACAGAGGCTGGTAAATGGCGGGCTATCGCGGGGGAATGTGCCCAAATGCATCAACTGGGCAGGCCAGTCTTGGTGGGAACCACTAGTGTAGAAAAATCTGAATATCTCAGCCAATTGTTAAAGCAAATGGAGGTTCCCCACGAACTGCTCAATGCGCGACCAGAAAATGTGGAACGGGAGGCGGAAATCGTTGCTCAGGCAGGACGCAAAGGGGCTGTGACTATTGCAACTAACATGGCTGGACGGGGTACAGATATTATCCTTGGTGGTAACTCTGAATATATGGCACGTCTGAAGTTGCGGGAATACTTTATGCCTCGAATTGTCAGTCCAGAAGATGAAGATGTCTTTGGGGTGCAAAGACCTGCTGGCTTGCCATCTGGACACGGTGGTGGTCAAGGTTTTGTACCTGGCAAAAAGGTGAAAACTTGGAGGGCTTCACCAGAAATTTTCCCCACCCAATTGACAAAAGCAACGGAACAGTTATTAAAAGATGCTGTGGAAGTGGCTGTACGGGAATATGGTGAACGTAGCTTACTGGAGTTAGAGGCAGAAGACAAAGTGGCTATTGCAGCTGAAAAGGCTCCTACTAACGATGCTGTCATTCAAAGGTTACGGGAAGCTTACAACCGAGTTAAGCAGGAGTACGAACACTTCACGGAAAGAGAACACAATGAAGTGGTTGAATTGGGGGGTTTGCACGTAATTGGTACGGAACGCCACGAGTCACGGCGGATTGATAACCAATTGCGGGGACGTGCAGGACGACAAGGTGACCCTGGTTCCACAAGGTTCTTCCTTAGTTTGGAGGATAACTTGCTGCGAATTTTTGGAGGCGATCGCGTCGCTGGGTTAATGAATGCTTTTCAGGTGGAGGAAGATATGCCTATTGAATCTGGAATGCTGACTCGCAGTTTGGAAGGGGCACAGAAAAAGGTCGAAACCTACTACTACGACATCCGTAAACAGGTGTTTGAGTATGACGAAGTAATGAATAATCAACGTCGCGCTATCTACGCTGAACGTCGCCGGGTGTTAGAAGGTCAGGACTTGAAAGAACAGGTGATCAAGTACGCCGAAAAAACCATGGATGAAATCGTTGATTTTTACATCAATCCAGATTTACCTTCGGAAGAGTGGGAGTTAGAAAAACTGGTGAACAAGGTCAAGGAGTTCGTTTATCTCCTAGCAGATATGGAACCAAGTCAATTAGAGGAGATGACTGTTACGGAAATTAAGGTTTTTCTCCACGAACAAGTACGAATTGCCTACGACCTCAAAGAAGCGCAAATTGACAAGGTTCAACCAGGACTGATGCGACAAGCTGAAAGGTTCTTTATTTTGCAGCGTATTGATACTTTGTGGCGGGAACACCTCCAACAAATGGATGCTTTACGTGAATCTGTGGGTTTGCGTGGTTATGGACAAAAGGATCCTTTGATTGAGTATAAGAGTGAGGGTTATGAATTGTTCTTGGATATGATGGTGAACATCCGCCGGGATGTGGTTTACTCCTTGTTTATGTTTCAACCCCAGCCTCAATCTACAGTGCAGACTTCTAAAATGGTTTAGGTTGTTTCACCCGGAGATAGTAGGACGCAGAGAGTTTTTTCTGCGTCTTTGTTTTATGGTATCTAGAAAGTTGGGATTGGGATTAATTATTCAGCAAATATTTGCTCAAATGTTTCAGCTAAAATATCAACAACTTTTAATGATTTTCTCATGATGTTTATTTAATAAATAAACTGATTTTTTAGGATGATCATTAACTGTAAGATATTAAATAAAAAAGCTCTTCTTACCAGGACATAAGTTGAGGAAAATAGAGATTTATAGCTAAACTAATAATATACGGTATGACTAGTAATATTATAGTATGACTGCTGTTGCGAATGTAAAAACTGAATACGAAGCGATTATTGGTTTAGAAACCCATTGTCAACTGAGTACCAACACTAAGATTTTTTCTAGTAGCTCCACAGCTTTTGGTGCTGATCCTAATACTAATATCGACCCTGTGTGTATGGGATTACCTGGGGTTTTACCAGTGCTGAATGAAAAAGTTCTGGAATATGCTGTAAAAACAGGTTTGGCTTTGAACTGCCAAATAGCTGAATATAGCAAATTTGACCGTAAACAGTATTTTTATCCTGATCTACCCAAAAATTACCAAATTTCTCAATACGACTTACCTATTGCGGAACATGGTTGGTTAGAAATCGAATTTGCAGATGCACAGGGGAACTTGATTCGTAAACCCATTGGTGTGACTCGTTTGCACATGGAAGAAGATGCGGGGAAACTTGTACACGGAGGAAGCGATCGCCTCTCTGGTTCTAGCTATTCTTTAGTGGACTATAATCGGGCAGGGGTGCCCTTGGTGGAAATTGTCTCGGAACCTGATTTGCGTTCTGGTGCAGAAGCTGCTGAATATGCGGAAGAATTGCGTCGCATTGTCCGCTATCTCGGTGTCAGTGATGGCAATATGCAAGAAGGTTCTCTACGGTGTGATGTAAACATCTCTGTGCGTCCGGTGGGAACTGAAAAGTTTGGCGTTAAGGTGGAAATTAAAAATATGAACTCCTTTAGCGCTATTCACCGGGCTATTGATTATGAAATTGAACGACAAATTGCGGCTATAGAAGCAGGGGAGCCCATTATCCAAGAAACTCGTTTATGGGAAGAGGGTGCTCAACGTACAATTAGTATGCGGACTAAAGAAGGTTCTAGCGATTACCGCTACTTTCCAGAACCAGATTTAGCACCCATTGAGGTGTCTAAGAAGCAATTAGAGCAATGGAAAGGGGAACTTCCTGAATTACCCGCCCAAAAACGTCATCGTTATGAAAGTGAATTGGGGCTGTCGGTTTACGATACACGAGTGTTGACAGAAGACCCCGCCGTAGCTGATTTTTTTGAAAATGCCATTGCAGCTGGTGCCAATGCTAAAGCTGCTGCTAACTGGATTACTCAAGACATAGCTGCATATCTCAACAAGCAAAAGCTCAGTATTACTCAAATTGCTCTCAGTCCTGCTAATTTAGCTGAAGTAATTACTCGCATTGAATCTGGCACAATTAGTAATGCTCAAGCTAAACAAAAATTGCCAGATTTACTTGATGGTATGTCTCCGGAAAAAGCTTTTGCAGGTCAAGAGTTAATTACAGATCCTAGTTTACTAGAACCCATCATTGATGAAGCCATGGCTGCTAACCCTAAAGAACTAGAAAAGTATCGTAATGGTAATACAAAGCTTTTAGGCTTTTTTGTGGGACAAGTTTTGAAAAAAACTGACAAACGAGCCGATCCCAAGCTAACTAATGAGTTGGTGGAGAAAAAATTGAATTCTTAACTGAACAATCCCCCGGATACATCCGGGGGCTTTTAACCCTTGGGTAATTTATACCCATAACTGGACAAAATTAACGCAAGGTTTATATATTGAGAGTAGTTTTCATGGGTATCAAATTGTGGAACGCTCTCGAATGACTATTTCAATAGGTGATGCAGCCAAGGAGCTGGGTGTATCAGTTAAAACGGTAAGAAGGTGGGCTGACGCGGGGAAACTCAGATATGAACGTAGTCCTAGCGGTCACAGAAGGTTTTACCTTGCAGAGATAAAACCCATAACACCACGAGATTTTAATAATCTAGAAGACCGGGTAACTATTAATTATGCACGTGTGTCTAACAGCGACCAAAAAGATGATTTAGCTAGACAGGTACAGCTACTAGAAGCTTTTAGCAGTGCTAACGGTTGGCAATTTGAAACCATATTTGATTTAGGTTCTGGGTTAAATTACCAAAAAAAAGGTCTTCAAAAACTGCTAAAACGCATCATGGAAGGTGATGTGGGAAGATTAGTTTTAACTCATAAAGACAGACTGTTAAGATTGGGTTCTGAAATTGTTTTTGCCATGTGTGAGGAGTTTGAAACCGAGGTAGTCATTATCAATAAATCAACTGATGAAATTACCTTCGAGCAAGAGTTGGTAACCGATATGATGGAGTTAATCACAGTGTTTTCTGCAAGGCTATATGGTTCTCGCAGTCGCAAAAATAAAAAGCTCCTTGATAATGTAGCCAAAGCTATACAAGAATCCACCTAAACTCGTTGAGATTAAGTGGATATGGGCATATATTAGAAGAGTGCTTAGTTACAAGGGCTGGGAAAATACCCACTCCACAAAGGTTGTATTATTCATATCTGTACTTGAGATTGTTCCAAGGTGCTGTAGGTGCAAGTTGATAGAAAATTGGTATAAGTTATTATTCATGACTGTGACAATTTAAACTGCATCTTTATCATCAATGGTCAACTCTACCTTCGTTACTAGACTTTATGTCAATCCTCTCCAGGGGAATGATGAGAATAATGGTTCTCGGTTAAATCCGTTTCAAAGTATCACCCGTGCTTTAAAGGTTACCAAAACACCCGTAATTGTTCAGTTGACATCAGGGAAATATAGTGTTGCCAGTGGCGAGGTTTTTCCCTTGGTTATTGCTGCTGGGGTGACAGTGGTAGGTAATGAAGATAACAAAGGTGTTGAAATTGTGATTTACGGAAGTGGTAATTATCAAAGTGTTAGCTTTGGTTTACAACAAATTACTTTAGTTTTACAAGGTAATGCCAATCTCTTAGGTGTGACCGTCACTAATCCCGTGCCTAAAGGTACTGGTGTTTGGATAGAATCGGCGGAAGCAAATGTGGCTAATAATACTTTTGTCAACTGTGGTCGAGAAGGTATATTTGTTACTGGGACTGCTAAACCCGCCATTGTAGATAATGTGTTTAGAGAAAATGCCGCCAGTGGCTTGATGATGGCCCGTCATAGTAAAGGAGAAGTGCTGCAAAATGTATTTCAAAAAAATTATTTGGGTATAGCTGTTACTGATGATGCTGCTCCTTTGATAGCAGATAACATAATATCAGATAACCGTTCAGCCATCGCTCTTTCTCGCAATGCTAAACCTGTGCTGCGTCATAACGTAATCAGCAAAAATAGCCACGGCGGGATGTTAGTTAATGGTAATGCCATCCCTGATTTGGGTAATAAGCAAGACATAGCTGGCAACACTTTCGATCATAATGGCTCCTTCGATTTACAGAACACCACACCACAGCCAATTATTTCCGCAGGTAAT
>Ga0172367_10009327_pt1 | contig 10788 bp, 7 predicted proteins | sample Lak10m_FD_114542 | JGI IMG/M metagenome (GOLD analysis project Ga0172367, IMG submission 114542) | Freshwater microbial communities from Kabuno Bay, South-Kivu, Congo - kab_022012_10m | ecosystem: Environmental > Aquatic > Freshwater > Lake | place: Democratic Republic of the Congo: South-Kivu...
GATTTTTATTCCCGGTGCTTTTTCCCCAACCTCGGCGTGGAGGAGGATCCGGTGACCGGATCGGCTCATACCTTGCTGGCTCCCTATTGGGCCGGGCACCTCGGAAAAAACGCATTCTATGCCCGCCAAGGCGGAAAGCGAACCGGATTTCTGTCCTGCACCTACCAGGGAGATACAGTTTTATTGAAAGGAACGGCAAAAACTTACCTGGTAGGAAAAATTTATTATACTTTTGACTAATATCATGTATCGGGCGGATTAAATTACTAGCGTGTTGGTAAACCCCCATTTATGTCAAGGCACCATGTTACCATTTTTCAATTTTTGAAACCACTCCTCCACAGGGTCGAGCACGAGGGGATGTTTCTCGAAATTCCATGGGATTACATCGATTCAGATGGTGTACATCTCACCTATTTATTCAGAAAAGACGGGCGCCTGCATATCACAAGAAACGGAGAAGTCTCCGATGGGAAATGGGAGTTTTTAGCTCCCTTGAATTCCCTGCTGCTTTCTGCCGGAGAGACACAGCGGCTATTTTCCCCTTGCCAGGTATATGCCGACGCCGTATTGGTGCTTCAACAACACGGGGTCAATAAAAGCTGGATTCTGTTAAACCCACTTCGGGTGCCCGGCTTGGATATCGTCGATTTTGTCCAAAAAAGACAACCATCGCTGCAATATGCCGATAAAAAACCCATAGAAGGACCGACTAAAAATCTGGAATGGGTTAAGTTGAAAAACGGTCAGTACGTAGAATTGGAGTCTGATCGAATCCGCTTGCATTTCAACTCCCTGGTAGGCGCAAAAGTAGTGTACAAGACCACCGGTAAACCCTTATCCGACGGCAGACACCTTCTGTACGACGGCAGAACGTATTTCAAAACGTATCAGGGCATCATCGTGAAATCCGGTGCCAGCCGCTACAAACCCCAAGTACTTCCGCTGATTCTATATACCCTGCTGGCCGCCCTTTGTCTTACCCTGGGTTTGTGGTTGCTGGTGCATTGATACCCTTTTCTACCATCCAGGAGGCGCAAATCGGGTTCTGTTCAGCGATTCGAGGCACTCTACGCATTCCGGAACAACCTGTGTTGGAAAGGGTACTTTGGTATTTGTTGGATTAAACGAAAGGTAATTCCTTTTCAGGTAAACCCCTTTTCTGCTAACTCCTGCCGCAGAAAAAATACCCAGGACTTGTTCCCGATCGTCTTTTGTATTGAATAAATTACCCGGAAGCGCGGCAGGTGGCGCATCGAAAATCCCCCCGGTATTATTGACTTGGGTAGAGGCCGTTTTCCAAAACTGGTAGGTGGTACGTGAAATCCGGCTCAGTTCGAGCAGTACGAAGTAATCGTCCTGACTATCGTATGGGATTGCCGAGAACCTGTAATCCACCGAATTTCCATTCAGGAGGTTATCCGACAGCAGAAGCACGCAGCCTCTGCAGGGGGTAATCTTCCAACAGGAAGTACAACATGGGTTTTTAAAGGCTACCGCAAATTCGCCCACAATTTTCGTTTTGCAATATTCCTCCGCTTCATAGCGGGCAAAATTTATCCGGTAAAATTCACCCGTGGAGGTGGCATCCTTAAATCGAAGAAATCCTCCAAACTGGGTGCTTTCCACCCCTTGAATAGAAATGGACGTTTCAGGAAGGGTGTACGCACTATCTATTTCAGGCGCCTTGGATAAGGTTTCCGGAGCCGACTGAACAACCTTTCCGTCTTTGGTTTTTACAAATAAAGTGTATGTTCTGCCTACCTCGCCACGGAACTGCAAGGGATCGGAAAAATAAACGCCGCGGTAGTCGTGGGCAAATACAAACGTATTCCCCTTATCATCCTGCACATACACGGTGGCGTCCTGTACAGGTACATTCCCATCGGTACTGTTATAGGCTACACTCTGGGAAATTTTCACCCGATACGGGGCAAACGCATCCGTCACCAAACCCTCAATGACCAGCTTAGGGCCACTGAAATTGATATCTCCGGCATAGGGGTCAATGCAGGCTTGCGCTAAGAACAGGATTCCCAAAAGGACTGTGCTCTTGCGCATATCCCAGGAAAATAGAGCGGACGCAGAGGACTTAAAATTCAAACTCATAGCTTATGGATGGTACGATGCTTCCAATAATAGAAAGTTGATAAATGCGAGCGCGGCTTGCCGTAGAAAGTGGACGGTCGTTAATGGTTTCTACGAATACCGAATATGGGTTTTTGCGGGCATACGCATTATAGACCGAAAACACCCAACGATCCTTGTATGGTCTGTTTTTTCGGGGATCCGGATCCACCATCAACCCCAAATCCAATCGGTGATAATCAGCCGTTTTGGTATCGTTTCTGGAAGTAAAGTTGGGTAAAAAGAAGCCGGCAATTTCGTATCTGTCTTCAGGTAGCGTACTCGCTCTACCCGACTGGTAGGTGAACGTCGCCGAAAGCGTGAGGCGTTTGTTGAGGTGATATTGGGCATTCATATTCAACAAATGGGGCCGGTTGTAATTCGCCGGATAAAACACCCCACTGATCACCCGATCTTCCGGATAAGGGCTTTCTATCCTTATTTCAGAACGCGAGAACGTATAATTCAAAAAACCCTCCACTCGGATTCCTTTCTTTTGAATGGACAGCTCTGCCCCATACGCGCGGCCTAATCCCTGGATAATCGCGGTTTCAGGCGCATCGAGCAGTAACAGGCTCACCCCGCTTCGGTAGTCCGGCACGTTTTCCGTCGTTTTGTAGAACAACTCCAGGCTTGCCTCCCATTGGTTGGCCTTGAAATTTTGAAACCATCCGGCCGAAAACTGGTTGGCAATCTGCGGCTTAAGAAAGGGGTCGCTCAATTTCCACCGATCGGTAGGCAAGGCAGAGGTCGTATTGGAAACCAGATGCAGGTATTGATATACTTTTTGATAACCCGCCTTTATGGATGCATCTTCTCCCACATTAATGCGCACGGAAAAGCGAGGTTCTAGCCCGCCATACCAGTTTACCACCTTACCTGCCGCGTATTCCGTGGTGTCAATCAAGGTGGAAATATCCCGATAGAGCGGATCTGAATAATCATATACGCGGGTAGGACCGCGCAGAGCGAATACAGAGTAGCGCAGTCCGGCGCTGACGCGAATCCGGGGGCTCAGGTTCCAGTCATCGCTCACATAGACTGCCCCCTCTCGGCCCTTCTCGGAGGACAGGTGAACAGGGCTAAAGGAAGAATTGCCTATCGGCTGAAAATCACCCGGCTGGATGTGGTAATCGGTAAGACTGACACCCGCAGCCGCCGTATGCTGATGGCTGAAGTGCTTAATCTCTGTCTGAACCTGGTTTTGTACTACCCCCGAACGGAATTCAGCCGCATTCAACGCACCAGGCATATCAAAGCCGGGTTTGTAGCGACTCATACTTCCAAGCAGAGAAAACCCCCATTGCTCGGTGAAGAACGCATTATACCGAAGGCTAGCGCCTGTATTTTTCCAGCTAAACCGCGTGGACGTAGCGTTCACCTCCAGGGTAGAAAGCGAATCACCCGAAAGCCGGAAAGCATCTCCGCTTGTATAAAAGGTACCCGAAAGCTGGTCTGTTGCATTGATTTTATACACCGACTTAAGAGTTAGCTCCGAAAAACCGGCTTCGGTATCTCTGAATTCCGGACGAAGAACCGAACGGAAAAAATAATCAGCATACGAAATACGCCCTCCCAACCCTACGAACCATTTGTCCTTTAGGATAGGTCCTTCTGCCAAAAACCGGCTCGCAATTAAGCCCACACTACCTTTTAGCTGAAAAGAGTCGCGGGAAGGTTCCCGAAGGCGGGCATCCAGTACGGCAGAGGCTCTTCCGCCAAACCGCGCCGGCATTCCACTTCTGTACAGCGTAATATCGCGCAACATATCTGGATTAATCGCTGAATACAGACCAATCAGGTGACTCGCATTAAAGAGGGTGATATCATCCAAAAGGATTAAGTTTTGATCGACATTCCCGCCGCGCACATTAAATCCGCCGGCTCCTTCGCCTACACTGGAAACACCCGCCATGGTCTGCACACTGCGCAACACATCACTTTCGCCAAGTAGTCGGGGAAGTTGCCGGATGCGATCGACATTTAATCGGGTAATCCCCTGGTCGGCCGTTTGAATATTCCGGCCTACCCCTCCTTCCGTTACCGTTACCTCATCGAGGATTTCCAGCGATTCCTCCAGGCGGATAACCTGGTTTAGGTTGAGCCGCAGCGACACGGGAATCACCTTGGTCTTATAGCCTACAAAACTGATTTCGAAGTGGTAAATTCCCATGGGAAGCGTCAGGCTGAAAAAGGCGTTTTGGTCAGCTACAGTACCCTTTTTTGTTTCCTGTACGATAATGCTGGCACCCGGAAGCAAGTCACCCTCTACCGTCTTAATCTGTCCGGAGAAAGTATAACTCCGTTCCTGAAAAACAGGATGCGGCTCCTGGGCACGCAGTGGGCCTGTCATAAGGGCAAGAAAAACCCACAAAAAAATCCAGCGGCCTACATGGGGCACCATCCTGTAATCCGACATAGCATGCATGCGTTGGTCAATAAAGGCAGATTGGTCCGGATGCCCTCTATAATGGACCCGGAAAAACCCGGTATAGTCTTACGTACACCGGAACAAGGTGGTTGCAAGGTACACAATTCCGACTGTACCGAGCACCCCGCCCCCATTTGTTTTCAAACGCAAAGAAAAATTGGGGCAAAACCAGTTAGGCACAAACTAAAAATTTCTATAATTTGCCGGAAACTGCTGATTCATGCTGCTTTCACCGCTAGATTTTGGTATCATCCTGCTGTATTTTGCAATCACCTTGTGGTTTGGTTTCTGGATTTCCAAGCGGGCATCCCGGGATATGCGCCAATATTTTCTTGGGGGCAACACCATACCCTGGTATTTTCTCGGGCTGTCCAATGCCTCTGGTATGTTCGATATTTCGGGCACCATGTGGACGGTCACCATTTTTTTCGTATACGGGTTAAAAAGTGCCTGGATTCCCTGGCTATGGCCGGTGTGGAACCAGGTTTTTGTGTTCGTTTTTCTGGCCATTTGGTTGCGCAGGTCCAATGCCCTGACGGGTGCGCAATGGATTACTTTTCGGTTTGGAACAGGTAGAGGTGCGCGGCTATCGCATATCATTGTAACGGTATTTGCTATCCTGAGTGTGTTTGGGTTTATAGCCTACTTCTTCGAGGGGATTGGTAAATTTGCCGCCGTTTTTTTTCCATGGGACTTGCACTGGAGCCTCGGGGCGTGGACGGTCAGCTCGGAGCAATCCTATGCCCTCCTGCTGATAGGCATCACCACGCTATATACCATCAAGGGAGGCATGTGGAGCGTAGTGGCAACGGAAGTGCTACAATGGGTAGTGATGACTATTTCCTGCCTGGTCGTGGCGGTCATCGCCTGGAATAAGGTACAGCCGGAAATGATTCACGCAATGGTACCTGCCGGATGGAGCGACTTGTTTTTTGGCTGGCACTTACAGCTCGACTGGACAGGCAGCCTGGCGGCAGTAAATGATAAAATTCGCGAAGACGGATTTGAGCTGTTTGGTTTTTTGGTGGCCATGATGGTCTTCAAGGGAATATTTGCCAGTCTGGCCGGCCCAGTGCCGAGCTATGATATGCAACGGGTGTTATCCACCCGCACCCCGGCAGAAGCCGCCAAAATGAGTGCCTACACGATTCTTTTCCTTTATTTTCCACGCTATTTAATGATTGTGGGGTTGGGATTGCTAGGCATTGCATTTCTCGGACCCGAGCTGGCTCAAATGGGTGGTCAGCCAGATTTCGAAAAAGTACTTCCGCTGGCAATAGAGCGGTTTATTCCGGTAGGGTTCAAAGGACTCATCCTCGCCGGATTATTGGCAGCCTTTATGGGCACCTTTGCCGCGTTTATTAATGCCGCACCCGCTTATTTAGTCAATGACCTCTATCGCAAATACTTGCGCCCGAATGAGTCGGAAAGCACCTATGTACGGCTTAGCTACTGGTCGAGCATCGCCCTGGTACTCATTGGGCTGGTATTTGGGTTTATGGCGCAGTCGCTCAATAGCCTTACCCTCTGGATCACCTCTGCCCTATATGGAGGTTATACAGCAGCAAATGTATTAAAATGGATTTGGTGGCGGTTTAACGGCATGGGGTATTTCTATGGGATGCTGGCCGGATTGGTAGGTGCTACCTTTATTCCCGGACTATTCCCGAACACCCCGGCTATCTACGTATTTCCGATAATTCTGGCATTGGCCGGGCTTGGGTGCTTTATAGGCGTCTGGCTTAGCCCGGCAGAAGATATGGCTACGCTCAAAGCCTTTTACAAACAAACCCGGCCATGGGGCTTCTGGAAACCTGTTCAGGAAGCTGTGCTCGCCGAAGATCCCTCCTTTTTACCTAACAAAAATTTCAGCCGGGACATGGTGAACGTATTGACTGGTATAATCTGGCAAATGACCCAGGTAATTCTTCCCTTTTACCTATTGATGCGGGATTATACCTCCCTGGCTGTTACCTTTGGGATTTTCTTAATTACAAGCTGGCTGCTGAGAAAAAACTGGTATCTCAAACTGGAACAGGCGTAGCAGTCGGCACCGACGACTTCCGGCCACCCTTGTTTCCAAAACCATTAATGATTCGTTATCCATCCCTTTTATGCACATTACGGGTACCTTTCTCGACGAAATCTCCCACGACATACCGCACCAAAACTGGAGCGAACAGGAATGGGCCATGGATTTCCATCACATGAAAACCATGGGCATTGACACCGTCATCCTCATCCGCTGTGGCTACCGCCGGTGGCTAAGCTACCCTTCCAGGGTGGTACAGCAAAAAGAAGGAGGCTATGCCCCTCCGGTGGATTTAGTGGATATGTTCCTGCGGCTATCCGAAAAATTCGGAATGAATTTTTATTTTGGATTATATGATTCCGGAAAATATTGGTGGGATCAGGGCGATTACCAGAAAGAGATCGACATTAACCTCCAGGTTATCGATGAGGTCTGGCAACGATATGGCCATTATCCGGCTTTCAAGGGCTGGTATCTGAGTCAGGAAGTAAGTCGAAAAACAGGCAAAATCATCGACTTATACGCCCAGCTTGGGGGACACTGCAAGTCCGTTTCCAGCGGACTTCCTATTCTCATCTCCCCCTATATTGACGGCACCAAAGCGATCCTTTCCAGCCAAAGCCAGTTGAGCCGGCAGGAGCAAATCACCCTGCGAGAACATGAAGAAGAATGGGATCAAATATTTGACGGAATCCGCCAGGTAGTGGATATAGTCGCGTTTCAGGATGGGCACGTCGAGCTGCATACCCTACAGGACTACTTCCATATCAATAAGCTACTGGCCGATAAATACAAGATGCAATGTTGGACCAATGCCGAGAGCTTCGACCGGGACATGCCTATTAAATTCCTGCCTATCAAATGGGAAAAGCTTCGGATGAAGCTGGAAGCAGCCCGCGAGGCGGGTCTTGAAAAAGCCATTACCTTCGAGTTCTCCCATTTCATGAGTCCGCAATCTGCTTATCCCCAGGCGGCCCACTTATTCAACCGCTACATGGAGTACGCCACCCAATTAAATCAACGCACATGAAACCCAAAGCATTTATCCTTACCAACGGAATGCTGAATACCCCCAATGCCAAAACAGCCCATGGGCTTATTCGGGGAACCGATCGGTTTGAGATTACCGGAGTACTGGACGGTGAAACAGCCGGGCAGGATGCCGGAGTACTTCTCGACGGCAAACACCGGGGTATTCCGATTTTTACAGACCTCGATACGGCGCTGTTGGCCGTACCTGAAACTACGCACCTCATTATTGGCATAGCGACCCATGGCGGCGTATTGCCCGACGATATGGTGCTGTTGCTGGAGGATGCCATTCGGCGAAAGCTGCATTTGGTAAACGGGCTGCACGACTACCTATCCGAGCGGCCAGCCTTACAGGCGCTCGCTACCGCGAACGGAGTGACCTTACAAGATATCCGAAAGCCAAAACATCGTTCGGAAATGCACTTTTGGTCGGGTGAAATATACGATGTAACCTGCCCTATCATTGCCGTTTTGGGTATGGATTGTGCCATGGGCAAGCGCACCACTGCTCGCCTTCTCAAGGAAGCATGCCTGTCTTCCGGCTATAACGCCCAGATGATTTATACCGGTCAAACCGGATGGCTTCAGGGAGGGAACTACGGGTTTATTTTTGACTCCACCCTCAACGATTTTGTAAGCGGGGAACTGGAGCATGCCATTGTATCCTGTTGGAGGGAAACCAAGCCGGATGTCATATTTATAGAAGGACAATCCGCTCTTCGAAACCCGAGCGGGCCTTGTGGATCCGAATTCATCATTTCGGGAAATGCCCGCTATGTGGTGCTCCTCCACGCACCCAAGCGCACCTGGTTTGACCAAGAGCCACACTGGGGAGAAATACCCAGTGTCGAATCAGAAATAGCACTCATCCGAGCACTTGGCGCCGAAGTAATTGGCCTGGGCCTGCATACGGAAGCCTGTACGCCGGATGAGGCCCTCCAATTCCAGTCGCACTATTCCGAACGCCTGGGAATACCCGTTGTCTTACCCATTCAGGAAGGTGTACATCCCTTAATTCCCGCTATTCAAAAACACATGCCATGAAAATTAAACAAATCCGTGCCTATATCCGCAACCTGGCACTCACCCGCCCATATACCATTGCCTCCCGGACCATTTCCGACGTCGAAAATGTTTTTCTGGAGGTTGAACTGGAAAACGGCATGATTGGAACAGGTGCTGCGAACCCCGCACCGGAAGTGGTTGGCGAAGGCCCGGAACAAACCCTGGCCAATGCCCACAGTTCCTTTTTTGAGGAGCTGGCAGGCAGCGACATTCGCTATTTCAAACAATGGATCGGAACCTGTCAGCATCAATTCCCCAATCTGCCCGGTACGCAGGCGCTGCTGGATATCGCCTTGCACGATGCCTTTTGCCAATGGCTGGATATTCCCGTTGCTGCCTTTTATGGCCAATACTGGAAAGAGCTACCTACCTCTGTCACGATTGGCATTATGACTGCGCACGACACCATACAGACGGCCGAAGAATACAAAAAAATGGGCTTTCGGGTGCTCAAAGTGAAACTCGGCCTCGATTTGGAGGAGGACTTGGAGCGACTGCGCAAATTGCGGGAAGTATTCGGGACATATTTTACCGTGCGGGTAGATGCCAACCAAGGCTATTCGCTGCCCGAATTACAGCGATTCCTAAAAGCCGTTCAATCCCTGGATATTGAACTCGTAGAACAGCCCTTACCCGTTGGCCATGAAAGCGACCTATTAGTGCTTTCTGCCGATGAACGCCGGTTGCTCGCTGCCGATGAATCACTAAAAGACGCGTCCTATGCCTTGAAATGGGCGCAGACTCCGCGCCCGTTTGGCATTTATAATATCAAGCTGATGAAATGCGGTGGAATAACCGGTGGGTTAGATATCGCCCGGATTGCCCAGGCAGCAGGGATAGACCTCTTTTGGGGCTGCAATGATGAAAGCATCGTGAGCATCAGCGCCGCGCTGCATACGGCATTTGCTTCCCCCAATACGCGCTATCTCGATCTGGATGGCAGCCTGGATTTAGCTGAGGATGTGGTTTCAGGTGGATTTCAAATCAACGACGGACTGCTGTCCCTGGCACCGGGCAGCGGGCTGGGGCTCAAGCGCATATAGCCAAAAAAAAAGCCTATTCGCCACCGTTGGCGAATAGGCTCATCAGATATAAGCACAAGTTATTTAACTTCTTCGTACTCGGCATCATCCACTTCAGCCGACGATTTAGCACCGGAAGCCTGGCCTTCGGAAGGGCTTTCCTGAGCACCTTCTGCTCCGGCACCTGCCTGATACATATCCTGGCTGGCTGCCTGCCAAGCGGAATTCAGGGTTTCAGAAGCGCGGTCGATGCCATCCAGGTCTTGCGCCTGATGCGCAGTGCGCAACGCGGCGAGTGCCGATTCGATAGCCTCCTTTTTATCTGCCGGAATCTTCTCTCCAAATTCCTTGAGCTGCTTCTCCGTTTGGAAAATAGTCGAATCCGCAGCGTTCAATTTATCCACCCGCTCGCGCGTCCGTTTGTCCTCATCAGCAAATTGAGCTGCTTCGGTGCGCATGCGTTCGATTTCGGAATCGGTAAGACCGGTGGATGCTTCAATCCGAACCTTTTGCTCTTTACCGGTGCCTTTGTCCTTGGCCGATACGCTTAGGATACCGCTGGCATCCATATCGAAGGTAACCTCAATCATAGGCACGCCTCTGGGAGCCGGTGGGATACCGTCCAGGATGAAACGACCAACCGAGCGGTTGTCCCGAGCCATTGGACGCTCTCCCTGGAGCACATGTATTTCTACGGAAGGCTGATTATCTGCTGCCGTCGAATACACTTTAGTCTTTTTAGTCGGTATAGTGGAGTTGGCTTCAATAACGACATCATATACCCCGCCCATCGTTTCGATACCCAGCGAAAGCGGAGTAACATCCAGGAGGAGCATATCCTTGACTTCCCCGGTGAGGACACCACCCTGGATAGCTGCGCCAACGGCGACTACTTCATCCGGGTTTACCCCTTTGTTCGGTTTTTTGCCAAAGAAATCTTCTACTGCCTGCTGGATTCTTGGGATACGGGTAGAGCCACCCACCAAAATCACCTCGTCGATTTGCGCCGTGCTGAGGCCAGCGTCCTGGAGGGCTTTTTTGCAAGGCTCCAGAGTACGCATCACCAGCGAATCAGCTAA
>Ga0172367_10009330_pt1 | contig 10785 bp, 2 predicted proteins | sample Lak10m_FD_114542 | JGI IMG/M metagenome (GOLD analysis project Ga0172367, IMG submission 114542) | Freshwater microbial communities from Kabuno Bay, South-Kivu, Congo - kab_022012_10m | ecosystem: Environmental > Aquatic > Freshwater > Lake | place: Democratic Republic of the Congo: South-Kivu...
GGTTGTGTTTCGTTATGGATTAATCCAGGCCAATAATAATGCGGAATGACCAGTATGATAACGATAGGGCAAATACGAGTGAATGTAGATTCACAATAGATATGAGATAAGAAATTCCAAAGTATTTTGTTGAGCTTTATAAATACTTGTTTGATGTTTTTCCGTAATTCAGTAATTATGCATTTTGTATAATAAGATAGTTGATGGAACTGATTAGTAGCTTGAGTTTCACCCGATTCTAATGATTTATTGAACAGGTTTTTTGGAAATTCTTTATGCACCGACAAATGGATAAGTTGTTCGGTGCGTAGTTTCGGAACTGGAACTTCGATGTTAACGATTTTTTCTAAATAAGAGTGGGCATATCGATCGCGAAATTTAGGTTCAACTGGGCTTGTAGTCGATTTATTAATTTTATTTTCGGCAAGCTCCTTAAATTTCAGGCTTAAGTTCTGTAAAATGTGTTTAGGAGCCATACCGATAATAATGAAGCAATTTCCTATGGTCGCCATAAAATTAACAGCTTCCATAACTTGCAGCACCTGTTCTTGGCTGCAACGGTCAAGATCATCAAGAAAAATGATAAGACGACCATCTTTCTGAGTTTTTACATAACGTTTGAAATTTCTCTCAAATTGTTGGCGGTATCCTACAGGTTCTTGTGAAAGACGAATCGCTTCTATTTTTTTCCAAAGATCTTTAATAATCGAATATAAGAGCGTGACAATTGCTGGGCCTAGCAGCAACACGAATAAGTGCATATGTTCTTTTAGCATCCCTAATACTATTAAGAAATATTTTTTATAGAAGCAAATATTGGGATATTTATCATATATATTCAGATGTTCGATATTTTTTCTAATAGCTTGTTTTTGTTCAATAGTTAACTTGTCCTGCTTAAGTGAGGAGACGATGTGAGTGAACAAAGCGCTTTCATTATTAAATAAGCATTCGTCATTGCCGGTTTGGTTAATGCATTGAATTTCTGGCGGATTAGTGCCTTCTTTAATAGATTTATCAAAGGCTTGGCAATATGGATTATTGATATCTTTGTAGTTAAATTTATGCGCTACTTTATCTACTAATTCTGGTGTAAGGTTTGAGTCTTTACACATTTTACGAAGAGATGCTTCTGTTATTTCCGAAGGTGGGTCGAATAACAATCCATACAACCCTGGTATTTGGCTCTTAGAATACCAATCAGATGGAAAAGACAATAATACTAATGCCACTGTTAAAACAGATATTAAGTAACCCCAAAAACCACTTGCCATAATAAGCCAGTATAACCAGCTTAAGAAACAGGGGAGGCAAGCAGGTGCAGCTTGTTGTCGTATCGCAATATCTAGCGAGGCTAAAAAATTTTCTTCTTTTTGATGATGCCAAGTGTTAAACCAAACTGTGCGATAGCCTTCTTTTTTTAGCTCTCCCTGAAGCAAACCCATCAGAGAGCTTTTGCCACTACCCCATTCGCCTGTTACAGCTATAGTAAGTGGAGGTTTTGTATCGATATGACGCAAAAATCTTGATAATCCCTTTGCTTTGGGAGCAAAATTCAGCCGATCTTGTTCAATTGAACGCACTGGCCGGTCAGATACTAGCTTTTCTTCTACATTGTTAACTAATACGAAGGGGTTATTGGGTATAACTAGTAACAAAATTAAAATGACTATAATCAAGCCATACAGTAAAGGCATAGCCCAACGCAAACTATTAGGTAAAACTTGATACTCACTACGTTGCCATTGCATCCCTTGATCCTGGGTAGCGATTAGACTCCCTTCGCTTCCGACGACCCATCCTCGGCTAGGCGTTAAGAAAAATAAACCCTTCAAATTAATTTTCTGATTATTTGATGCAATGGAATCTAACTGTTTCCAATTTTTACCACCGTCTTGGGTTGTTAAGACAGTACTGTTATCGCCTATCACCAAACCCGATTGAGAATTAGAAAAGTGAACTCCGTGAAGAGTATTAGCTTTTATATCTGGGTTATGCTGTGGTAACCAATTTTTTCCGCCATCAGTAGTGGCTAAAATATTCCCATTTTCCCCAACTGCCCAGCCATAAGAAGAGTTTTGAATATGGACGTTGTGCAAAGTTTCAAAGTTTTGCTGAGGAAAACGCTGGGGGAGCCAGTTTTTTCCGCCATCTGTGGTATTCAAAATAATGCCTTGTTGCCCAACTGCCCAACCGTAATTGGTATCGATGAAGCATACGCTTAAAAGAGATAAAGGAGTTGAATAAGGATTGATTTGGACATTCCAATCTTTTCCGCCATTTTCTGTTGCCAAGATGATACCATCACGCCCGACTGCCCAGCCGTTTTTAGAATCAGAAAAGTGAATGCTGTACAAATCTCGTTTGCGTTCGTCCAGGGTTGGCTGGATGGTCCAATGATTTCCTCCGTCGCTGCTAGCCAAAATTAGCCCATTATCTCCTACCGACCAGCCTTGTTTTGTATTTACGAAGAAGATGTCATGCAAATTTTCGACACTGGACGCTGCTTGGATATGCCAATCTTTTCCACCATCTTTAGTAGCTAAAACTTCACCTTTTTCACCTACTGCCCAGCCATGGTTTGAGTCTACGAAATGCACAGATGATAAAGAAAGATTAGAAAAACTAGTGAATTCTCGTTGTTGCCAGCTATTATTTTGTATGTCTGAAGTGAACCAAATGGCGCTTCCTACTACAATCCCATGCTTACCGTTGTCGGCAAAATAGAGATTTTCCAATCTAAGATTAGCAATAGGACCTTTGTGGATATCCCACTTTAGTCCACCGTTAGTAGAAGCCAACAATGCATTGTCTTGTGCAATCCAGCCATTACTATGGTCTACGAATTGGATAGCTTTTAGGTGTTTTTTTTGCATTTCTGGTGGGGCTAGGAGCTTCCATGCGTTATTTCCATCTTTCTTCAGAAGAGTGCCATTATCTCCTGCCGCGAAACCATGCCATGTGTCAGTGAAATATACACTGTTGAGCTTATTTTTGTTGGGGTCAGGATTATCTTCGCTATGCCAGTTTATACCTCCGTCCTGCGTGGTTTTTATGCTGCCATTATCACCCACAATATAACCAAGATTGGCATTGATGAAGTGAACACTGTATAAGTTTTTTTTCCACCATTCTGGGCTGACTTGCACGATCCAATTTTTTCCGCCGTCAACAGTTTTTAAGATGATTCCATTGTCGCCGACAGCCCAACCGGTTAGTCGGCTATCTTTTAGATTAGGAAAATGGACACTATGTAAATCATCAGGGTATTTATTATCGTTCTTGCGCTGCTCAATCCATTTATTCCCACCATCCTCTGTTGCTAAGATGAGCCCCTTATCGCCTACTGCAAAACCATGTCTTTCATCGGTAAACTGTACATCCCAAAGCACCAATCCGTCTAAGTTAGGGATATCGTTAGGAGTATTCCAAGCGTTGCCTCCGTCACCACTGTGCAGAAGCAAGCCTTTCCCACCATTTTCGCCAACAATCCAAGCCTCATTGCCATGTGGTGCAATGAAAACATTGTGGATGTGTAGGGGACGCTTCCAAGTATTAGTGAGATGGTCTTGATGCCAGCCTATGTCTTTACCTAAAAAAGCTAAAAATAGCAAGATTAGTAAAATGAATACTAAGACATGTTTCCATGTTATCCACTTAAATTGACGATTCATAATGATTATTGTTTATTAGCTCAGCTGATATAATTATTCAAAGCGGGTAAAACAAGAATAGTTAGTAATAATTAGAATCTATCATAAGTAGTAAATGTTATACAATATCCATCACCGCTACTAACCTCATGAAATTGACTAATTTAGCAAAATATAAATCATAACTTCACTTAATTAGTTACCATAATGAATTACATCATAGATTTTTAAGATAATTTATTATCATTTTTAGCGGCTAATTCAATTTGACTACTTGATAGCTCGCACAGAAATCGGCGTAAAATAGCAAAGCGGCAGAGTTAATGCCATAATAAATACATACCCAAAATGCTTTGGACAAATATCCCTGATACTCAGAGTTTGCTATGCACAACCTCTTGATTCAAATCGCTAATGGATTCCACTATGAAAATATCTTCAGTTCTAATATCGATTGTTTTTTTCTCCATGTTTGTTTTTACTTCCGACCTTGTTGCGGCTATGCCGGATGATGGTTCCATTTCCGATCCACGGTATCCAGAGTGGTTTTCTACGTGGCTTTGGATAGCAGTAGTCTTATCTGGCGTTTTGGCTTTCGGTGTTTTCTTTATCTTGCATAAGAAATTCTTGCCTTACGATGCAGGCATCCCAATGCTTGTATCTTTGTTGTTTATATGGTGTTTAGTCATACTTCCCGCGAAGTTCGATCAAAATTTTTATGGTTGGTTTGGGGAAGACTGTTTTAACAGTAATGTGGTTACCGACAGCCGCGAGCCTGCTGATTGGGCCGAGCCAAAAACATTACGGCCAAGTCAATGCATTGAAGCTAGGGAAAATATCAGTGCGCTTGGTATAAAAAATGCCGTCCAATCTTATCAAAAAGGGTTTTTGGATTACCGCCCTCTGACTACGGGAGAAATAGAATTTATTTACGGTTGCTTATTGACTGTGTGGACATGGGGTTTGTATGGATTAGTATTGCTTTGTTATAGAAAATTTGTGATCAGGTAAGTTAGCCGAGAAAAGTCCATAGGAGAAAAAGTATGCCCAAGCGCTTAATCATTGCTGTTGGTGGCAGTGGCCAAACTGTAGTTTCCCATTATCTGCGTTATGCAACCATGGCGGGAGTACCAGGAGAAGAGTTGCCGGATATCTATATCTTAGATGCCGACCTCAAGGAATCGATTCGGGAAACCGAGGCTAAACCTAGTTTGTATGGTGAAATTAAAAAGCTCCATGGACGATTAGTCGCTGGGCTTTCACCGAGTCGCAGGCCGTCGTTACACTTGCTTTACCCTTACAATTCCGATACTGCCCTAACTAGTAAACAAACTTTTGCCGACTATCTAATCGGCAATCGCCCTGGACGCGATGATTTTCACAAGCAGCGGATTTTAGATGGGTTGTTTGCTACTAGCGAACAAGAATTGAAAATAGCTGAGGGCTTTTTTGCTCGCCCTAATGTAGGTGCGACCGCTATTTTTGATAAGCTACATGCGGGTGAAAACGACAGGGCTTTAAAACTACTCCGGCAAGGAGTTACTCATCCCGATGCACCACGCGTAGTTGTAATAGGTTCAACCTTTGGAGGGACTGGTTCGGGTGGGGCTCCTGTCATCGCACAAAAATTACGCGAATGGGCTGGAGATCGCAATAAAGTCAAAATCGGCGTATTTTTGACGCTACCTTGGTTTAGCCCAGGTGATTTAGGGAAAACGTTTACCGATGATGCAGACACTTTGGGAAAATGGGAAACTCAATGGAAAAATACGGCTGCCGGCCTACGCTTTTACGGTAGCTCTAGGGTGTTTCTTAACGACTTAGACGTATTCATCGCCGATTATAATGGCGAAAAGCACCCGCGCCATGATGATTCTAATACAGGCCAACCCGAGTATCCCCATTGCTTCAATATCATCCTAGCTGCGCAAATTCAAAATTATCTGACCCGCGCAGTGCCTGAAAATGAAGATCCTGGACAGTATAGTTTTTACTTTGTTGCTTCTCAGTCTAATCATAGAGCAATGCAACTTGACGGCTACAATTGCCCGTTGCTTCGTTTTAGTGTGCCCACCCCAGGCTCAGAAATGTCATATTTGCGGCAAGATTTAGCGGATTGGGCTATCCAAACTCAAACCTTACGCTTAACGCTTGGCAAAGTAGCCGATTATATCCAGAGGGACTTCCATTTAAGTGATGGCAGTAAACGTAGGCGTCCGGATACGTTCGTTAACTTAGCGCTAGCCGTAGCCAACTCTTGTCAAAATGAGCCAGGCGCTTTTATCGAAACCGGATTCGGTCCGTTTCGCAAGCCAGAGGCTGGGCCAAAAATTTACGGCAGTTTGGTGTCAAGCCTAAATGATAGGGCTGAACAACTAGGAACTGTTATCGCCTGGCTGCAAGATGCTTGGGAGCAGTCTAAAAAAATGCCCGCATTAACCCCCGCTTGTACAACTTGGAATCCCTCTGCAATTTGGGATAGTTATCCTGCCTTAAACGGAGAAAGAAATGCCGAAGTCGCCGCCATCAAGCTGTTCGATGATGCGTTTACTCATGCATACACAATTGCTGCAGACTTCCAAGAAAGCGTAGGAAAAGGTCAACAAGAACCTTTTCATGCCGCCGCCGCCATTATAGAAAAACTGCTTAGGGAAGCTATTTTGGCTAGGGCAGGGCAAGGTCGCCATGGACAAAGCGACGAACAGCCGCCTAACTTAGGGAATAATCAAATCGCCTCAGCTTTAGTGCCTATGCAAGTTCAAACCAACTTGCGCAATCATTACGCTATCTCATTGGATTTAAAGCATATACTCGATCACGGCAGAAACCGGCAAGGTGATAGCTTATCCATTTTCAACGAATCTCATCCAGCTACGTTGACGGGCGTAACGCATTATAATGTCCCAAGCCCTTGGGCGGCAGGTCATTTGAATGCTTGGATACAAGCCTCTGGCTTTGATCCGGTACAGCCAACGGCGCAATGGCTTAAAGCTAAGCAACAATTGGAAGCGGTGCTGTGGGGAATATTCACTAAACGCCTGCACGTTCATTCAGTGCCTTTCAAGGATTTATCTCGTTTAGGTAATATCCTTTACGGCGCTTTGAGTGCTGAAATGTTTGGTTATAAGCTAATCGACCGTTGGGACAAGATTGTTTATGCTACCGCAACCGATACTGAAGGCAAAGAGCTAACCGTTGCCATCAATCATCCTGTTTGCGGCTGGTTTAGCGCACCAGGTTTACAAGAGCAAGACTTATGGTGGGAGAAGTTTGAAATAAGCTTACCCTCAGCACTTCGCCCGACTAACCCAGACAGTTTGGAAGCCAAGCAGCTTAAGGCGTTTGTCGATTTTTTGCAAAATCAGTTAATTAATAATTCCCATACCGAAGACTCAATTGATCAAGCGGGCTGGTATCGAATAACCGGTATCTTAGCCGATGAATTACGACATATTTTGCCTAATAGCGTCATCGGGGCTGAAATTGCGTCAACCAGTAACGGCTTTTTCCTATTGGATAAGCACAATGAAACTATTTTCCAAGTACCGCTTATCCACTTGCTCTACTCGGCTCAGCAACTAATTGCTGAATACTGCGTATCCGAAGTGGCCGTAGTAGCTTTAGGCGAAGGTTTCCGTCCAGCGGACTCACCGTTAAAATCTGCTTATATCGGTAAGCAAGGCATTAATGCTGAGCTAATCGCACAAACCCGCGATAGTCAAGATCGTCCGGCGGTACGTTATAACCTAAGCTTAGGCCAACATGGCGTGTTAGATAGCGTGTTCCCGGCTCGGGTAATGGAATCGTTTTCAACCCATACCGAAATTTGGCCGAATTTCAAAACCCAGAACTGGAAAATTTATTTCTTGGCCTCCGCCACGTCAAACGATAATTTGGTGCGTGATTACGGTTTTAGCGTGTTTGATGAAGCCGGAAACCGCGTCGGTTATGCTAACCGTAGCTTCACTCATAACCATGAAATTCATGGTACTCCTGAATTTCTTGTTATGGAATTCATTAAAGATAAAGAACCCCGTGAGTTGGGAATGTTTAACTTCGGCCTTAACAGTTTGGCGGTAAGCGATAAATTTCTAAACCTTGCTGTCGATTTTGGCACGTCCCACTCTTGCGTTTATGCGACAACGACTAATGATGAATCAGCGCGCATAGCGTTAGACATATCTAAGCCGTCCGAAAAACTAGGCCGACTCGTGTTTGACCATCCTGCTGTAAAAAAAACGTTCTTAGTGGAAAACAATACCTTCCTGCCGGGTTATTGCGGTCTTGCTCAAACAACAGATAATTCAGTACTACCCACAGAATTTCGTTTAATCGGCTCGCCCAAACGCAATGATTTAAAAGCTGGGGTTAAATCCTTCGATATTATACCTATGCGTTTTCCGGAAGCCTCGTTGGAAGAGCGCTTGCGTACTAGCAATATCCTATTGGGTGGGTTCAAATGGCCTGGGGCTTTAAATGGCACTGATTTTGAACGGGAAGAAACCGGCTTGACCCAAGAATACCTTAGGCAGTTTTTATTAGTATCAACGGCTATGCTTAAAAGCATGGGTTATGGGCGCTTGACAATGTTTCGCGCCACATATCCGGAAGCCTTCTCTTATGCTCAGCGCATGACCTATACAGAAGCATTAACGGAAACGCTGAACACGGTTTTGGCCGAGACCGGCTTTAGTTATGTCGGCACCCCCATACTGGAAGCACAGCAATTGTTGGAAATCGCCTCTAGCCAAATGTCAGATACACAGCGTTCTTCTTTGCAAAAAGATAGCAGCGGCATGGTCAGCGAATCCATGGCGGCGCTATTATCGGCATCCTCGCGCGATTACAATTTCTTTGCTGAGCGCGGCATTTGTATTGTCATGGATATGGGCGGTGGCACTACTGATATAGCGGCTTATTTTTCGCCGGGTAGCGGTAAACGCGATGCCAGCAAAAGTATAGATTCCATCACCGACAGTGTTCGCTACGCCGGCCATGATTTGCTACGCTTATTAGCTACTCCGCAAATTATCAACAATATTCTCAAAAGCAATCAGTGGGATGGGAAAGATGAAAACAGTTGCTTTGATGCGTTAAAAGTGTTGGTGCGAGATCCTGAACATTTCAAACGACTTAAGAATAATTTTTCCAACTCTGAATATTTGCCAGAAACAAGAGAGCGTATGCAATTGTTCTTTGAAGGATTGTTTGAATACATCCGGCTATTGACATTGGCTTACCAAAAATCCTTAGCAGCAGATGGGCAAAAATGGGTGATTAACATCGCCTTGTTCGGTAATGCCTGGAAACTGTCTGAATTAGCTTACCATACCCGCGAGCAACCCTTTGACGGTTTCATCAATTACTTCAAAAATTATCTTAATGCGGCACTGGGTCAGAACCAAGATATCCATATCCGTTATGAGGGATTACGTGATGCCTCAATCAAAGAAGCCATTGCCGCAGGTGCCTTAAGATTTAATGCCTTGGATAGACAATTTGTAACGCCTAAAGAGCATGCTTCGCTAGCCGGTCTGGACATGGTATGTCATCCGATTAACGGCAAAGATTTTGATGTGCCTTATGACGATTTTTTAGCGGGTTTTGACCGCCTACAATTCGACCAAAACACTCCGGTAACAGTCAAATCATTAGCCAGCCTGCGTGAACGTCCGTTAATGGAAACCTTGCGGATACGTTATGGTAAACGCGATGATGAATGGATTACCCACCAAGTAGCGGCAGCAATCAACCAAGCTATCCGCGAGCCTTGGATCATGCCCGGAGTGCGCGAGGCCATGAAATTCAGCCCTATGCGGTTGTTCTTAGAGCAGGTGTGGAAGGAAACGGTAAAAGTGGTGCCGTTGAATCAAACCGAGCACTAAGATAGTGTGCTACGCTGTTGGCTATTGAGCGATTGATGCGCCCGCCCGGTAAGCTGTCATATCAGCTTACCGCCTTAGATGAGAGTGTGGCTCACAATAGTATTTGTGGGCTATAAAACCCGGCAATACAAAACCGTGACTAAGTTTTTGTTTCATTAGTTAACTGTTAGTCACCATTCCTTACATTAGGATAAATCCATGTCAGGCCCATCTCTAAAATTATTTACTAAAATTCAAATTCATTACATCAAAATGCATAGTATGGCAAAACCGTTTTGCGGATTATGTTTAGGTATCGCGCAAATGGTTCTATATTTCTTTAATGTGCTAATACTAGCGATGGTTTTTACCTCGTTAGCTTATGGAGAAACTGACACGAATCCTTCCAAAAAACCACCTTACACTCTTGCAGATTTCGATAAAAATTTGCCTCAAACAAAAATAGGGGAATTACGTCAATTAATTAACTCAATAAATAGCTCTGATTTTGATCAAGCGAAATATACCGAGTTGATGAAATTAATGAAGGCAGCGGAAGATGCTGAAAAAATGGCTGAGGGTGTGTTTAATGACATCAAACAACAAAGCAACGGCAATAAAAACTACCCTGTCACAGAAGAGAAATTCAATTTAGCTATTGATGCGTTTACAAAAGTCAATAGAGTAGAGGGTGCTTTAGATGAATTAAAATCAGCTTCTAATGATTCAAAACCATTACCGGTAACTAATACCACTGAATCTTCTGCTACTACAAATGAGATAAACAGTCTTAAAGACAAGATAGGCAAGCTTGAAAATGAGATAAATAAATTGTCGAGTAAAAATAACACTACGAAAGATGATTATAAATGCGCGGCTATTCTTGCAATCATCGCCATTGCCGGGCTTGCTTGGCTTTTTAGAGATAGACTTTTTACCTTAATTAAGCGTCATAACCAAGCAAATCAAACGCCAGAGAGAACAACCCAACAAAATACTTTTACTCGATCTGCTAGTAGACCTATTGAAACGTCTTGTTCGGAAACAGGTGATTATATCGAAGAACAAATCCACGCCGACAATTCTACCGACCAGTTAAACTCACTGATCAGAAGAGTGGATAATATAGATAATAAAATTAGTAAGCTTCTTGATTCCGATAGTAATTTCAATACTATTTTTGAAAAATTAGCTCCAAAGATTATTCGATTAATTGCCGAGCAAATCGGGAGAGGACAAAGTGAAAAAGAACATGGTGATATAAAACC
>Ga0172367_10009332_pt1 | contig 10780 bp, 11 predicted proteins | sample Lak10m_FD_114542 | JGI IMG/M metagenome (GOLD analysis project Ga0172367, IMG submission 114542) | Freshwater microbial communities from Kabuno Bay, South-Kivu, Congo - kab_022012_10m | ecosystem: Environmental > Aquatic > Freshwater > Lake | place: Democratic Republic of the Congo: South-Kivu...
AACAGGCCACCATGCATCTTTAGGGTTGATAAGTTTTGTTGGAGCAAATACACCATCTGCTAAATCGATATGAATTCTTTTAGCGAAATGAGCGACTTCATTCATTTGCTGCGCATATAGCGCGTTGCTTGTAGCAGTGATTGTTGGACATATTACCGCCATATTATTCCTGGACGACGTATTCTTTTACAGCCCGAGATAGTGTTGCCTTATCTGGAACTGCGTATATTTTAGGGTTATCGAGCGTATATGTAGCAAAATACGGACATGTTGTCGTTGATGCATCTATAGTTTTTGTGCCAAGAATCTGACCAGTTTCAGCATCTCTTACTGAAAGTCTATAGGTAACATTGTAGACGGATACTTTCTGATCCTTATTGTTGTCATCTGTTAAATCACATGATATGCCACTGTTTGTTTCCTTAATGCGCGTTAAACAGCCCACCAGTTGTGTAGCAGTATACTTAACATAGTCCGCTTCCCAAGTCTTATCTTCAAGCACCACATCAGAGCGACTATATTGACTACTGTTTGTTGTCACTTCATCAAAGAATGCAATCGGGCGCACTGAAGCTTTGGTCGGCGATACATTCGTAATGACTGTACCGTTACAAACATTTGCATAATCTAGCAACGAGGTTGCGGTGACCTTGTTTATCCCTGAAGGTGGATTCGTCTTAGATGCGGTGTCTTTTGCGTCTCTTGATATCAGAAGACCAAATATAACACCTATAATTATTACAGCAAAAATGATCCCAACAATTGTAAAAAAGAGTCTTTGAGTTTTGGCATTTGTTTCGTCTGTCTCGACAACAGTAGTATCTTCTTTACGTGTGCTACCTGGAGACAAAGTCTTTTCCGTGCTTTTTGCTACCGGAATTGTTTGTGGCTCAAGTGATTGGTCAGTTTTTGAATCTTCTGTTTTCATAATTCTTAGTATAAGTATAAGCGTAAACGCCAACTTCTCAAAAATTAGGAAATCATTTCATCGAGTTCACGGTTTCTTCTTTTAAAGCGCGGTGCTGCTGCAAAGGGTGTATGCAAAAAAGCTTCTACAATTGATGTTGCTTCATCGGTAACAAGTATTTTTGCAGGAAGACACAAAATATTACAGTCATCGTCATTGCGCGCAGATCGTACGGACTCAATATCATAGCCTAAACATGCACGTATTCCCTTGAAGCGATTTGCAGCAATAGCCATACCCTGACCGCTACCACAAATCAAAATACCTTTTGGGTCACTAGAAGTATCCTGCAGCATTGCATTGGCAACACGCGCTGCATATATCGGGTAATCATCTTCGGGATTAAAAGATTCATCACCTTCATCAACAAAGTCATAGCCTGCAGATTTTAAATAACGAACAAGAGATGCTTTCAAATGAAATCCATTATGATCGGCGCCAACGTATATGTTCATATAACAAATTAACTACTTATTTATGATGTTCTTTGTGATCTTGCTTTTGATGCAGTAATCTTCCAGTGTCAGCAACAACTTCAACAAGTCGATTACTGTAACCCCATTCGTTATCGTACCAGGCAACAACCTTCAGCATATCATCACCTATGACAGCGGTTAAATTTAGGTCTACAATTGCTGAGTGACTATTGCCAATATAGTCACTACTGACAAGCTCTTCTTCCGAAACAGCTAGAATACCTTGATAGTACGGTTCTTTTGCAGCTTTTTTAAATGCCTCATTAACTGTTTCTACTGTCACCTTCTTTTTGGTAATAATTACAAAGTCACTAAGGGAAACAACTGGCGTTGGGACCCGAACACTCATACCACCAAATACTCCCATGAGACTTGGTAAAGTGAGGGCTGCTGCTTTCGAAGCGCCAGTTGTTGTGGGTACTATATTTTCTGCAGCATTACGTGCTTCACGTAAATCTTTTGCTGGTGCATCTTGTAATTTTTGACTTGCAGTGTAGCTATGAACTGTAGTCATCATTGCTTTTTCTATACCGAAATGATTTTCAATGATAGAAGCAACGGGTGCAATGCAGTTTGTAGTACACGATGCATTACTAATAATATCTTCAGCGACTTCCAGTTTGTCTTCGTTTACTCCAAGTACTACTGTTGTAGCTCCTTCACCTTTTGCTGGACCCGAGAGTACGACTTTGTCCGCCCCCGCGTCGATATGTGCCTTTGCGAGTGCTGGATCAACGAAAAAACCTGTTGATTCAATAACCACATCAATTTTCATTGATTTCCAAGGAAGCGCACCGGGTTCTTTTTCAGCCAAAATTTTGATTGGTTTTTTGTTAACAATAATATGTTCATCATCAAAACTCACCTCGTGCTGATATAGTCCATAATTACTGTCGTGCTTAAGTAAATGAGCAAGTGTCTTAGTATCTGTAAGATCATTTATGGCCACAATCTCAATGTCGCTGCGCTCGAAAGCTACTTTAAAAGCACTTCGACCGATACGCCCAAAACCGTTTATTGCCACCCGTGTCTTCATTGTTTACCCTCGCTTTATAGGTTATGTATATACTTAAGCATAACTGATATACAAGCAATCTTCAAGAAATGGTTTACTATTTAAGCTTGCTCTGTCCAGCGCTTTTGACATTCAATGATAGTTTCTTTTGCTTCTTCTATGTCGCCCCAGCCAAGAACCTTCGTTGAACCTGGCTTTTTTAAATCTTTATAGTGCGTGAAGTGATGTGTGACTTGATTTATCCATTGCTTAGGAAGATCTTCGAGAGATTGTATTTCATTGCCGTTTGCGCGGTCATCTTCAGGAACGACAACAACTTTATGATCCATTTCATTATCGTCTTCAAAATTCATGATGCCAATTATCCGAGCCTGCATAGCAACACCTGTTGGAACTGATGCATTGCAGACCAGCAAGACATCGAGTTCATCGCCATCTTCATCAAGTGTCTGCGGAATAAATCCGTAGTTACAGGGCTTCGCAAAGATCTCAGGCTCTACGCGATCAAGCTCAAAGATTGCTTTTTTGCGGTTCCATTCAACTTTAAGATTCGATCCCATTGGAATCTCGTTCACAATTGTAATAGTGCCGTCAGAGACGTTTCCTGCATCAAGTATTTTATTAAAGTCAGCCATCTTTTTCTCCTTTTGCTTCCTATACATCATACACTACAGTGTCCTTTTCAATCATCTTTTTACTCGAGGTCAATGTTACACCGCGTGTATTATTTGTTACACTAAGTTAAATATGAATATTATTGGACACCGCGGTGCAGCGAACATTGCACCAGAAAATACAATCGCTGGTATTAAAGCAGCGATAAAGGTAGGTGTCGATGCAGTAGAATTCGATATACGCGTCAGTAAGGATAACAAACTTTTTCTCTGCCACGACGCTAGCCTGCAACGGACATATAATATTGATAAGAAGGTTTCCGACTTAACAAGCTCAGAGCTAAAAAAAATAACAGATTCTGCAGGGCATCGTATTCCAACACTCGAAGAGGCACTCGAAGTATGTGGTAAAACCACCGCAATTATTGAGGCAAAAAGTGGCAACTGGGCTGAGCCTTTATCTAAAGTGCTTCACAAGCATCCAAATAAAAAAATTCATAGCGTTATATCGTTTAATCATGAGGAGCTCAATACATTTCAAAAAATGCAGCCCGAAATTCCACTTTATGTTCTCGAACATCGTAATGCTTTCGATGCAATAAATGCTGCCCGACTATATGGTTTTCAGGGTATTGATGTAAATTTCTGGACTTTAAATCCCTTAGCATATGCACTCGCATGGAGACACAAATTAGATATAATCGTGTTCACAGTCAATAAAGTTTGGATAGCCAAATTCTTACGTCTGCTATATCCAGGAATAGCTATTACGACAAATGATCCGCAGGTTATGCAGCAGTTCAGGACCATAAAAGGAGTTAAAAAATGATGTTGCATTTTGTGCGGAAACTGCAAGACGCTGAACATATTTATACGTACTATTTTGAACCAGAGCGTACTCTGCGATATATTGCAGGTCAATTCCTCGAGTTCCATATACCCCATAAAAATCCCGATGATCGTGGTGAGAAAAGATGGTTTACATTATCATCATCACCAACTGAAACGCATATCGCAATTACCACAAAAATAGATCCACAAAAACCAAGCTCCTTTAAACGCGCGCTTCATGCATTACAGCCAGGGGACACAATTGAAGCCAGTGAAGCTATGGGAGATTTTGTGCTTCCGAAAGATGAATCTACACCATTAATCTTTATTGCCGGAGGAATAGGAATTACTCCTTTCCGGTCAATGATTACCTGGCTTGCTCAAAGTGGTGGTTCACGCCCAATTACTCTGCTCTATCTGACACAAGATAAATCTCAAATTGCCTTTTCTAAGGATTTAGGACAGCCTTATGTGACTGTATATAACCTCAGTGACGGCAAAAGAAGGACAGCGAAACAGCTTACTACATTAATCGGACCAATAGGCAACGCTCATATATACATTTCTGGTCCAGAGCCAATGGCAAAAACATTAGCGACAGATTTTAAGTCTATGGGTGCCCATGCCTACCAAGTCGTCACTGACTACTTTCCCGGGTACGAATCAATATAGCGACGGTAATTATTTTTTTAAATCATCAAGGTATTCACGAATTTCTAAAGCTGCCGTAGCGCCTTCTCCGGTAGCGCTAGCAATCTGCATTGTAGCACCACTACGTACATCTCCAGCGGCGAATATCCCTTTTACTGAAGTCATTAAGTGATCGTTTGTCTTTACAAGCTTAATGTCGTCCAGTTTAACTCCTGAACCTTTGAGGAACTGCGTATTTGGCTCAAGTCCAACAAAAACAAAAACACCGTCTACAGGAAATTCAACTTTCTTTCCTGTTGTTTTGCGGGTTCCAAGGACATGATCTACTTTATTATCTACTGCAATAATTTCATCGGTAGTAGTGTTCAAATGGACAGTAATTTTGTCAGTGTGTTTTTTGAGTTCATGTTGTAGCACTTCTGAAGCTCGGAACGAATCACCCCGCACTAGAAGATCGATGTGGCTCGCATACCGTGTAAGAAATATTGCTTCTTGAACCGCTGAATTACCACCACCAATAACTGCTAATCTCTTATCTCGATAGAATGCTCCGTCACAGGTCGCACAATAGTGCACACCACGTCCAAAATATTCTTTCTCTCCAGGAACACCAATTTTTTTCCAGTCGCTACCGGTTGCCAAAAGAACTGCTCGAGCTTTAAATGGGCCGCTTGTTGTATCAAGTTCTATATATTTTCCAACTCTTTTCAGGCTAATTACATCTCCGAGCTCAATGTATGCTCCAAATCTTTCAGCTTGTAACCTTAAATTTTCAGCCAATTCAAGTCCAGCGACACCTTTAGGAAACCCGGGGTAGTTATCTATCCAGTCTGTAACTGCTGCAAGACCACCAATGGCTCCTTTTTCGAACAATAAGGTGGAGATATCTTCTCTTGAAGTATATACAGCAGCACTGAGTGCAGCTGGTCCAGCTCCGACCATAATAACGTCCCAAATGCGATGGCTGTGCGCATCAATACTCTTTTTTGTTTCAGACATAACTACCCTTTCATGAACCCTTTACGCAACTGCCGGAGCTAATTTAGCAAGATTGTAGCCTACAATGACTTCTTTAGAATTATCTTTTTTCGTAACAACCGTTACTGGCACAGCTAATTGACCACTCGCTTCAAATGCCTCCTTTTGACGTTCTGGATGCTCGTCAAGATTAACCTCATTATATGTAAGATCTTTAGCTTTTAGCCATTTCTTGACCATGACGCAATATGCGCAGGTATTTGTCGTGTAAATAGTAATATCTTTTGCCATTTTAGTACCCCTCTTTGTTTAATAATGTGTGTGTATGTAGCATTATATAGTGCTTACGTTAGTAGTCAATACACTATATATTGTGTATGATATCTAATTATTGTCCAATACGTATAAGTTCAATGTCAAAAACGAGTGGCTCATTTGGACCAATTTTTGGAGGACTACCTGCTTCACCATATCCAAGCGAAGCCGGAATAATAAGGCGACGTTTACCCCCAACTTTCATTCCTGGGACTCCTTCTTGCCAACCTTGGATGACACCACTGAGTGGAAATGTTGCTGGTTGCCCACGTGATATTGACGAATCAAATACTACTCCGTTTTTTGCAAGTGCTCCTGTGTACTGGGCGGTGACCGTGTCACCCGGCTTAACTTCAGCCCCGGTTCCGACGACTGTATCAATCTTTTGCAATGTATCTACTTGAGCGATTGGTGTAAAGTTTTCTAATTTCTGATTGTCCAAAATATTCTCCTCTAATTGATTTTCTGTTGTAGCACTTTGAGCCAGTTCTTTATCTCGCTTACTTTGCTGACGTGACTGCCAAATTACTAATCCGCTAAATCCAACAGCCGAAAGCAAGAAGAATACTGAAAGTGTCAAAGCCGCGATACGCTGGCCTAATTTTGCCATCTTTTTTCCCTTCTAGATTACCCATCTAGTATAGCAAAATTAAGTCAGGTCGTGGGCTATAAAATAGATGTATTTTTAACTTTTAGTTTCAAATGTTTTTGGTTCTTTGGGGAATTCGCTTTTTAAAGCATGTATAATATTTATTTTTAAGTTTTCAGAAAGAAATGGTACTTTTTCAAAATCGGAAAGCGGGAGCCACATTGGAGTGTATATATTTTGGCCTAGCTTATTGATATGCACCTCGTCTGCGTGCGGATGGAGGATTGGTACACCAGATACATATTTACATAAGAAGATGTATTGTGTCCCATAAACTGGGCCAGCATGCTCAATATAGACTAGCCGTGGGTGAGCTACATGCACCATTGTTTCTTCATGTATCTCACGTAGCAATGCAACTTCGTGGCTTTCCCCAAGTTCAACATGACCACCTATCAGGGTGTAATATTCCCTGCCAAATTTATTACGTTTCATAACGAGGATGTTATCGTCATGAATGATGATTGCTCGGACTGCTTTTTTCATATGTATAAGTATACCTTACCTAGTCACTGTTAATTGGCAGACATATCGTACTGCTTCATCTTCTTTTGGACATCTTCTTGAGGGCCACTCTGTAACTTCAATAGCTGGTCATAAATACCTCCAGAATGCGCAAGCTCCTCTGGACTACCAACTTCAGAAACGGTACCCCTCTGTAGGGTTATGATCTTATCAACACTTTGAATTGTACTGAGGCGGTGAGCAATAATAAGTGTTGTTCGACCCTTCATAAGTCGTTCTAATGCTTCTTGTACCATTGATTCACTCTTACTATCGAGGCTACTTGTAGCCTCATCGAGTATGAGAATAGGTGCATTTTTTAAAAGTGCGCGTGCGATTGCAATTCTTTGCTTTTGTCCGCCGCTTAATTTAAGACCTTTTTCGCCAATTTCTGCATCATACCCCTTATCGAGTTTCTTTATAAATTCATCAGCATTAGCAGCCTTAGCAGCAGCGCGAATTTCTGAAATACTTGCATTGGGATTTCCATACGAAATATTTTCCTTTATGGTGCCGCTAAAAAGGGCTGGATCCTGAAACACAACACCTATGTTTTGACGGAGACTTTGCTGGGTCACTTTTTGAATGTCTTGATCGTCAATACATATCATGCCGTCTATTGGTTCGTATAGTCTTAGTAGTAAATTAGTCAGTGTTGTTTTACCTTCGCCGCTTTCACCAACAAGCGCTACCTTCGAATCAGGTTCGATTGCAATTGAAATGTTTTTTAAGACGTGAGCGTCGCCGTAGCCAAATGTTACATTACTAAACGTAATGCGACCCTTTGCTACGACAAGCGTTTCCGCATTGTCTATATCAGCAATATCGGGTTTGATTTCTAGAATTTTGAAATAATCTTTACTGTCAGCGATTGCACGTTGTGTGTTTTCAACAAGAAAACTAATTGTAAAGATAGGTATTCTTATTTGCATTGCATATAAAATTAAGGCGACAGCAATCCCGGGTGATATTTGACCCTGAGCAGCTTGCAAGAAAATAAAAATATAAATAAGAAAGAATATAATATTTAATACAAATCTTCTTTGAAAATCCTTTTTATGCCAATAGCGTGATTGTGGTCTTGTCAGACCAATAATTTTTTGTGATCTCTGATTAAAAAAGGTAAGTTCACGTTTCTCTTGAATATAGCTTTTCACAACTTTAACCTGTGAAATAGATTCAGCAAAACGACCACTTGCGATATCAGAGTTATGATTTATTCTCTTTTGATAATCTTGCCATGTGCCACTTGCTCTTACTGTCATCAAAATAAATATCGGGTATAGGGTGAAAAGTAGCAGCGCTACTGGCCAGCTATAGTATGCAACGATTGCGAGGGCCAAAACCGTACTGAAAATAAACTGCAAGAAGTTATTGCTCCACATTTGCATAAAGTTAGTTATCTGAACGATAGAACGATTTAATCTGTTAATGATCTTACCTGTCATATCTTTGTCAAAATAGCTCTGTGGCAAACTTAATAAATGCTGATAATAGCGATAGCCGAGTGATTTATATAATCGAGCAGACATTTGGTCGCCAATATACCCGTTTATATTGGAAATAACATTAGAAGCAAGATCACTTAAAAATATAAGTGCTACAATGACTACTAGTTTTTGCACGTTTGCATTTGCGCCAACTCGAATCTCATCAATTGCTAAACCACTTAAAAGCGGATACGCGAGGCCTAACGCGGCAACAAGAATAGATAAGATACTGATAGCTATGTAATAGCCTTTTAGTTCTTTTGTGAACCGTATAATTCGAAATATATATTTCATGACTGCCTATTAGGTTGCCAGTTCTTGTTCTGTTTCTTGTATAACGTGGGTGATTAACTCACTCACTTCTTGAGTTGTGAGCGTACGCTCTGGGTGATAGATATCAACACGAAGTGTAATCTGTTTACTTTGTGAATTGTCTTTTCGATAAATATCAAGCGGTTCTATACTGCATACATAACCTTCTTTTTTTGTTGCATTCGTAAGGACCATCTGCACTTGTTTGAATATGTCTGCATAGAGTGCGCTTTCTTTTGCTGTAATTGTCATATCTTGCTTAATATGCGGATAGCGCGATTGCTGAACATATTGGGAGTCAGACCCAATAACCGTAAGGAGCGCAGCAACGTTTATTTCAAAGCCGGCGCTATGGTCTGGTAGTTTCAATTTCTTACGGGTTGCATACGCATACTCCCCTATGACGCCAATTGCTGCACCTGAATTTGATTCTGTAACAAGCGCTGACCTGTTTTTATTGAATGGACCATGTATTTGATGACCTTCTGCGTTAGACACTGGAGTATATTCCAGAGAAATATTAAACCTTTGTGCAAGGTAGTCTAAATAGTATTTTGCTTCGTAGTAACTGGCACCTGTTGATTTACTGGCAAGCTTATCTGCCATAACATAAACAAAAGAAAGCATTTCAAGTTCATGCGGTACGTTTTCTCCAGTAACACCATTGCTCTTCATGTGGGTCTTGCCTATTTCGAACAACGAGAACATTTCATGTCCAGAACGAATATTTTGGTAGACCTTACTTAACAAGCTTGGAGTAATAGATATGCGGTAGTATTCAAGTTCTGGGCTGAGAGCATTGCTCAGCTGAAACGCTTCCTGTGTGTCTTGACCTGCATCAGTAAGTAATGAACCAGCAACAAAGCTATAACTCAGTACTTCAGTAGCGCCAGCTTGGGCAAGTATTGAGCGAATATTACTTTTAAAAGAAATAAGCGGATTTATTACCGTAGGAGTAGCAATGCGCTTCGGTAGCGATACAGGTAATTTATCAAATCCATATAATCTACCAACTTCTTCAACAATATCTTCTGGAAGATCTATATCTCTTCGCCAAAAAGGCGCAGATACTTGTAGTGCTCCCTCATCAAAATCAACTTTAAACTCAACATTTTCAAGCATCTCTTTTACCTGTGCAGCGGTCAAGCTACTACCTAATCGCTGGTTGATGAAATCAATATCGCACGAAACAGAATCCCAATACATTACTGTTTCATTACTGTATGAATCAAATAGATAGCCAGCATTCCCTCCGGCAAACTCAGTAATATTCTGCACGAGTCTTGCGAGTACGGCTGCGTTTTGACGAGGTGATTGGCCCTTGTTAAAGCGAGTAACTGCATCTGTGAATAGGCCGTGGCGCATACTGCTTCGTCGAATGGTATACATATCGAAAGTTGCACACTCAATAATTACATTTTTGGTAGTGTCATCAACTTCAGTCTCAGAGCCCCCCATGATTCCTGCAAGAGCAATCGGCTGTTGATCGGTTGCAATTACGATATCTTTCTCTGAAAGAGTAATTATTTGGCCGTTCAAAAGTTCTAACGTTTCGCCTTTTTTTGCCATTCTTGGAAAAAGCGTAACATCTCCAGCACAAAGCTTCTTCACTTTGTCATAGTCAAAAGCGTGTGTTGGCTGTGCTGTAAGTTGCATGTAAAAGTTTGTAAGATCAACTATATTATTGATTGGCCTATTGCCTACCCGAGTCAAAGCAGCCTGCACTCCAACACTACTTGGCTGAACAGTAACCCCTTCAACAACCTGAACCATGAACCTTGGCACAGCTTTTGTTATTTCATTTTTTGATGACAGTGGTAATTTTGAAGTACTGGGAACATCAATAGGATTAAGATACCAGTCCGGACTAATAAATTGCTGTCCACTAATTCCTGCAAGCTCTCGAGCGATACCTAGGATTCCGAAACAGTCTGGACGATGAGTGAACATTTTGTTTTCACAGTCAATAACAAGATCG
>Ga0172367_10009334_pt1 | contig 10779 bp, 14 predicted proteins | sample Lak10m_FD_114542 | JGI IMG/M metagenome (GOLD analysis project Ga0172367, IMG submission 114542) | Freshwater microbial communities from Kabuno Bay, South-Kivu, Congo - kab_022012_10m | ecosystem: Environmental > Aquatic > Freshwater > Lake | place: Democratic Republic of the Congo: South-Kivu...
TCAGACTGCGAACACGCGATGACCATGGGCCGACGGTAAGCAGTAGCTCGCCAGGAGTCCAGTCATTTGATGTTCCTCCACAGCGCCCCATTAGCTCCATTCACCCAGATGAATCAACCCTTGCTCAACCGCACAGTGCTGGGAATCGGCCTGGCGTCGTTGTTCAGCGATTGGTCGCACGAGATTGCGACAACTGTCATGCCCGCGTTTCTGGCGACGATGGGCGTGGCCGCGTTTTGGGTGGGATTGATCGAAGGTGTTTCCGATGGGCTGTCTTCGTTCGCAAAGATGGCGAGCGGCTACTACACGGACAAACTGCGCCGTCGAAAGCCGGTGGCGGCTATCGGGTATCTCGTGACCGCGCTGGGCACGGCGTCGTTCGGATTGGCGACGGCGGCATGGCATGTGTTGGTTTCGCGGGCGTGTGCGTGGCTGGGACGCGGCGTGCGAACACCGGTGCGCAAGGCATTGCTGGCAGGCGCGGTGACAAAGGATACTTACGGGCGCGCGTTCGGGTTCGAGCGCATGATGGACACGCTGGGCGCAATTGTCGGCCCGGCGAGCGCGTTCTTCCTGCTGGGCGCGTTCAATCATCATTACCCGACGCTTTTCGCGCTCACGCTGATTCCCGGATTGCTCGCCGCTGGCTTGATTGCCTTTGCCGTCAAAGAAAAAGAACGGAAGCCCGTGCCGCATATTTCATTTGGCGAACGGCTGAAAATGCTCCCGGCATCGTTTCGTAAATTCCTCGTGGCGGTTGGATTGTTCGGTGCGGGTGATTTTGCCCACACGCTGCTGATTCTGCTCGCGACCCAAAAACTCACACCAGAACTTGGCGCGACCAAGGCGGCGAGCATTGCGGTGGGGCTTTACGTTCTGCACAACGTCTTCTATGCGGGCTTCGCAGTCGTGGCGGGCTGGCTTGCGGATCGGTTTCCAAAAAATGTTGTGCTCGCCACCGGTTACGCCGTCGCAGCAGGAATGGCATTGGCCATCATCTTTCTCCCGCTGACCGTGTGGACGCTGGGCGCGATCTTCATCGCGGGCGGCGTCTATGTGGCGATTGAGGAAACGCTGGAAGATTCCTACTGCGCGGAATTGGTGAGCGAGGAACACCACGGCATGGCCTTCGGCACACTGGCGACGGTGAACGGGATCGGTGATTTTCTCTCCAGCGTCATCGTGGGCGCGTTGTGGACCGCGTTTGGGACGAGCGTGGCGTTTGGTTACAGTGCGGTGTTGTTTTTGGCCGGATCGCTTCTTGTCCTGCGCCTGAAGCGCGATGCCAGCAGTCACTGACCACTGGCAATGTGCTCAATACACACGCGCCAACTTTGGCGTTGCACTTCGCGCCCGATGCCGGTGCATTTTTTGCGCTTGTCCCCATTTTAAGCGACACTGGCGAGCCTCTGCATTTTCAGGAATGCGCGGAGTGACACTGTATTGACGTGGGTTGCAGTCAACAAGTTGTCGGACGGCATGGAAGTTGATTATCAGCGGCGACATGAAGCCGTTGGAACTTTTGGAATACATTCATACGCTCGAAGACAACCGGTTTGACCTGGCGTATCCGCCGGAGATACGCACGTTGTCGGCCGTCCATTGGACGCCAGCGGTCATCGCCCGTCAGGCCGCCGAATTCCTAGTGCGTGAACCGGGAACACGCGTGCTGGATGTCGGGTGCGGGCCGGGCAAGTTCTGTATCGTGGGCGCACTGGCGACTGACGGGCGATTCACCGGGATCGAGCAACGCAGTCATCTTTGTGACGCGGCCCGCTCAATCATAGGTCAGGCGAAGATTCCCAACGCCGAAATCATCCATGGCAATCTGACGGAAATTGAGTTTTCTGATTTCGATGCCTTCTACTTGTTCAATCCGTTCGAGGAAAATCTGGAAACGACTTTGAAGATTGATTCCTCTGTCGCGTTGTCCAGTGAGCTTTACGAGCGATACACGGAGCATGTGGCGCGGCAACTGGCGCTCGCACCGCTGGGCACGCGCGTGGCTACTTACTGCGGCGTGTGTGAGGAAGTGCCGCTCGGGTATGAGTGCGTGTCGGCATCGCCGGATTACGGTCTGAAGTTCTGGCAAAAGACCAAGCATCATCCCGTGCGCGTGAATTCGCTGGATGCCGCACCGACCAACAACAAGTGGCGCTTCCTGCGGGACGGGGCGGTCAGTTGAAGTGCTGCCAGTGAACGAGTCTCGCTTCCGGCTGAAGTCTCTGACAATCTATGGGCGCGATGGAAAAAATTCTCGCCAACGCCCTCGGGCAGGACGTCAGCAAACTGGCGGCGCTGGAAAAGCGCCTGCTGTTGTCGCGTCTCCTGGCGCGCTTCGCCCATGAAGTGCGCAATCCGCTGAGTTCGCTCGACATTCACGTTCAGTTGCTGGAGGAGGATTTGCAAGAGGCGACACCCCGGGTGCGCGAGAAAACGGCGAGCCGGTTTGAAATCATTCACGGTGAGTTGCACCGGCTGGAGAACATTGTGAAACACTTCCTGAGCCTCGCCGGGCCGTCGTCATTGGAATTGCACCCGGTCGAAATCGCGAAAGTCGTCAACCATGTTTGCGAGTTGCTGCGACCGGAGGCGGCGGCCCGCGAAATCGAAATCGCGATGCGCGTGGTGCAGGGATTGCCATCCCTGTCGGCCGATGCGGCGCAACTCACGCAGGCGTTGGTAAATTTGGTCATCAACGCCATTCAGGCCATCGAACGTAAGGGTCGCGTGGAAGTGACTGCGGCACTCGACGGCGACGGCGAACGACTGACCTTGACGGTGGGCGACAGCGGGCCGGGGATTCCAGCGGGGCGCGAGTCGGCCATTTTTGAACCGTTCTTCACGACGAAGAGCGATGGCAGCGGGCTGGGTTTGTGGATTGTGCAACAAATCATCACCGCGCACGGCGGCGAGGTGGAGGCGGCCAACGCTCCCGGCGGCGGCGCGCTGTTTGCGCTGCATTTGCCGCTGTCACGAAAGGAATTTCCGAATGGATAAATCGAAAATCAATATTCTCGTGGTGGACGACGAGCGCGGTCTGTGCGCCGGGATTCAAGAGGCGCTGAAGCGCGAGGGCTACGCGGTGGACGCCGCCAATGACGGCCCGACGGCGCTCAAGCTCATGGCCGAACGGCTTTACAATCTGGTCGTCACCGACATGAAAATGCCAGAGATGAGCGGGCTGCAATTGCTCAAAGAAGCTAAGCAAAAGAGCCGAGACACGCTTTTCATTCTGATGACGGCCTACGGCACAGTCGAAAGCGCGGTCGCGGCGATGAAGGAAGGCGCTTACGATTATCTGGCCAAGCCGCTCGACTTGCAACGGCTGCGGGCGCTAGTGCTCAAGGCGCTGGAGTTTCAAGCCGTGGTGGCGGAAAACAACGAGCTGCGGCTGCGCCTGCAAAAACGTTCCGAGCCGAGCCTGTTGGTTGGCAACAGCGAAGTCATGCGAGCGGTGGCGCAACTGGCGGGGGAAGTGGCGCAGAGTGAAGTCACCGTGCTCATCGAAGGCGAAAGCGGCACGGGCAAGGAAATCGTCGCCCGCACAATTCACTTGAAAAGCGCGCGCGCGGAGAAACCGTTCATCTCGGTCAACTGCGCGGCGCTGCCGGAGCAATTGCTCGAAGCGGAGTTGTTTGGCCACGTCAAAGGCGCGTTCACGGGCGCGGTGGCGGACAAACCGGGCCGTTTTCAACTGGCCGACGGCGGCACGTTGTTCCTCGACGAAATCGGTGACCTTTCACCCAAAGGGCAGGGCGATTTGTTGCGCGTGCTGGAAGATGGCACGTTTCGCATGGTGGGCGGCACAAAGCTGGTGCGCGTGAACGTCCGGGTGGTGGCGGCCACGAACAAGAATCTTCAGGAAGCGGTCGTAGCGGGGAAATTCCGTGAAGATTTGCTGTATCGGTTGCAGATTGTGCCCATCGCCATCCCACCGTTGCGTGAGCGCGCCGAGGATATTCCGTTGCTGGTGGAATCGTTCCTCGAACATTTTTCGACCAAGCACAAGCGGCGGCGGAAGACGTTGTCCGCTGAGGCGCTGCAGTTATGCCAGCGGTTTCCGTGGCCCGGCAACGTGCGGCAGTTGCGCAACACGATGGAGCGGCTCGTCATCACCTGTAAAAACGGGACGATTGACGCGGGCGACCTGCCGTCGTTCTTGATCCAGCACGACCGCAATGCAACCGCGTTCACCATCCGCCCCGGCATGAGGCTGGCCGAAGTGGAAAAACTGCTCATCCGCCAGACCCTCACGCATGTCACCGCCAACCGGGAGGAGGCGGCGAAGCTGCTCGGCATCAGCCGCCGTTCGTTGCAATACAAACTCAAGGAATACGGCCTGTTGGAAGACGGCGAAATTACCCCGCCGGACAAGGAATAGCCGTCCCGTTCGGGTTGCACGCGATTGCCGGCTTTCGTGCAAGAGTTGCACTAAAGGCGCGCCAGCGAATTCTCCGCTTCAACCTCAGAACGATTTTAGCCCGACAACACGCTGGAAACGACCGTGTTGAAGCGCGGTCATGGCTGGTGGCATTGCCGTTGCTAAAGTTGTAAATCAACGTGGCAACGTGCGCCCATATCACCGAATTCCATCTCGATCATATCGAACGGGATGGCGTGCAGATTCTTTGCCTCACTGGATACCTGGGGAATGCCGAGTTCGCGCAGGTGGATGCCGTGTTGTCGCCGTTGCTTGCTCAACGGCACGGGCGAGTGATCATGGACCTCACGACACTCACCTTTACCACGACGGTCAGCCTGGCGCGTTTCCTCGTGTGTGGGCGCACCTTTCGTCGGCGTGGCGGTGCGCTGAAGTTCGTGGGGTTGTCCCCGCATTTAAGCCAGATTGCCACGATGGCGGGGTTTGATGCCGAAAGGGATTTTGAGCCGGATGTGGCAGCGGCGCTCCGAAGCATGTCGCGCTCGCGGGACTTGGCAGCGCGAAGGAGATGAACCATGCACTGGATGACCGCCAAGTTAATCGCACTCAACCGGGCAGAAACGTTGCTCGCGCATGATTTACTGAAGCTTTCGCAATTGGCATTCGCGGCGCAAGTGAAGGCCTTGCGCGAAGAATTGCCAGCCGACTTGCTGGCGGCGTATGAGCGGGTGCGGACGGAACACAACGATCCCATTGTTGGCGTTTTTCAACGCACTTGCGGCGGTTGTCATTGGCCGTTGACCGCCGGACTTCTGGCCTCGCTGGATGAGGAAAAGCAAAGTTGCTTCTGCCCACATTGCGGGCGGTTTATTTATCGGGCGGGCGGTCAAAATCTCGTCGCTCACCCCCGGTTTCACGATTCCTCGCAAACGGAAAAGCCATGACCAAACAATTACAAACCTTGCTGCGCCTCGACGGCCTGATGCTGACCCGCAAGGGATTGGAATTGACCGGTCACCAAACCATGCCCGGAGGTTTGGAGGACTTGGATCACGAGATTGAGAAGCTGCGTCGTCGCCTGCTTCCGAAGGTGGCTTCCTGCTACGACCGGATGTCGCGCAAGTTTGCTGATCCGGTGTCCCAACTCACGCACGGCATTTGTCAGGGGTGTCAGCAGCGAAACGCCCGGCGCGTGGCATTGCTGACGGGCCGCTCGCATCAAGTCTTCCAGTGCGAGCATTGTGGCCGGTTGCTCTTTGCCGCAAACCACGCTCCCGATTACGTGTCCTGATGTTCGCATGAAATCTTCAACCCCCAACCCCAAGTCCGCCGGAGCGTCCCCCAACACGCTTCGGCGGACGTTCATCATGACCAATCGCAATGGCCTGCACGCCCGGCCCTGCGCGCTGCTGGATCGCGCGCTGCAACCCTTCAACTGCACGGTGCAGGTCGTCCATGATGACGCGAGCGCCGATGCTCACAGCCTCTTTGGTTTGATGAGTCTGGCCGCAGGTTATCAGTCGGAGTTGACGTTCATCATCACCGGACACAACGCAGCGAAAGCGATGGCCGCCGTCGCCAGACTGTTTGAAACCAACTTCGAGGAAGCTTACCCACCACAGGAAAGCCGCCAATCCAATCACGATGACCATGCGAAACCCAGCGCGAACTCGAAACACAACCATGAAAACAATGCTTGAACTTCTGATCCGCCTGCATGAGATGCGCTGCTGTTGTGAGCGCGTCCGCCGCAACCCTCAACTCACGCGAGGTGAAAAAGCTCTGGCCTGCCATCACAAGCAACTCGTGCGGGAATGTCTGCCGGTCGCAGTGCTGGCCCATTACGACCAGATGAAGAAGTCGGAGCGAACGCTCCTGACCTGCCCGGAGATATTCGCAATGGGGGTGCTGGTTGCCACTTATCGCAGTCTCTCGCCGCTCCAACGAAGGAGGCTGGTCAGACATTTCAAGACTCCAGCTCCCAGACAAGACAATGCCGTCCAGTGGAACGTGAAAAGCAATCGAAGCACCGCGCGCCGTTACAAAGCGGTCACTGGCGATGTCTTCGGCAAGCCGTGGCAATGATGAAAGCACTGTGAATAATCAACCTGTTCACGGCAAGGCCCAGCGTGCAGATATGAGAATCGGCGCGAAAAACTCGCTTATCAACCCGCGCGTGCGCCACGATTCGGGGTTGCGGACTTGTTCCATTGTTGCGGTTGCCTCCTACCTGCCTGAGCGTGCGCTGACGAACGCCGACGTGGGCAAGGGAATCGGTGAAGACGGCGATTGGATTCTGCCGCGCACGGGAATTCGGGAACGCCGCATTGCGGTCCCGAACGAAGTCACGTCTGACTTGGCGGTGCAAGCGGCGTTGCGCGCGCTCCAAAAAGCGAATCTCCGCGGCCAAGACTTGGACATGATTGTGGTTGCCACTAATACGCCCGACATGCTTTTTCCGGCAACCGCGTGTCTGGTGCAGGCAAAGATCGGCGCTGGACATTGTCCGGCGTTGGACTTGAAGGCTGGTGGGTCCGGATTTCTCTATGCACTGGAGATTGGTGGGAATTTCATTTCGTCGCGCACCTTTGAAACCGTGCTGGTCTTTGGGGCCGAAAAGATGTCTAGCATCCTAGACTGGCGTGACCGAGAGACCTGCGTTCTCTTCGGCGACGGCGCGGGTGCCGTCGTCCTTCAGCACCGCCCGCACTCGGCGGGGTTGCTGGGGTCCAGCCTCTGCAGCGACGGAACCAAGTCTGATCTACTGACGATGAGCGCGGGCGGGAGTCGAATTCCTGCCAGTCGAGATTCCGTAACTCGCGGGCTGCACTTCTTGCGGATGCAGGGCAAGGAGACGCTCAAGCAGTCTGTCACGGTGATGTGCGTTGCCGCAGAAGATGCCTTGCGGCGGTGCGGCCTGACGGTGACCCAAATCAAATGCATCATCCCGCACCAGTCGAACCGGCGTATCATTGATGCTTTTACCAAACGCATGGGCGCCACGCCCGGTCAGGTTTTCGTGAATTTGGAAAAGTGCGGAAACACCTCCGCCGCCTCTATTCCCATCGCGCTTGCCGAAGCTGTGGAAGCTGGGCAAATTATGTCTGGGGATTTGGTTCTGTTGGTGGCTTTCGGCAGTGGTTTGACATGGGGCGCAACAATTATCCAATGGTAAGATTATGAAGCCAACTCAACCCCCTCCCTCCGTCAGCTACACCTTTGTGATGCGGCTGACCTATCCTAACCGCATCGGCGTGTTCGCCAAGCTCACCCAAACCATCAGCCGGGTGGGCGGCGACCTCGGGGCGGTGGACATTGTGAACCCCGATGCCAAGCGCATGACGCGCGACATCACCGTGCGGGCGCGCGACCACGAGCACATGTAAGCCATCGTGGCCGCCGTGCGCAAAGTTCGGGAGGTGACCGTCGTCCATGTTTCCGACCAAGTGTTCCTGCTGCACCTAGGCGGGAAAATCTCCATCCAGAACAAAGTGCCCCTGACCACGCGCGACACGCTTTCGATGGCCTACACACCCGGCGTGGCGCGAGTGTGTGAAGCCATCGCCGAACAACACGCCAAGGCGTGGCAACTCACCATCAAAGGCAACTCCGTCGCGGTGGTCAGCGACGGTTCGGCGGTGCTGGGCTTGGGCAACATCGGCCCGGAAGCGGCGATGCCCGTGATGGAGGGCAAGGCGATGTTGTTCAAGGAATTTGCCGGGATTGACGCCTACCCCATCTGCCTGCGGACGCAGGACACCGAAGAAATCATCAACGCGGTGGCAAATCTCTCGGTCGGTTTTGGCGGCATCAACCTCGAAGACATCTCCGCACCGCGCTGTTTTGAAATCGAGCGGCGATTGCAAGAGCGCCTCGATATTCCCGTGTTCCACGACGACCAGCACGGCACGGCGGTGGTGGTGGCCGCCTTGCTGAACGCCGCGCGTCTGGCGAAGCGCAAGCTTCCCACGCTGCGCGTCGTCATCCTTGGCGCAGGCGCGGCGGGCACGGCCATTGCCGTCATGCTCCAGTCAGCGGGCGTGAAAGACATTGTGGTTTGCGACCGGAAGGGAATTCTCAACGCCCGCACCCGCTCGGACTTGAACGAAGCCAAGCAACGGCTCGCGGCAGCCACCAATCCGCGCAGTTTGAGTGGCGGTGTGGAAGCGGCGCTGCGGGAGGCGAATGTTTTGGTTGGGGTCTCCGGGCCGGGATTGATTGCGGGCAAGTGGCTGCGTCGGATGGCGGCCAAACCGATGGTGTTTGCGTTGGCCAACCCTGTGCCGGAAATCATGCCGGAGGAAGCCGCCGCCGCCAAAGCGTGGATTGTGGCGACGGGGCGGAGCGATTACCCCAACCAAATCAATAATGTGCTGGCCTTTCCGGGCATCTTCCGGGGCGCGCTGAACGTGCGTGCCCGGCGCGTCAACGAAGCGATGAAACTCGCCGCCGCCCACGCTATCGCGAACAGCATCGCGCCCTGCCAGTTGAGTCCCGAATATATCGTGCCCAGCGTGTTCAATCGGGATGTCGCCCGCAGCGTCGCCTCAGCCGTCGAGCAGGCGGCCATCAGCACTGGCGTCGCTCGGAAAAAGCCGGGCCGCAAATAGAGCGACCTCTCGTCCAGTTGAGAATTTTTCAACACCAGCAATTACCAACAAACCCAGCCATATAACGTCGCTCGCCGATGAATTTCGCCGCCATGTTAAAACGCACCCCGCTCCATGCCGCCCATCAAAAACTGGCCGCCAAACTGATTGATTTTGGCGGCTGGGAAATGCCGGTTCAATACACCAGCATCACCGACGAACATCTCACCGTGCGCCGCGCCGCCGGGATTTTCGACATCTCGCACATGGGGGAAGTGACGGTTGGCGGCGCGGGCGCGGAAGCGTTCTTGAATTCGGTCCTCACCAACGACGTGCGCAAGCTCGCCGCCGGCCAGGGACAATACACCTTGATGTGTCACGCGGGCGGCGGGGTGATTGACGACCTTTACGCGTATCGGCTGGCGGCCAGCGACTTTTTGCTCGTCATCAACGCCTCGCGCATCGAGGCCGATGTGGCCTGGCTGCAAGCGCAAGCTGCCAAGTTCAACGGTGGTGGCTTGAACGTTCACGATGTCTCGCCACACTCTGCCGCCATCGCGGTGCAAGGTCCGCAGGTGAAGGAATTCATCAACACGGTAATTTCCGGTCCGTCCACCTCCGTTCTCAAAGCTCTCGCGGTGACCGACCTGAAGAAGAATCAGATCGCCGGTTTCACTTTTGAAAACCACAACGTCCTGGTCGCCCGCACCGGCTACACCGGCGAAGATGGTTTCGAGCTGCTCGGAGCGGACACGATGATTGAACTGCTCTGGACCAGATTGCTCGCGGCGGGCCAGCCCTTCGGATTGAAACCCGCCGGACTTGGCGCGCGCGACACGTTGCGCACCGAGGTCTGTTACCCGCTCTTCGGCCATGAACTCAACGAAAGCATCACGCCGCTGGAAGCAGGCTTGGGCGCATTCGTCGCGCTCGACAAGGGCGACTTCGTTGGCCGGGCCGTCCTCGACCAACAAAAAACCGACGGCGTGAAACGGCGGCTCGTCGCGTTCAAGATGACGGACAAGTCCGCGCCACCGCGCCCGCATTATCCGATTTTGGCGAACGGCGTCGCGGTGGGCGAAGTGGTGAGTGGAACACAAAGCCCGTCATTGAATCTGGGCATCGGCATGGGCTACGTGCCGCCGGAATTTGCGAAGCCCGATACGAAGATTGAAATCGAAATTCGCGGCAAGCGATGCGCCGCCGTGGTTGTCCCGAAACCCATCTATCGAAAACCAACCCAGCCGTAAGCAGAAACCGACCGCCCCGGTAAGTTGAGCAAATAATCCCGAAAGAATTTTATGAGCCATGTTCCTTCCGACCTGAAATACACCAAAAGCCATGAATGGGTTCGCGTCAGTGGCGACACCGCCATCGTCGGCATCACCGACCATGCGCAGCATGAGTTGACCGACATCGTGTTCGTGGAGCTTCCCGCCGTGGGCCGCAAGGTCAAGGTGGGCGAAGCCTGCGCGGTGGTGGAATCCGTCAAGACTGCAAGTGACGTTTATTCCCCGGTCAGCGGGGAAATCATCGAGGTAAACCCTGCGGCGGTGGACAATCCGGCACTGGTGAACAGCGAGCCGCACACGGGCGGCTGGTTCTACAAAATCAAACTGGCCAACGCAGCGGAACTTGCCGCGCTGCTTTCCGCCGAGGATTACGAGAAGCAGATTGGCGGCTGAACGTTAGCGCTCACGAGAAAGGACCCGCTTGTGCTCACGGGAAGAGAGCCATCTGAGAAAGGGGTGGAGGGATTTCTTTTCCAAGGAGGGAGGAGCGGGTTCCGAGTAGTGAAGCTCTGGA
>Ga0172367_10009335_pt1 | contig 10779 bp, 10 predicted proteins | sample Lak10m_FD_114542 | JGI IMG/M metagenome (GOLD analysis project Ga0172367, IMG submission 114542) | Freshwater microbial communities from Kabuno Bay, South-Kivu, Congo - kab_022012_10m | ecosystem: Environmental > Aquatic > Freshwater > Lake | place: Democratic Republic of the Congo: South-Kivu...
AGTGCGAAGAATGTAAACTATGCTATTCACATGCACTGCTTAACTGTGAAATTAGTTTTAGTGTAACATCATAATTATCATTGTTAAGCAGAGATTTGATAACTGCACTTCCAACAATTACTCCATCGCAATATGGAGAAAATGTTTTAACATCTTCCGGTTTTGAAACACCAAACCCGATCAACATTTTATTTTTTTTGATCAGCGATCTGGTGCGACTAATATTATTTATTACTTCATTGGAAAAATTCTCTTTTACACCTGTTGTACCGGTTATGCTTACGCAATAAACAAATCCGCTGCTTTTTTCATCAATTGCTTTTATCCGCTCTTTAGAAGAAGTGGGAGTTGTAAGTAAAATTACATCTATATTATGCATACTGCTCTCAAAGAAGAAATCATATTCTTCAAGCGGTACATCGGGAACGATCAATCCTTTTACTCCGCAATTGTTTGCGTCCCGGAGAAAATTTTCAATTCCGTATTTTCTGATTGGATTGGCATAGCCCATTAGTATCACCGGTTTATCTGTCCCGCTTGTGATTCCCTCTGAAAAACTGAAGACGTCTTTTAACTTTATTCCATTATCCAACGCAATTTTTGAAGATGCTTGAATTATGGGTCCATCTGCAAGAGGATCGCTGAAAGGGATTCCGAGCTCGAGCAAATCCGCACCGGAATCCAAGACTCGATTTGCTAAATCAACAAAATTATTTTTGTTCGGGAATCCGGAAGTAAGAAAAATTGATAAAGCTTTGCGGTTTTTACTATTTAACTTTTCAATATAATTTTTAATGTAGCTCACAATTCAAAAACCTGTTTTGATTTTCTTAAATGATTTTTTTGAATAACTGATGTTACACAAAACAAGGTTTAAGTCATTCCCGAAAGATTTTATCGGGAATCCATTTGCGAAATTAGAGACTAAATCTTGGATTCCCGCTTTCGCGGGAATGACACTACTTGGTTTTGTCTTAAAAAATGCAACTCTGCATAACTTCAGCGAATAATTATTTGGACCCTCTGAAAAATATGTTTTTGTCACTTCGATTCGATCTTGCCTGTCGGCAGACAGGTTCATCGGGAGAGAAGTCTTTGTGTTCAGAAAGATTTCTCAGTTGCTCCATCGACTTGCCTGCTGTAAGCAGGAATGACATTTTAGAATTTCTCAGATGTCTCTATTTACCAAGATTATCAATTATTGTTGCCAAATCTTTATCGCCTCTGCCGCTCACATTTACAATTACTATTTCGTTTTTGTTTTTTTTCGGCATCAATTTTTCAAGAAATGCAATTGCATGTGCAGATTCAAGTGCCGGAAGTATTCCTTCGAGCCGTGTTAAAAGATCAACACCTTTTAGTGCTTCATCATCCCTGATAGAAAAATATTTTACGCGCTAGATATCTTTTAGCAAAGAATGTTCGGGACCAACTCCCGGATAATCCAACCCGGCAGAAATAGAATGAACTTCTTCAACTTGTCCATCACTGTTTTGCAAAAGGTAAGTTTTCATTCCGTGAAAAATTCCGGGTTCACCAACGCTGAGTGTTGCACAATGTTTTCCGGTTTCAATTCCTAAACCTTCCGCTTCAACACCAATTAAATTTACTTCTACATCATTAATGAACGGATAAAAAATTCCAATAGCATTCGAACCGCCGCCTACGCATGCAATAATATCGTCCGGCAATCTTCCTTCAGCTTTCAATATTTGTTCTTTCGTTTCTATACCGATGATTGATTGAAAATCTCGAACGATCATTGGATAAGGATGAGGACCGACTACGGAACCGATTATGTAATGAGTGTCTTTAACGTTTGTAACCCAGTCGCGGATTGCCTCGTTGGTTGCGTCCTTCAAAGTTTTGCTTCCGGAATTTACCGGACGAACTTCTGAGCCAAGAAGTTGCATTCTAAACACATTTGGTTTTTGGCGCATAATATCCGTTTCGCCCATATAAACTATACACTGCAAACCAAACTTTGCGCAGACTGTAGCAACCGCAACACCATGTTGTCCGGCGCCGGTTTCGGCAATAATTCTTTTTTTGCCAAGTCGCTTTGCAATTAATATTTGTCCGATTGCATTGTTCAATTTATGCGCGCCGGTATGACAAAGATCTTCACGCTTTAAATAAATTTTTGCGGTTCCAAAATGTTCCGTCAAGCGATCCGCAAAAGTTAACGGGGTCGGTCTTCCGTTATATTCTTTTTGAAGTTTTTCATATTCAGATATAAATGAAGAATCGTTTTTAATTTCTTGATAGCACTGATCAAGTTTATATAAAGCGGGGAGAAGTGTTTCCGGAACAAATCTTCCGCCGTACAGGCCGAACTTTCCGTTTTTATCGGGATAATTATAATTTGTTTTCATGTTCGCTCAATTCAAAGTTAATTTTTTATTTACAACCGGAGCTAATTCTTGAAGCTTTGCAAGCAGTGATTTAAAAGTTGACGGACTAAGAGACTGGAATCCGTCAGACAAAGCTTTTTCAGGATTAGGATGAACCTCCACAATCAATCCATCAGCGCCGGAAGCAATTGATGCCATGGCCATCGCGGGAATTTTATCCCAAATACCAACTCCGTGAGATGGATCTACAATGATTGGCAAGTGAGAATGTTTTTTGATAACCGGGATTGCATTAAGATCAAGAGTGTTGCGAGTAGCATTCTCAAATGTTCTGATACCGCGTTCGCATAAAATTACATTGTAATTATTTTGGGAAACAATATATTCGGCACTAAGAAGAAGTTCTTCAACAGTTGCGGACATACCGCGTTTAAGCAAAATCGGTTTTTGAGTTTTTCCTATTTCTTCAATGAGCGTGAAGTTTTGCATGTTGCGCGCGCCTAATTGAATTACGTCTGCAATATTACAAACTGCTTCAATCGTGTTTTGATTTAATACTTCCGTTACGATATTCATTCCCAATTCTTTTTTCACATCTGCGAGATATTCAAGCCCTTTTTCTTTTAATCCTTGAAATGCATAAGGGCTTGATCGCGGTTTGTATGCGCCGGCACGTAAAAACTTTATTCCTATTTCCTTCAACTGTCCTGCGATATCAAAAATTTGATCACGGCTTTCAACCGAACAAGGTCCGGCAATTATTAATAATTCCTCTCCACCGATAATATTTCCGTTTACATTAATGAGTGTATCTTCACTTTTCATTTCACGGCTTACGAGTTTATATTTTTTTGAAACCCGTACAACCTCTTCCACTGAAGGTAGAAGTTGAAAATCTTCTTTAGCTACTTTATCCGAAGGCCCTGTTATTCCAATAGCAAGTTTGGAATCGCCCGGGATTTCATGCGGAGTGCATCCTAAAGAAATTATTTTTTCCTTTACTTGATCTATATGTTCTCGAGGTGAATTTAAACTCATCAGAATTAACATTTACTCCTCAACTTATTTACGATGTTAAAAAATTCTTTCAATTTTTCTTCATCCTTCTTGCCCGGAAATTTTTCAATTGAAGAAACGAGATCAACCGCATACGGCCTATGGTTTGTGAATATCTCTTCGATATTTTTTGATGAAACTCCTCCCGCAAGAATAATTTTACTTTTGAGTTCGTTCGGTATCAAACTCCAATTGAAAGATTTGCCTGTACCGCCAATTTCTTTCTCAGAGAAATTATCGAGTAAGAAGGAACAGTTTTCATATTTATCGAGAAGAGTAAAATCAAATTTGTTATCAACTCTAAAATTTTTTATAACCGGTCTTTTAATTTGTTTTGTATAAAAAGGTGTTTCATTGCCATGAAGTTGAATTGCAGATAAACCAATTTTATCGGCTGCAGAATTTACTTCTCCCATTGCGCTGTTCACAAAAACTCCTATTTTCGAAACAGAGTCCGGTAATTGTCTGATTATTGATTCCGCTACATTGTATTGAATGTAGCGTTTGCTCTTATAATAAAAAATAAATCCAAGCATATCCGCTCCAAGTTCAACGCTTAGCGTGGCATCTTTAATATTAGTTATTCCGCAAATTTTTACTTTCATAATATTCTTAACCTCTTAATTGTGTTAATTAGTTTGAAAATTGTAACCAGCGCAAAAATTCATTTACAGTTTCTTCCATATTTTCTGATTGCATAAAATGTTCACCGACTAAAACAGCTTTTACGTTTGATTCTAATAATTTTCTTATTACAGATTCAGATGACAATCCGCTTTCAGATATAATAGTTACTTCTTGCGGAATTTTTTTTGAAAGTTCTATTGTAGTATTCAAGTTTACTTCAAATGATTCAAGATCGCGATTGTTAATACCAATAAGGTTATTAATTGTGAAATCAATCTTTGGCAATTGTGTAGCCAAATGAAGTTCGAGCAAAACTTCCAAATTACATTCCGCTGAGGCATGTGATAGTTCTTTTATTTGCACTGCCGATAAAGCTTCGGCAATTAATAATACAGCATCGGCACCAAATGCTTTTGCTTCGAAAATCTGATATTCATCAATAATAAAATCTTTACGAAGAAGCGGAACTGTTTTTATTGCGGCGATATCACTAATGTACCGGGTATCACCCTGGAAAAAGTTTTTATCGGTAAGAATTGAAATCGCATCAGCTCCGCATTTCAAATATGTCTCTGCAATTTTCATATGATTAAAATCCGGTTTGATAATACCTTTTGACGGACTTGCTTTTTTAATTTCTGCGATTAAACCGAGCCGGTCTTTTCTATCGAGGAAATTTTTCAAACTCATTGTCGGTGCGGAGAAATATTTTTCATCACTGAAGGAATTCAGAGTACGTCTCGCTTTCAGTTTTTTAATTTCATCTTTTTTTACTTCTAATATTTTGCTTAAGAATCTCATTTAGATTTTTCTCCGAAGTTTTTTAATGCGTTTAATTTCTCAAAAGCTTTTCCGGAAAGAATTGATTCCTCGGCGGCATTCTTACAAACAATCAGATCATCAGAATATCCTGCCACACGAAGTGCTAATGCGGCGTTTGCTGCTACAACGTAATAAGCTTCGCTCTTTATTCTTTCTCTCAAAATCGAAAGCATGATTTTTGAATTATTAATTATGGAATCGCTCTGAATTTTTTTGATATTAATTTTCGCGTATCCGAAAGAATCTTGATTTACTCTAAAATTTTTAATCCCGTTATCGGAAGAATATTCGATCACATCAGTTTCACCGGTTAAAGAAATTTCATCGAAGCTGTTAGATGTATTGATGAAATAAACTTTTTCCATACCAAGATATTTTGCCGCCTCTGCCATTAATTGGGCTGTCTTTAGGTTGTAAACACCAATTAATTGTTTTTTTGTCCCGGCTGGATTTGTTAACGGACCGAGCACGTTAAAAATTGTTTTTATGCCGAGAGCTTTTCTAACAGGTGCAGCATATTTCATCGCAGGATGAAAATTCGGTGCAAATAAAAATGCGATTCCGATTTCAACTAATGCCTGTTCGGATTGAGAAGCGGAAAGATTAATATTTAGTCCGAGTTCGGTTAAAACATCCGCACTTCCGCTTTTACTGGAAATAGATCTGTTACCATGTTTGGCCACTTTAATTCCTGTACCGGCTACAACGAATGAAACAGTAGTAGAAACATTAAATGTATTTGAGCCGTCGCCGCCGGTTCCGCAAACATCAATCATATTGTTTTCTTGGTGGTTGATCTTCACACTGAAATCTCGCATAGCTTTAGCAAAGCCGGCAACTTCTTCCGGAGTTTCTCCTTTTGTTTTTAATGCAATAAGCAAAGCGGCAATTTGTGTTTCGTTTACTTCACCGCTCATAATTTTGTGCATTACATTATATGCGTTTTGCAGAGTTAAGTTTTCGCGTTCCGCAATTCTTTCGATGTATTTTTTTATCATAGTGTTAACCAGTTTTTCATTAATTGATGACCAACATTTGTTAAAATTGATTCCGGGTGGAATTGTATTCCTTCAATTGGAAAATTTTTATGCCGTACGCCCATAATAATTTCTACTTCTGAGTGTGAGGTTATTTCTAAAACTTCCGGGAGAGTATTTCTATCAATAATCAAAGAATGATAACGTCCGGCTTCAAAATTTTGCGGAATGTTTGAGTAAATCTTTTTTCCATCGTGTGAAATTTTAGAAGTTTTTCCGTGCATAAGAATTGGTGCTTTAATTATTTTCCCCCCGAACACATAACCAATTCCTTGATGACCGAGACAAACTCCAAGCACCGGTATTTTTTGTCCTATCTGTTTTATTACTTCGAGAGATATACCGGATTCTTTTGGAGTGCCTGGCCCCGGAGAAATAATAATTTTATCCGGCTGCAGGTCATTTATTTCATCAAGCGAAGTTTTGTCGTTTCGCTTCACAATTATTTCTTTTGTGAAGTGTCCGACCAATTGCACCAGATTGAAAGTAAATGAATCGTAATTATCAATTACTAAGATTTTCATCTATCACCTCTGCGCATTTTAATGCACTTGATAAAACAGCCGATTTATTTTTTATTTCTTTTAACTCCAATTCCGGTTTGCTGTCAGCAACAATACCGGCACCTGCTTGCCAATAGATTTTATTTTCCTTTGCAAACAACGTGCGGATTGCAATGCACATATCAAGGTTGCCGCTGAAGTCAATGTAACCGACTGCACCTGCGTAAATTCCTCTCCGTGAATTTTCATATTCATTGATGAGCTGAATAGCACGAATCTTTGGAGCGCCGGTAACTGTGCCTGCCGGAAAAGACGCTTTGAGTGCGTCAATGCAATCTTTATCATCGCATAGAATTCCTTCAACTCTTGAAACAATATGCATAACGTGTGAAAATCTATTAACTCTCATTTTTTCCGAAAGATGTATTGAATCAAACTCGCAAACTCTTCCTAAATCATTTCGAGCGAGATCAACAAGCATTACATGCTCTGCAATCTCTTTCGGATCGTTTATCAAATCTTTCTCTAATAAAGAATCTTCCTCTTCGTTTTTACCCCGCCGCCTTGTTCCTGCTATTGGAAGAATTTCCGCTCTTCTATTTTTAACTTTTAGCAAATCTTCCGGTGATGTTCCGATTATTTTTAAATCGTTTTCAAATTCCATGAAATACATATAAGGCGAAGGATTTATCATCCGTAATGCGCGGTATACGTTAAATGAATCACCTTCATAATCTGCTTGAAATTTTTTTGAGAGAACAATTTGAAATACATCTCCTTGCAAAATATTCTGCTTACTTTTTTCTACCAGTTCGCAGAAATCTTTTTCTTCTTTTTCGGAGATTATGCTTGGGAAGGACTTAAAATCAGATTTGTAAAAAGTTGTTTTAGAAAGTTTGTTCCGCAGCTTTTCAAGTTGTTCAACCGCGGAATCATATTTTTTCTGAAGATTGTTCTTCTCGGTGGTATTAACATTTGTGATCAAAATAATTTGATGTTTGAAATGATCGAATACAATTATGGTTTCATACAAACCAAGTATGGAATCGGGAACGTCAAGATTATTTTTGCCGGTGAATTCAATTACATCTTCAATGAGAGAAATATTTTCAAAGCCGATGTAACCGACAATTCCGCCTGTGAAATAGGGAAGCCGTTCTATTACCGGGTGGCTGAAATTATTTATCCGTTCTTTTAGATAATCGAATAAGTTATAATTTCTTTTTTCGTTTCCGTCTTTTGTCTTAAGAATAAGTTCATTTCCATAATTGGAAATTATTGTTGATGGATTTAATCCAATAAATGAATAGCGCGCTAATCTTCCTATTCCTTCAACGGATTCAAGAAGAAAGGAAGTAGAATTATCCTTGCGGATATTTAAGTAAGCAGCTACAGGTGTAAGTAAATCCGCTGAAATGATTTTATAGACCGGGACAATATTGTATTCAGCAGCATATTTTATAAATAAATTGTATTCCATAAATTATCCTTTAAAAACAAAAAACCCTTCTCAGTGTTTACTAAGAAGGGTTTCAAATTTAAATTATATGCTTAGGTAGTTACACTGATTTTTCCATTATTGAGTTATGCCACCACCAGAGCCAATTTTTGCTGACAAGTGCGTTATATGTGTTGTTCTGTGTTTTCATCGTGACGCAAAGATAAAAACAAAATAAGCAAAGTGTCAACAACCGGTAAAAGAAATAGATATGAAAAAATGAATTAACAAATCATTAAAAGACCAAAGTGTAATTTGATAACCAAACCAACCTTCTCTATATTTGCTCCACATTTTCTTAACTATAATATATATCCTAATTGAAAAAAATAAATGTAACCGAACTGCCTAACGGAATAAAAGTCATTTCAGAAAAAATAAATTATGTTAAATCATTTTCTCTAGGATTTTGGTTTAATGTTGGCTCACGCGATGAAACAGAAGAGAACAGCGGCATAAGTCATTTTCTTGAGCACATGTTTTTCAAAGGGACAAAAAAGCGGTCAGCAAAAAAAATTGCGGAAGATATAGAATCGCTCGGCGGCTATTTAAATGCATTCACATCAAAAGAACATACATGTTTTTACGGAAGAGGATTAACCGATCACGTTGAAAAAACTTTTGAAGTACTTGCCGACATGGTTCAGAATTCAATTTTCGATCCCAAAGAAATAGAAAAAGAATCTACTGTAGTTATTGATGAACTATATGATATAGAAGACTCTCCCGATGAATTGATCTTCGATAAATTTGAAAGTAATATTTTTCACGGCAATTCTTTGGGTATGCCGATAATCGGAACGGAAAAAAATCTGCGTAGCTTCAAACAAAAGGATTTATTTAAATATGTAAATGAAAATTACACACGTGATCGTTTCTACATTGTTGCTTCGGGAAATATTGAGCATAAAGATCTGATCAAGTTTGCAAAGAAATATATTTCTAAAAATCTCAAAGCAACAAATAATAATAAACGTGAACTGATTATAAATCCAACAAGCGATCTCCATGTTTCTAAAGAAACTCAACAAGTTCACTATATTTTAGGAAGATCAACCTACGGCCACAAAGAAAAGGGCCGTGTTAAAGTAAGTGTGCTCTCGCATATTTTAGGAGAAGGAAGCAGCTCGCGTCTTTTTCAAAAAGTAAGAGAAGAAAACGGAATTGCTTATCAAATAAATTCATTTCTCAATTCTTTTTTCGATACCTCCACATTCGGCATTTATCTTTCTACTAATGATAAATCGGTTAATAAAGCACAAGAGTTAATCTATGAAGAGATTGAAAAGATCAAGAAGAAAAATGTCGGACTTATAGAATTAGATAGGGCGAAAGAATATTTAATTGGTAATATGCTGATGAGTTTGGAAAGCACTACTAATAGAATGTTAAGAATAGCTCAATCAATGATTTACTTTAATAAAATTAAATCAGTTGAAGAAACAGTTAAACATATCCAAGCGGTAACACCAAAAGATATTAGGGATTTATCCAACGAAATATTTGAAAATGGTACCCTAACAAGAGTAATTTTGTCTTCGAAAAACCCATTGCTTCATAAAGTTGCATAAGGAACATTATATGCCAACATTTACTGTTGACGGAAAACAGATAGAATTTAAACAAGGACAAACTATAATTGAGGCAGCTCGTTTTGCCGGAATAGAAATTCCACATTTTTGCTGGCATCCGAGTTTATCAATTTCCGGTAATTGCAGGGTTTGTTTAGTAGAAATTGAAAAGATGCCGAAGCTTGCAATTTCGTGTTCAACATACGCAACTGAAGGAATGGTTGTTCATACACATTCGCAGAAAACAGTTGAAGCACGAAACGCTGTAATGGAATTCATTCTTGTAAATCATCCTCTTGATTGCCCGATCTGCGATGAAGCTGGTGAATGTAAACTTCAAGAATATGCGTACGTCAACGGGAAGGGTGAAAGTAGATTCGAAGAAATTAAAAACAGAAAAGAAAAACGTGTTCAACTCGGGCCTCACATTAAATTTGACGGTGAACGATGTATCTCATGTTCAAGATGTATTAGATTTTCAGATGAAATTGCAAAGAAGAATCAGCTTACATTTATTCAGCGGGGAGACAAAGTAACAATCACTACTTTTCCGGGTGAATCGTTTGATAATCCTTACACGTTAAATACTACTGATATTTGTCCGGTTGGTGCGCTTACAAATCAAGATTTTAGATTTAAATCCCGCGTATGGGAAATGTCTAAGACAGACTCTATTTGTGTTGGATGTTCTCGCGGATGCAACACGGAAGTTTGGGTTCGAAATAATGAGATCTTAAGATTAACGCCAAGACATAACGAAGATGTTAACAGCTATTGGATGTGCGATAGAGGAAGACTAGAAACATTTAAAAATGTAAACGCGGGTAATCGAATTGACGGGACTTACATTCGCAAAGAAGGACAACTTCAAAAAGTTTCTTGGGGCGAAGCATTAAATGTTACCGCAAAAAGTTTGAAAGATTATAAGAGTAGTGAAATATCATTTATCGGTTCAGCTTTTGCGACTTGTGAAGATAATTATGCGTTAGTAAAATTTGCTAAATCGCTCGGTGTTACAAATATTGATTTTGCAAATCATATTATTCCGGGTGATCAAGATGATATTTTAATTCGTGAAGATAAAACTCCGAATTCACTCGGTGCAGAATTGGTTGGAGTTCGGCCAGTTGCAAGTGGAATGAATTTCTCGGCAATTTTAAAAGGAATTAAAGAAGGGAAGATAAAAGCACTATATGTAATGGAAGAAGATTTAGTTTCATTAGATAAAGAATGGGAATTGGCAATCGGAAATCTCGATCTATTAATTGTTCATGCAACAAATGAAAATAAAACAACAGCGTTAGCTGATAT
>Ga0172367_10009337_pt1 | contig 10778 bp, 9 predicted proteins | sample Lak10m_FD_114542 | JGI IMG/M metagenome (GOLD analysis project Ga0172367, IMG submission 114542) | Freshwater microbial communities from Kabuno Bay, South-Kivu, Congo - kab_022012_10m | ecosystem: Environmental > Aquatic > Freshwater > Lake | place: Democratic Republic of the Congo: South-Kivu...
ATTCAAAATTCAAAATTCAAAATTCAAAATATAAGGCTTTAGCATAGGGGGATTTTAACCTCAAATAAAACCCAAGCTAGGCATAAAATACCTTGTTAGCTATTTCCTAGGGTAGGGTTATGAGACCCTTTCCTTATTGATAAATTAGATAATTGTTCCATCATAGAGCTTGGTAGAAATTAACGACCCATTACCCATCCATAAGAACCTTGCTATTGCCTGATTATGAATTACAAATTACCTACGACCACCAAAGTTTTCAAAAAAATTGAGGAAACTCTGCACATTGAAAAAGGGCTGTGTAATGGTGGTGAGAAGATGAGAAATTCTCCCAACTAAATTCCGTCCCACAACTATTACATCATTATCTTGAAGTGGTACGTTTTGAGATGCATCCCCAGCCAAAGCCCTTCTTGCATCCAATCTCTGGGTAACAGCTCTACCTTGTTCAGGATCGAAGCGAACTAGGGCAATGTCCCGGAGATTAGCTCTATCCAGATTGATTCCACCTAAAATATCTATAAAATTACTGCCATTAGGTAGTGCTTGCGTCACCATTCCTGACGTAGTGTAATTCAAAACCCGGACACGAATTTGTGGTACAGCCAGGGATGAACGAGCCACTAAGTTACGGTCGTAACCGTCATCACCACCGACTTCTTGCCGTGGGACAACAATCGCATCACCATCTTGTAAGCGTAAACTCGGTATTGAGCCGTTATTCTGTAACACTGCGTATAAGTCAACAGTTTGTGAAATCACAGAACCATCAATCAACCTGCGACGAACTTTGACTTGGCGCAGGTCTGCGGTCATTGTAGAACCACCAGCTATGAACAAAGCATCAGCAACACGGGCTATTGGGGAAGTAAGAGGATAAATTCCCGGTCGAAAAACTTCACCGCTAATGCTGACCTGAACTGGTCGTGGTGTTGCTAGTGATACTACCAAATTCGGTTCAACTAAAACACGACTTAAACTCAAGCGAATTTTTTCTTGTGCTTCGTTTAAACTCAAGCCTTTTATAGAAACTGTTCCCACTTGCGGAACAAGTATATTGCCTTCTGGATCAATTTGGGTTTGAAAACTCGAATCTGGACGCAGGCCTGTTAAAGATAAAACTATTACAGGATTAATGACAAAACGATCCAGTAACACCCGAATTTTTTCTTGTGCTTCCTCTAAGGTTAAATTGTCTAGCGACACCGTGCCGAGCAATGGCACGATAATGTTACCTTCTGGATTGATGAATGATTGAAAACTCAAATCAGGGAAACGCTCAACCGCAACCCTAATCGTGTCTCCCGGTCCTAAGCGATAACGGCCAGAGGAGGGCTGAAATGTAACACTAATTACATCTCCTGGCCCCAAAAGATAGCGGTCGAGTTGAGGAAAAACCCGTTCATTCAAGTCCTCAACCCCTGCTGGCGGTGTTGGACTAAGGTCTCCGTCAGGAGAAGGTGGTTGTACTTCAACAGCACCAGAGGGGAGGGTGGGTAATAATTGCCCTGTCAATTTTTCACCAGACGATAAAGGTCTAGCAATAACTGGTTGGAGAGCAGTTGTTAATAAAATACTTACTTGAAAACTAACAAAATATAGGCCGCTGAGTGATGCACGCATATCAAAAATGAAATTATAGTCAAACTCAGATCAAAGTAACTTTCACCGATTGATGATTTTAGTCTGAAGATATTTTAAATTCTTGACCATCTAATGCTGTTGATAACTTTGTACCTTATTGTTTCTGCACAAATAAATGCACTCGTGAATTGTTTTAGAAAAAATTGGCCATCAATGTAGTTTGTACTGTTTGACCGATAGACTGAGCTAAAGCCCAAGTAGAAACTACTTGGCCTAAAGGTTCCATGGGAATCATTATGCTTACACTAACCCAAGGAATGCGTTTTTGATGCCATTGTGCCAATTGATCTGCCAGAAACCAGCGCCAAGGTAACGGATGTCCACCATTTGGCGTTGCATACCATTGCAAGACAGCGAAGGTTTCATGCTGGGTGGAGACGCGAAAGAACCTTGCTTCTACCTTAGTTTCAGTATTTGCTCCGGATTTTGGGTGTCGTTTGAGAGTAAATTCCGCAGAGCGAAATTGAGCTATATCCCATCGTTGCCAACGAGATTTTCCCCAGCTATTAATGTCAGTCCACTCTACCTCCGGTTGATCCATTGGACTATTTTGTGGATGCAAAAGTAATATTGCCTGATTTTGAGTGCTTTTTTGGTTGAGAATCTGTAATGACCATCTACTCGTACCTAGGACTTGTTCGATTTGTTCAACTGTTTGCCAATCAGGAAGGGTTATCCCGGTTTTACGTATCTCTCTCAATTCTCTCAGATTGGGAACATCTGGTGGTTGTTTCCATTGCCAACTTCCTGTAGTGTATCCGGAAATTCCATTAGTTGTTAATAGTATTAATAACAAACAAAGCACTGCTACATGAGTTAGTTGCTTTTCTGGAAAAAACTTAGATAAGGGTTTCATCAGTAAAAATTGCTTATGGAAGGGAATTTGGAACAAGTTTGAAGACAGAGAATTCACTATTCCGCATTGTTTTCAGCTTCTTGCTGAAGTTTTACATCTGTGGAGAAATAGTTATTCATCCAATTCAGCAAAGGTATTAATAACAGCAACATACAAGCAGAGTAAAGGTCTCCCCCCCAACTGTCATGTAGCCATTGAAAAGCTGCCTCCCGACCTGTACCGTGAAAGAAGCTGAGTAAAGTGTTACGAATAATATTGGCAATAATGCTAATGACAATGGCACAAGATAAAAACCAACTGCTAGTGCGCCGTGAAGATAATATACCTGTCCAATACAGCAGCATCAAGCTGACATAGACAGTAGTAAACAACATTTTTAGACCAGCACAATAAGGGGCAACTTCGACAATTCGTCCATTCACGTATACATTGATTTCATCAACAATTACTTCCATGCCCAATTGATTTAGGATGAAGCCTGCTGTACCCGCGATAAAACTTTGCAATGGCAAGGTATAGGGAACCAGAAGGTAGGGTATTGCTGTTGGAGTTGCTAAAAATGTCAGCAGCAAAGCAAATGCTTGCAATCGAAAGCCTGGTATCCCCTTGAACCACAAGCACATTCCTGTCAATATTGTCGGTAGGGAGATATTAACCCATTCTGGAACACCGCTCAGATAAAATACTCCTCCTATGGAAAGCAAAACAGCACCTAAAGGATGAGCTGTATTTTGTAGTCGATGCCATTTTTTCCGGTTTAACCAAGTGAGGTAAGCAGCAAATGGAAGACCAATAATACCGTGGCTAAAATATTCATGTTGGATACTAATGCTTTTGTTTAGCCAACCATCTACCCAGTGCAGCAAGATAGGAGCATAGAGTAGCATTAAAAAAGCGAAAATTGCCAAGTTGAACAATTGTTCTGTGTTCCTTTGATTGATCTGTTGCTGAAGTGGCATAATTTCCAACAATTTCAAGTTAACAATTCACAATCCACACACTTATTGTAGGAACTCAGACTGGTTATTTTACTATTGATGATTGAGGTACGAAATTAAAGACTATAAATTAAAAAAATAATAACTTTTGCGTTGCATCATTGAGAGCAGATCTAATAGCTGCTACAACTTCTTGGATTTGGTGACTATTTAAACCTGGGTACATGGGTAAGGACAATATTTGATTTGCGAGCTTTTCTGTTTGGGGAAAGTCTCCTATTTGATAACCTAAGTGGCTGAAGGCTGGTTGCAAATGGCAAGGAATTGGGTAGTGAATGCCGGTTTGAATTCCCATTGCTGTCAGTTTTTCTTGAATTTGCTGCCGTTTGAGGACACAAAGTTCATCAACTTTGATTACATAAAGGTGATAAACATGTCCAGTGCTGCTGTGGTTTTGCATGGAAAGAATCCCAGCGGATGCTAGGGGTGCTAGTTCAAGATCATATTGCTGGGCAATACTCAGGCGATCTCGATTCCACTGGGGCAGATGTGGTAGTTTTTCTAATAGGACTGCTGCTTGCAATGTATCCAAACGACTGTTAGTCCCTAATTCCACATGAAAATACTTTTGCGATGCACCATAATTTCGCAAGTGCTTCATTTTTTGAGCTACATCTGAATCTCGGGTTAGCAGCATCCCTCCATCGCCAAATGCTCCCAAATTTTTGCTGGGATAGAAACTAAAAGCCCCGGCTGTCCCTACAGAACCAGCCCGATATCCTTCTCTTTCGGCTAAATGTGCCTGGGCTGCATCTTCAAAAATTAGCAGTTTATAAGTATCAGCTAAGTCTAATAGTTGTTGCGGTGACACCATCTGGCCATAAAGATGTACGGGAATAATGGCCTTGGTCTGTGGCGTAATTGCTTTTGCTGCTGCTTCTAAATCGATTAAAGCTGTTTGTGGATCACAATCTACGAGAACAGGCATTGCCCCGGCACGTAAAACTCCAATCAAAGTTGCTACAAAGGTATTAGCAGGTAAAATTACTTGGTCAGCAGCACCAATATTACACGCTTGTAAACCAAGGGCGATGGCATCTGTTCCTGATGCAGCACCTACACCATATTCTGTCCCAGATGCTGCTGCAAAAGCTGCTTCAAAATCTATCAATGGTTTCCCTAAAATAAAATCTCCTTTTGCCAATACAGCCTGTATTGCCTGTTGTAATTGATATTGAATTGGTTCGTGTTGTAGATTTAAGTCTACAAAAGGAATTTTAGAACTCATATTCATCTTTGCTATCCTGAGAAATAAATATCAAATTTTTGCCTATTAATACAACTATTAACTTATGAAGTAATAGTAAAGAGTGAATAAAGTATTCCTTTAAAAAATCTAGTTACTTAAAATAATGTTGATTTATATGCATCAAATATTATGTATAAAAAGAATTAATTTTATAGTTTTTTAAGTAAACATATTTAAAACAATAAGTTTTTGGATAAACTTGTAAATAGATATTTGTAATTTTTATACAAAAACATTAATTGTAAGAGCTATTAAAGATATGCTGATCTAGGTTAATTCATGAAGATACTAATTTTGCTTTTTTCTCAAAAATATTTGTATCCTTTGGGTTTTATGAAACAAAATTATGTAGAAAAAGGCAAAAATATGGGTATAACTGGCCATTTTGTTCACAAAAATCTATCCTTAAGTAGAAAAAAACATAAATACTTCCCGACATAACCGCTAAAATTTTCAGGAGGTTCCAGATCAAAATCAGATGACCTTTTCATTTGATTTTCGCTTTGATATTATATTAGCTTTATCCAATATGAAACTAACGCTTTGTGCCATCAAAACTACAAATAAAGCAGATTATAGTATTTTGCTTACGGATGGCTGATCAAATTTACAATCTGATTTTGTTGATTAACACCAAAATTGGGGAATGCTTAAAAGTAGAGAATCATAACCCAAACCTAGGGGTTATATAAATTACAAGGGCGAGAAAGTATCAAGGTAGCAGTGGCAATGGTAGAGCCTGAAAAGAAATTGTTTGGCTTCAAGGATGGTTGGTTTTCTCCAAGAGCGACAGAGGAACGACGCCTAGAAGCATTGTCTGAATTAGGTTTGCTTCAACCGGAAACGATTCCTGTCTTTGAAGAAGCCACTCAAACTGCTGCCCACTTTTTAGAAGCACCAATTTCCATATTGGGATTTATGGACCAAGAACGTTATTGGTTCAAGTCAGCCGTAGGTTTATCTAGGCTAGGGCTAATGAATCATCTTGCACAAAACCGTCAGTTGTTACGTGAGGAATCTTTTTGCACCCAAGTGGTAGAAAGCCTTCAAATATATGTGATTAATGATACTCAAAATGTCACCGACTCATTACTTAAGAATAGTAAATTGGTGAAAGATTTTGGTATCCGTGCTTACTTAGGAGTGCCGCTCATTGATGCTTCTGGGAATTGTTTGGGCGCATTGGCAATTATGGATTTAGTGCCACGTAAGTTTACAACTCGTGATATTGAATTTTTACAAATAATAGCTCGTTGGTGTATGAGTGAATTTGAGCGTAACCTAATGTTGCTGGACAAAAAGCCACAAAGAATTAATTCACAAAACGCTCTTAGGACATCACTGAATAATCAAAGCACAACTACCATTGTTACGGACACCCTAGTCAGTTTACAAAAAGAATCTGATTGCATTCATGAACTGAAAGTCCAACTTTTGGGACGGATAACTCAAGAACTACGTACACCCTTAACATCTGTACTAGGCATGGCTGGGGTTTTAGGACGTGAGATTTATGGGCCTTTGACAATGAAACAGAGAGAATATGTAGACATCATTGAACATAGTGGTAGGTACTTACTGTCCTTGGTCAACGAAATTACGGAAATCGGAGGGTTGGATGAAAATACCTCTAGGCTGAATCTATCTCCCGTAAATATTGAAATGCTATGTCAACAAGCTATCAATTCTCTAAAAGAAGCCGCTAACCGCCGGGAGCAAAATATTCGCCTGTCTATAGAACCAGGATATAGTCGCATTTGGCTTTTGGATAAAGATAAAGTGCGGCAAATCTTGTATCACTTAATTTTCGGTGTGATTCAACTTTCTGCTACAGGTAGTATTGTCTGTCTTCATGTTTCTTACCAGGAAAGTACGCTGAATATTACTATTTCGGTTTTCCATCCCTGGTTGGAAGATGGGATAACTAACGTTGACTCCTATTTCTACCTTAATTCTTTCTCCGGTGTGGAACAAACAGCCGAAGGTGCAACCTACAACACTTATGAAGATGAGGAGAACTCAGGGATGTCAGTAGTATTGGAGAGAAGACCAAACTTAACTGCTTCTTACTCAAATACATTGGTTATAAACTCTGATCAGGATTTACCTAAAAATTATAGTAACTTGACCCGTGAAAGCTTGGGTTTGTTGTTTGGTTCTCAACTGGCAGAACTTCACGGCGGAAAAATTTCGATTCAAGGTTCACCCGAATCAGGACACCGCTATGTACTGTCTTTGCCATTACAGCAATAAAAGTGGTTGGCTCACTGGCTTTTGGCTGTAAGATGAATGGGCAGCACTTAAAGGTGCAGTGTTCAATTTGTGCACTTAACTTAGACACTATTGTAGAATTAATTCGTACCGTGGGGCACATGGAATCTGAAGCTTGTGGACGGAACAATCTCTGTTTAGGTGAGGAAACTCATCTCAGTAGGTTGGCTTGATGAAGCAAGAATCCTACATGCTTGAGTCTGTGGGAGTGTCAAGAATGGCTACTGCTAGACAAGCAACAAGTGAATAATTGAACTTCCCAATGGCTGCAAAAAAAATTACTGAATGAAAAGTGCTGACTCGTGAAGTGCGGAATACGAGGTGGGCAAGGTTATGATCAATCCAAGTTACGTGCGGGTGTGCTCATTGATGAGAAAGTGGGTTTATGAATTTAGTCTGGCAACGATTTACTTTGTCTTGTTTACCACTCAAAGAATATTTAGCAACAAGCTACTTACACCGTTCTTTGGTGGGACTATTGCACTCCTGGCGGCAAAGTAGCATCTTGATGCAGTGGGGAGATGTAATAGCAGTTGCTTTAGTCAGCCTAGTTTACGCTTTTGCGCCTTTTGTATCGAGTAACTTAGTAGGACTATTGTTAGTAGCTTGTGTAGGATTTTGGTTTTTGTTGACTTTATCCGATGAGTCAGCGCGAGCAAATACAATGTCATTTACCCCTATTCACCTGCTGGTCTTACTCTACTGGGCTATTGCTGTAGTCTCTACAGCATTGTCACCGGTCAAACAGGCAGCATTTAAAGATTTGGTGGTGTTGACGCTTTATCTGTTGCTGTTTGCCCTTTGTGCTAGGGTTTTGAGATTCCCTCGGTTGCGGTCTTGGATAATTACTCTGTATTTACATGTATCTTTAATTGTTAGTATATACGGTTTGCGGCAATGGTTTTTTGGCGCTACAGCACTGGCAACTTGGGTAGACCCGCAATCTCCCCTTGCTAAGACCACCAGAGTCTATAGTTATTTGGGTAATCCCAATTTATTGGCTGGATATCTTGTACCAGCAGTAGTTTTTAGCTTAGTAGCAATTTTTGCCTGGCAAAGCTGGATTAAAAAGGCTTTAGGGTTAACTATGTTTATTGCTAACGGTGCTTGTTTGGTTCTGACTTTTAGTCGTGGCGGTTGGATTGGTCTAGTAGTGGGTGTATTGACTGCCATCACTTTGCTGGTCTATTGGTGGATTGTGCGAATGCCTGCTTTTTGGCGCACTTGGTCACTGCCAATTATTTTGGGAGGTATGATTGGTGTAGTATTGCTAGCAGTCATATTTGTCGAGCCAGTGCGCCTCAGAGTTTTGAGTATTTTTGCAGATCGCCAAGATAGCAGTAATAATTTTCGCAGAAATGTTTGGGATGCTGTCTTTGAAATGATACGCGATCGCCCTATTATTGGCATTGGACCTGGTCATAATTCTTTCAATCAAATTTATCCACTTTACCAACGTCCTCGTTATACGGCTTTAAGTGCTTATTCGGTTTTCTTGGAGGTGGCTGTAGAAACTGGTTTTGTTGGTTTAGGCTGTTTTCTTTGGCTGATAATTGTGACGTTTAATAATGCATTTTTACAAGTGCGACGACTGCGAGAATATAGAAGTCTAGAGGGATTTTGGTTAATTGGAGCATTTGCTACCTTGGCGGGGATGCTGGCTCACGGTACTGTAGACACTATTTGGTTTCGTCCTGAAGTCAATAGCCTTTGGTGGTTAATGGTAGCTTTAATTGCTAGCTACTGGAGACCCACAACTCAAAACTACACTCAAAATGTTAATTCTTCTGACGAAGAACTTACACGAAGCTAGACATTGTTACTGATGACAAAAATAGCACAATTCAGGAGCCAGAATCGACTATAGATTTGTGGCTCCTGAATAGAAAATCGACTGTTGTCGGTCATTCTGAATTTTGTTAACTTAGCGCAGCGGGGCTGATGGTAAATTTTGAGTTCTCTTCAAAATAAATTCTCAATAGTTAGTCTCTGTAAGTTGTACTTCCGGGGGTAGTTGGCTCGCGATAACGAGTAGGTTCCTCGCCACGCTTTCTACCAGCTAAACCTGCTAAACCAAATAGACCAATTAATCCTAACCAACCCCAATCAAAATCTCGGCGTTCGTAAACTGTAGTTCTTGGTATAGTGTCCACTCTGGGGTCAGTAACTTGGGCATTGACAGGTAGGGTTAAAGGCAACATTGCCATACTAACACTCAGAAAGCCAGCACCAACTGCTTTGGTCAAATTACGTGTCATGGTGAAAATCTCTCATCCCTTCCAACGTTACTCACCACTGTATCGACTCCCATAACTAGCTAAATCAATCTGGGGCTATAAACTAGCTGTTCTCTCAACTCACACTGAAGACATACAGTAGAATGCAGGCATGGGAAGTACAAATATAAGTGATAAAAATCCTGTGGAGCAGGTATAGTATGGTTAGGCTACCTAAGCTAACCACTACACTCAGTACAAGTCTTGTCCTCTACGGGTGTACATCACTGGAGACAATACACTCCACTGTGGTCAGGTGGTTAGGAAATATTGTCATCAAGCTTAATAATTTTTCATTGCCCGTTGCATATCACGTTGATCTTGCCGTTTTTTCAGGGATTCCCGTTTGTCATGTAGTTTTTTACCCTTACCAAGGGCTATGCTCACTTTCACCCATCCTCGTTTGAGGTACATCTTTAAAGGTACTAGTGTTAAACCCTGCTGCTCCACTTTGCCAATTAACTTGCGAATTTCTTGGCGATGTAGTAACAGTTTCCTTGTACGACGTGGTTCATGATTAAAATATTGACCACTGGCGTTGTAAGGAGAGATATGGACGTTGATCAGCCATACTTCGCCATTGCGAATCAAAGCATAACCATCTTGGAGATTAACTTTCCCGGCGCGAATCGATTTGACTTCTGTTCCTGTTAATTCAACTCCAGCTTCCAAGGTTTCTAGGATTTCATATAAATAACGGGCTTGACGGTTATCACTAATAACTTTGTAACTTTCGCTCTTGTCGCTCATTGAAAAAATTTTGCTTGCTTTAAATGTGCTGCCAAAGTATTTGGAATAGCTGTAAATTTAACATCAATATCAGCGTTATCCCATATTCTTTTAATTTAGCTTTTTTTTCAGTTATCAGCTTTCAGCTTCTCAGTGCAGAACTTAGAGAAACATTATCAACACTAAATATTAATTTACATTATAGTGAGTATTCTCCGTAAATCATAGCTTTATTGTTAAGACTTAAAAAGCTAGGTGTAGCTTTTCAAGATTAGAAATTGAATTGCGTTAGAATTTGTCAATACTTACTCAGGATTTAAGATTTTCTTCATAAATCCACCCTGAGACAGTCATTGGCTGGTAATCCTGTCATAGTATGAAATATGAGAACACTATTTTTGCTTGTGTTTACTGATTAGGTCCTATTAACTAAATTTCTGAGTCAAAAAATGCTAGGGGTGTATTGTTCATGCCCTTGACTATTCTTGTTGTAGATGACGATTTGGGCACTCGTCTGTCTATTAGTGACTATCTTGAACTGTGTGGCTACTCTGTGGTCACGGCGAATGACGGTCAAGAAGCTTTAGCAATGGTAGATAATTACCATCCTGATTTGATCGTTACTGATATTATTATGCCACGAATGAATGGATATGAACTGGTACGTCGGGTACGCCAACAACCAGCATTCCGGTTATTGCCTGTAATTTTATTGACAGCACGTACAAAAACCCAGGAAAGAATTCTAGGCTACC
>Ga0172367_10009341_pt1 | contig 10777 bp, 10 predicted proteins | sample Lak10m_FD_114542 | JGI IMG/M metagenome (GOLD analysis project Ga0172367, IMG submission 114542) | Freshwater microbial communities from Kabuno Bay, South-Kivu, Congo - kab_022012_10m | ecosystem: Environmental > Aquatic > Freshwater > Lake | place: Democratic Republic of the Congo: South-Kivu...
CATGTACTCGTAGCTGACGCCCCAGCCGCGGGCGAAGTGGCGCCACGCCTGCTCGGTCAGGCCGTAGTAGTTCGGCAGGTTGAGGACGTCGAGACCGAGGTCGGTGGCGCCCTGCACGTTGCAGTGGCCGCGGAAGATGTTGGTGCCGCCGCCGGACGTGCCGATCGTGCCGTAGTTCATCGCGAGGATGCAGTACGCGCGCACGTTGGCCGAGCCGACCGTGTGCTGCGTGCCGCCCATGCACCAAATCACGCTGAACGGACGGTTGTTCCACAGCGTCTGGGCGACGCGGCGCAGCTGGGCACCGGGAACGCCGGTGATCCGCTCGACCTCGGCCGGCGGATACTTGGCGACTTCCTTCTTGACGTCATCCCAGCCGTAGACGCGCCGGCGGATGAATTCGTTGTCCGTCCAGCCGTTCTCGATCGCGTGCCAGAGGATACCCCAGATGAGCGGGATGTCGGTGCCGGGGCGCAGGCGGACATGCTCGGTCGAGTGCGCGGCCGTACGCGTGAAGCGCGGGTCGCACACGATGAACGGCGCCTGGTTCTGCTCCTTGCCGCGCAACACGTGGAGCATCGAGACCGGATGCGCCTCGGCCGGGTTGCCGCCGATCAGGAAGGTCGAACGCGAGTTCTGGATGTCGTTGTACGAGTTCGTCTGGGCGCCGTAGCCCCACGACTGCGCGACGCCGGCCACCGTCGTCGAATGGCAGATGCGCGCCTGATGGTCGACGTTGTTCGTGCCCCAGAACGCGGCGAACTTGCGGTTCAGGTAGGCCGCTTCGTTGGTGAACTTGGCCGATCCGAGCCAGTAGACCGAGTCCGGACCGGCGCTCTCGCGGATCTTCAGCAGGCGGTCGCCGACTTCGTTGACGGCCTGATCCCAGCTCATGCGCACCCAACGGCCGCCTTCGAGCTTCATCGGATACTTGAGGCGGCGGTCGCCGTGAACGAGTTCACGGATCGCCGCGCCCTTGGCGCAGTGCGCGCCGAGATTGATCGGCGATTCGAAGGTCGGTTCCTGACCGGTCCACACGCCGTTCTGCACTTCGGCGGTGACCGTGCAGCCCACCGAGCAGTGGGTGCACATGTTCTTGACGATCTTGGTCTCGACGCCGGCCTTGGGCGCGCCGAAGGCGCCCGCGGCCTCGACCGTCTTGAACTTGAGCGTGGCCGCGGCGGCGACGCCGCCGGCAACGAGGCCGGAGCGGCGCAGGAACGCGCGGCGATCCATGGCACCGCCCACGGCGCCCGCAAGGGCGGCGGTAAGGCGCGTGCCCGCGGCCTTTCCGGAGGATTTCTTGGTCAGCATCGAACGGCCTCCTTACTTCGCGAGCGCGTAATAGGTCTTCACGTGCGCGGTCTCGGCATAACCGGCCGCGCCTTCGGCGGGTGCCGCCGCCTTGGCCGCACCCGGCGCCGCCGTGACGCCCGCGGCACCGGCCGCGACCGCACCGAGACCGGCGGCCTTGAAGAATTCGCGGCGGCTTGCCGCCTGTTTTTCGGGGGTCTGGCTCATGGTTTCCTGCTCCTATCCCGCGTGACCGGTTGTCTGCGGCGCTTCGCGCATCGCGAAAGCCGCACGTTCGATTTCGATGAAGGCGCGGCCGATCTGACCGACCGGCATGTAGAGCCGCGCGGCCTTGGCCGACGCGAGGTCGGCGAAGAACTTTTCGGCCCACGGCGCGACATGCGCCTCGAAGAAGGCGGCCTGCGCTTCGAGCGAGGCCGGCGCGCCGAACGCGCCGACGATCAGCCCGGCCATCATCTCGCAAAGCGAGGCGATATGGTCCTCCGGCTCCGGGCGCTCTGCCGCGCGCGCGATGCCGAGTTCGGCCATCGAGGCGCGCAGGTTGGCGAGCGGCTTCTCGTGCAGGAAGCCCGTCCGGTAGAACGACGCGTAAGGCTGCAACTCGCCGCGCGCCAGACCGATGAACAGGTCGCTGAATTCGTCGCTCGCCTCGCGCGCGGAGGTACGGCGCGCGACGGCCGCAAGCGCGCCGACATGGCTGCCGAGTTCGCTGGGATCGCCTTCCATCGCGGCAAGCCGCGCCAGCAGCTCGGACGACGGCGGGTCGGCAAGCAATTCGCCGAGCAGCGCGTACCACGACGCGCGCGACGCCTCGTCGGGATCGATCTCGAAATCGGGCGCGTCGGGCCTGACGTCGGCCTTCGCCGGCGCGTCGGCGGCCGGATAAACGTCGGGCCGCAGTTCGTGGCGCGGTACGCCGGTCGCTTCCTCGATCGCGAGCACGGCTTCGGCGGGCACGCGCTTGGCGACCTTCAGCCAGTGCCACACATGGCCCTGCGACTTGCCGATCAGCCGCGCGAGGGCGGACTGGCCGCCCGCCGCGGCGATCGCGCGTTCGAGCGCGGCGACGCCACCGAGATCGCTCATTCGATCACCGCGACAAAGGGTTTTGTTGGACCGGACGCGTCGAAAGTCATGAACCGAAGCGGCATGCTGTTGGGTAACCGGGGGATGCGTTCCTGCGGAGAGACCGGGTGTTTCGAGCCCGTGTCTGGTCTTCTGGTTGACCGGTCAACGCCTGCGTCCCGTGCGGGAAATCAGCGTCAACAAGCGCATTAGTAATGCGCGGCGCGTACGAATGTGTCAACCGGGACAAACTTCCAGACCGGATGTTGCGCCGCGGTATCACGCGATGTACCGCAATCCTTAGGTTTGAATGGTTCCAGATTCCTGATGTTGCGGCGCAGCAACGGCATTCAGGCCGATTTATCCCCAGACTCGTCGCCCTGCGCAGCCGCTTGCGCGCCCGATTCGACCGCCGGCTTCTTGGCGTCGGCCTGCGCGGCTTTTGCCGCTTCGGCACGTTCGATCTCCTCGACCGCTTCGGCCATGCCCGAGCCGACCCGATAAATCGTGTTGAGCAGACCGTCCGGAAATGTCGGTACGGCATTGAAGTCGATCGAGTGGCATTCGGTGATGTCGATGGTCGCGAAATGCGGATCGAGCGTCCAAAGCTTGCGCAGCGCCTGGCTGCGCAAACCCGGGTCGACGCCGGGCCGCATGAACTGACGGAAATCCGTTTCCTTCGTCAGGGTTTCGATCGGCGGCAGTTCCTCCGGTTTTTCCTCGACCGGCGGTTCCGCGACGGTCGGCTGCTCGCTCGGTTGGGCGTCGACGGTCGACGGGATTGGTTCGACCGCCGGCGGCGGCTCTTCCGCGACAGCCGCCTGTTCCGCGCCCCGTGCCTCGGCCTTAAGCCGCGACCAGCGTCCGGCAAATCCCTCGCGCTCAGCCATCGTCGTTCTCGCGCTGCGCGAACGACGCGCGATAGTCGTTGCCCTCCGCGCCCTTGCCGAAGCCTTTGCGCGGATCGATGCGCGTGCGCTTGCGCTTCTTGAAGGTCTCTTCGACGTGATAGGCGGCGACATAGTCGGAAAGCCATTCGACAAGCGGTGCCGGCATCGGAACCTTCTCGACGATGTGGTCGCCGTCGACAGCATAGGCCTCGGCCTCGCCGGGGCTGACCGTGACGTGGCGCACGACGATGCCGGGAGACGGCCGCGACGGATCGCGGCGCAGGATGACGTAGATCGAGGGAACCGGCTCGGCGAGGTTCATGCGATAGGTCACGGTCTCGGCGACGAACAGCGAAAGCTCGAACTGACCGGCGAACCAGATGGTCGTGCCGTCCTCCTCGCGGACCTTCGTCCACGGCGGAACGTCCGTCGCCCCAGCGACGACGGAATGCGGCATCCACTGCTCCTCGCCCCACGCGGTCCGCGGGGCGCGCGCGGCGAGCACGACGCCAACCGGCATGCGCTCGTCCTTGGCCACCCGCGGAGCCGGCGCATCGCTCATGCGACACCGCGAGCGAGAAGGTCCCCTGCCGCGGCAAGATCCTCCGGCCGGTTGGCGTTGAAGAAGGGATCGCCGCCGGCGGCGTCGAATTCGACCGTCGCGAGGCGGTGGCGCGCCGTCCAGCGGTCCACCTTGTAGATCTTGTCGCGCGTCATCGCGTCGCGCAGGTCGTCGCGCAGGTCGACGCGCCACAGGCCGAAGACCGGATGCGCCTGCCCGTCGGAGGCGGCGCACGCAAGGTCCGCTCCGTCGGCCGCGACAGCCTGATGGAAACGCGCCACGAGATCCCGGGGAAAGAACGGCGCGTCGGAAGCGAAACTCGCGACCCAGCGCACGCCCGGCGCATTCGCCGCCGCCCAGTCGAGCCCTGCAAGCACGCCGGCCAACGGCCCCGCATAGCCGTCGACCGTATCGGCGACGACCGGCAGGCCGAACGCGGCGAACCGCGCGGGGTCGCCGTTGGCGTTGAGTGCCAGGACCGCGACCTGCGGATTCGCGCGTTCGAGGATATGCGCGAGGATCGGCCTGCCGCCGAGGTCGCGCAGACACTTGTCGCCGCCGCCCATGCGCGTCGAACGCCCGCCGGCCAGCACGATGCCCGCGGTGTCATTCCGCATCGACCGAACCCTTGCGGCGCGTGGCGGCATCTTCCTCGGCGACGCTGCGCGCGTCGGCGTCGAAGACGATGCGCTCGGCCCCCGACAGCACGACGAACCGAGCGCCGCGCGCCCTTCCGATCAGCGTCAGTCCAGCCTTGCGGGCGAGTTCCACGCCCCAGGCCGTGAAGCCCGACCGCGAGACGAGGATCGGGATGCCCATGCGCACGGTCTTGATCACCATCTCCGAAGTCAGGCGGCCGGTCGTGTAGAAGATCTTGTCGTCCGGTACCAGCCCGTGGCGGTACATGTAGCCGGCGATCTTGTCGACCGCGTTGTGCCGACCGACATCCTCCATATAAACGAGCGGCCGGTCGTCCGCGCACAGCACGCAGCCGTGGATGGCGCCCGCCTCGAGGTAGAGCGACGGGGCCGTGTTGATCCGGCGCAACAGGCGATAGAGCGACGACGTCTTTAGAACCGCGTTCTTCTGGAGCGCCGCCGCGTCGAACCGCTCCATCAGGTCGCCGAAGGCGGTTCCTTGCGCGCAGCCCGACGTAAGCGTCTTCTTGCGCAGCTTGTCCTCGAAATCGGTCGTGCCGTCGGTGCGGACCACCACGACGTCGAGTTCCGTGTCGTGATCGACGCCGACGACCTTTTCGTCGGGACCGAGCATGTTCTGGTTCAGCAGGTAGCCGATCGCGAGATACTCGGGATAGTCGCCGATCGTCATCATCGTGACGATCTCGCGCGCGTTGAGATAGAGCGTCAGCGGCCGCTCGACCACGACGACGGTCTCGATAGCGCTACCGGATTGGTCGATCCCCCGCACGCGCTCGACGAGCCGGGCGTCCGTCGGGTCGGGTTTGACAAGGAAGCCTTGGTTCATGGGCCGCAGAATGGTCCCCTGCCCTCGGCCGTTCAAGCACCATCGAGAAACGCCTTGATCGTCCGCACCGTGTTTGCAACAAAGCCGGAAGGTTTGCAGGAGAGACGATGGAGATCGGCGGCAAGCAGGTTCTGGTGTGCGACTGCACGGGCACGATGCCGCTCGACGGCAAGGCCTTGCGCAAGGCGTGCACCGCCGCAGTCGGCGCCGACACCGGCGAGGTCGAGCCCGACACGATCCTTTGCCGCGCGCAGATCGGGAACTTCGAGACGGCGCTGAAATCGGGTCGGGAGTTGATCGTCGCCTGTACGCAGGAGGCGCCGTTCTTCGCCGAAACGCGCGCGGGCCTCGGTCTCGACAACGACATCCGCTTCGTCAACATCCGCGAACGCGCCGGCTGGTCGGACGAAGCCGACAAGGCGTTGCCGAAGATCGCGGCCCTGCTTGCCGAAGCGGCGATCGACGTGCCGCCGACACGCGGCGTGACGATGCGCTCGCAGGGCATCGCGCTGGTCTACGGCCGCGACGAGACCGCCATCGAAGCCGCCAAGCGGCTCGGCGAGCGTCTCGACTGCACGGTGCTGCTGACGAAGCCCGCCTCCGTAAACCCGCCGCGCCTGACCGACGTGCCCGTCTTCCGGGGCACGATCGCACGCGCCTCGGGCCATCTCGGCGCGTTCGAGATCGTCGTCGACGACTACGCCCCCGCGCTGCCCGCCTCGCGCGGCCAGCTCGGGTTCGAGCGCGCGCGCGACGGGGCCGCGTCGAAATGCGATCTCATCCTCGACCTGACCGGCGGAACGCCGCTGTTCCAGGCCCACGAGAAGCGCGACGGCTATTTCCGGCCCGATCCCAAGGATCCGGTCGCGGTCGAACGCGCGATTTTCGCGATGGCCGACATGGTCGGCGAGTTCGAGAAGCCGCGCTATGTCGACTACGACGCGGCGATCTGCGCGCACGGACGCAATACCAAGAAGGGCTGCAACCGCTGCCTCGACGTTTGCCCGACCGGCGCCATCGCGTCGCAGGGCGACAAGGTCGAATTCGACCCCTTCGTCTGCGCGGGCTGCGGCTCGTGTGCGGCGGTGTGCCCGACCGGCGCCGCGACCTACGACATGCCCCCGCAGGCCACCGTGTTCGATAGGCTGCGCACGCTCCTTATGGCTTATGCGCGTGCCGGCGGCGAGCGCGCGGTGCTGTTCGTCCACGACACGAAGCACGGCGAGGCGATGATCGACATGATCGCCCGCCACGGCCGCGGCTTGCCCGCGAACGTGCTGCCCTTCGCCGTCAGCGAGGTCACGCAGGTCGGTTTCGACTTCCTGACCGCCGCCCTCGCCTTCGGGGCCGCACAAGTCCGCCTGCTCGTCGACCCGGCCAAGCGCGACGAACTCGCCGGACTCGCCGGTCAGGTCGGGCTGGCCGAGACCGCGATGGTCGGCCTCGGGTTCGGCGAGGGCCGGGTCGCGGTCATCGATGCCTCGGACCCCGAGGCGGTCGAGGCGGAACTCTACGGCACGCGGGCGCTGGCGCCGGCCAAGGCCGGCGGTTTCCTGCCGATGGGCGGCAAGCGCGAGGTCACGATGCTTGCCTTGCGCCACCTCCACTCGGTCGCACCGGCACCGGTCGACGTGCTGCCGCTGGCGGCCGGTTCGCCGTTCGGCACGCTCGCCATCGACACCGACGGCTGCACGCTTTGCCTTGCCTGTGTGGGCACCTGCCCGACCGGCGCGCTGATGGACAATCCCGACCTGCCGCAGCTGCGCTTCGTGCAGGAAGCGTGCGTGCAGTGCGGCTTGTGCAAGGCGACATGTCCGGAAAAGGTCATCCAGCTCCGCCCGCAGATCGACTTCACGTCGGCCGCCAAATCGCCCAAGCTCGTCAAGGAGGAGGAGCCGGCTTGCTGTGTGCGTTGCGGCAAGCCCTTCGGCACCCTCTCGGCGATCGAAAAGATCACCGGAAAGCTTGCCGGCAAGCACTGGATGTTCCAGTCCGCCGATGTCGTCGAACGCATCCGCATGTGCGAGGACTGCCGGCTTATCCGCCAGGCCGAATCGGCGATCGACCCGTTCGCGGGCCCGGCCCGCCCGGTGACCCGGACGACCGAGGACTACCTGCGCGAAGCCGAACGGGCCAAACGCGCTGCCGAGAACCGGAACGACGGGCCGGGCAAGACCTGACCGGCGAATGCCCCCCTTCGGCGAAGGGTCGAATTCCCCGGAACACGAGGCTATATAACGGTTGATATTGCCCCCGGAGAAACCGACAGGTCCCGCATGGACGGCAACGCCGCCCCGCCGCCTTCCGCACCGCTGATCGACCCGTTCGCGCGGGCGATCTCGTATCTGCGCGTGTCGGTCACGGACCGCTGCGATTTCCGCTGCGTCTACTGCATGTCCGAGGACATGACATTCCTTCCCAAGGCGGAGATCCTGAGCCTTGAGGAACTCGACCGGCTCTGTTCGGCTTTCGTGCGGCTGGGCGTGCGCAAGCTGCGGCTGACCGGCGGCGAACCGCTCGTGCGCCGCAACGTCATGAGCCTCGTGCGCAATCTCGGCCGTCACGTCGGCACGGGTGCCCTCGACGAACTGACGCTGACGACCAACGGATCGCAGCTCGCCAAGTACGCCGACGAACTGGTCGCCGCAGGCGTCAAGCGGATCAACGTCTCGCTGGACACGCTCGATCCCGCCCGGTTCACGGCGTTCACGCGCTGGGGCAAGCTCGATCAGGTCCTCGACGGGCTGGCGGCGGCCAAGCGCGCCGGCCTGAAAGTCAAGATCAATGCGGTAGCCCTGAAGGGCGGCAACGACGACGAGTTCGACCGGCTGATCGGCTGGTGCGGCGACGAAGGCTTCGACCTCGTGTTCATCGAGGTGATGCCGATGGGCGACGTCGGCGGCGAGGCGCGGCTCGACCAGTATCTGCCGCTGTCGATGGTCCGTGCGGGCCTCGCGAAGAACTGGACGCTCGACGAGACCGACTACCGCACCGGCGGTCCGGCCCGCTATTTCACGGTGCGCGAGACCGGACGGCGGCTCGGTTTCATCACGCCGCTCACGCATAATTTCTGCGAAAGCTGCAACCGCGTGCGGCTGACCTGCACGGGCACGCTCTACATGTGTCTCGGCCAGGACGACGCGGCCGACCTGCGCGCGCCGCTTCGCGCGAGCGGCGACGACACGGCGCTGGATTCGGCCATCCGCGCCGCCATCGCGCGCAAGCCCAAGGGCCACGACTTCGTCATCGACCGTCGCCACACGGCCCCGGCGGTCGCGCGCCACATGTCGGTCACCGGCGGCTGACCGCACCGTTTGGCGCTGGCCCCGTTGCCCGCCCCGTCGTATGAATTGCGGCCAATGGCCGATCCGCACCTCAAGCTCGCCTTTGTCGCCGCCGACACGCCCAAGGCGCGGACCGCCCTCGGCGCGCTCAAGCGCCGCTACAGCTACGTCCCGCCCGAACGGGCCGACATCGTCGTGGCGCTCGGCGGCGACGGCTTCGTCCTGCAGACTCTGCACGAAGTGATGGACCGCGGCGTGCCGGTCTTCGGCATGCACCGCGGCTCGGTCGGCTTCCTGATGAACGACTACCGCCTCGCCGGCCTGCCGACCCGGCTGCGCAGCGTCCAACGCGTGACGCTCCACCCGCTGCGCATGAAGGCGTGGCGGGCCAACGGCCGCATCGACGAGGCGCTGGCGATAAACGAGGCGAGCCTGCTGCGGCAAATGCGCCAAGCGGCGAAGATCCGCATCTCGATCGACGGCGTCGTGCGGATGGAGGAACTGATCGCCGACGGCGTGCTGCTCTCCACCCCCGCCGGATCGACCGCCTACAACCTGTCGGCCCACGGGCCGATCATTCCGATGGGTGCGGAACTCCTGGCGCTGACGCCGATCACGGCGTTCCGCCCGCGCCGCTGGCGCGGCGCGCTGCTTCCCTCGGCGGCGAAGGTCACTTTCGAGATCGCCGAGCACGAGAAGCGGCCGGTGAGCGCCACGGCCGACCACACCGAGTTCCGCGACGTCGTGAAGGTCGAAGTCGCCGAGGACCGCTCGAAACGCCTGACGCTGCTTTTCGACCCGGAGCACAATTTCGAGGAACGCGTGCTCAAGGAGCAGTTTGCGCCCTGAGCGACGCTTCAGCCGCGCTTGCCGATCAGGCGGAGTGCGGCCGCCTTGAGCTTCGGGTCGACCTTGGGCGGTCGCGTGTCGACCCCTTTCCCCATCACCTCGAGCACGTGCGCCAGCGCGTCGGTCCGCGCGCGCCACTTGCTGTCGGCATGGATCGCCTTCCACGGTGCGCCCTTCCATGAGGTCCGGGCGAGCATTTCGTCGATCGCCGCGCGATACGCGTCGCCCTTCAGGTGCGCGTCGATGTCGGCTTGGGTCAGTTTCCAGTGTTTGGCGGGATTTCCAAGCCGCTCGGCGAAGCGTGCGAGTTGCTCGTCCGGGCTTATGTGCAGGAAGATCTTCGCGACCCGCACGCCGTCGTCGACCAGCATGCGCTCGAACTCGACGATCTCGCGATAGGCACGCCGCCAGGCCGCTTCCGACGCCAGGCCGTCGACCCGCTCGACGAGGACCCGGCCGTACCATGAGCGGTCGAAGATCGCGAGCGTTCCGGGTGCCGGAAGGCGCTGCCAGAAGCGCCAAAGATAGTGCCGACCCTGCTCCTCGGCGCCCGGCGCGCCGATCGGCCAGACATGCACGCCGCGCGGGTCGAGCTTTTCGGTCAGGCGGCGGATGGCGCCGCCCTTGCCGGCCGCGTCGACGCCTTCGAACACGATCACCCCGCGGCGCTTCTCGTGCCAGTAGGTCTGCTGGAGCGCGAGCACGCCATGCTGCAACTTCTCCAGCGCCGCCTCGTACGCGTCGCGATCGACGAAACGCTTGCCCGGCTTGAGGCGCGCGAGGCCGGGTCTCATTGCCCGTCGTTGAGATGGCAGGCCGAGCGCCGGCCCGGTGCCACCTCGCGCAACACGGGCGCTTCGACCTTGCAGCGCGGCATCGCGTGCGGGCAGCGCGGGTGGAAGTGGCAGCCGGACGGCGGGTTCAGCGGCGACGGGATCTCACCCTTCACGGGCGCGAAAATGCGCTTGCGCGTGTCGAGGCGCGGGATCTCGCCGAGCAGCGCCGTCGTGTAGGGGTGGTTGGGCTTCTCGAACAGTTCGTCGGTCGTGCCTTCCTCGACCACGCGGCCGAGATACATGATCACGACCCGATCGGAGAGATGCCGCACCACGCCGAGATCGTGGCTGATGAAGAGATAGGTGAGGTTGAGCTCGCGGCGCAGCTCGATGAACAAGTTGAGGATCTGCGCCTGGATCGAAACGTCGAGCGCCGCGACGGACTCGTCGCACACGACGAACTCGGGCTTCACGGCGAGCGCGCGCGCGATCCCGATGCGCTGGCGCTGCCCGCCCGAGAACTGGTGCGGATAGCGGCGCTTGTAACCAGGA
>Ga0172367_10009343_pt1 | contig 10775 bp, 8 predicted proteins | sample Lak10m_FD_114542 | JGI IMG/M metagenome (GOLD analysis project Ga0172367, IMG submission 114542) | Freshwater microbial communities from Kabuno Bay, South-Kivu, Congo - kab_022012_10m | ecosystem: Environmental > Aquatic > Freshwater > Lake | place: Democratic Republic of the Congo: South-Kivu...
TAGGAACCTTTCTGACTTCACCACCGGAAAAAAATTGGCCGTTAACTTATGAGCAATTATTAGAAAAGGCTGAACAAATTCGTAGTGAATCGCGTGAGCGTCCACAATCACGTCAAAATACTTCCAAAAGAATTGAGATCGTAAATGGCTAAAAAAATTAAATTCGAAAGCTTCAAATATCGATTTCTAATTGCCGCAGAACAATCAAAATATCAGACAGACGATGAGAATCAACCGAGCTGGAATGATTTCGTAAGAAATATCGAGTTTAGTTTCGGTAAAGGAGACGTTGGCATTACGTGGCAACTTCCCCGTTCTGGTTGTCTGAGTGCCCCTTTGGATGGGGCTAGCTTTTATTTTCGTGGTGATAGTGAGAAGGATATAGTTCATCAAAGAGAATTAGGTCTAATCGATTCAGCAGACACCATCAAAATTAAAAACGATATTTTTTTTAAACAGCTCGTTAAGCAGATTGCAGAATTAACAGGGTATAAAGAGATGGATAACAATCAATCGATTCACAATAAACGAATAGATATTGAACGTGATTTTCACGATGCTTGGGCTGATAGTGAAGATGTAGAGAAAATTGATGTGCGTGTTTCAAATGAAGTTTGTACAGCACCGGAAATGCGATATATCACTGAGCGTTTGGGCAATATTAAAGGCAAGCGTCTGTTGGATGTTGGTTGCGGCCTTGGAGAAGCCAGTGTTTATTTTGCAATTTTAGGCGCCGAAGTGACATCATCCGATTTGTCTCAGGGCATGTTGGATGCAACCGCTAGACTGGCAAAGGCAAACCATGTAAGCGTTAAACAACATATTGCCTCAGCGGAAGATATGCAGTTACCGTCAGACGCAAAGTTTGACATTATTTATGCTGGCAATTTGCTGCACCATGTTGATATAGAAGAAACCATCACACGCATTAAACCGCATCTAGCCGCCGATGGAATTTTCGTAAGCTGGGATCCATTGGCTTATAACCCAGCAATCAATGCCTATAGAGCCATGGCGACGGAAGTAAGGACACCTGATGAACACCCTTTAAAATGGAGTGATATTCAACTATTTCACAAACATTTTAAAACGGTCGAAACTAGATACTTTTGGTTAACGACATTGATTATATTCATCATTATGGCATTGGCCCAACGTCGTAATCCCAATAAAGAAAGATGTTGGAAAGTAGTGGTACAAGAAGGTGATAAGTGGCGATGGTTATATCAGCCACTTGAAAGAGTGGATAGTTATATACTTTCAATATTACCACCATTACGGCTTTTTTGTTGGAATGTGGTGATTATATCAAAATTGTAATATGAGTTTTTCGATATGCTTATTCTTGCCTCTCTAACACTCTCCATAATAGTTCTATCAGGAGTTTTAGGCTATGGTATAGCAAGGCAATTCATGCCCGTAAAACAATCATTCTTTATTGGGGCAATGCAGGTTGGGATACTTCTTTATCCCAATTTTATTGGCTTATTTTCATATATCGGTGTACCAGCGAAATATTCATTTGCATTAGTAGCGGCTCCAATGATATTAATTTCGGTACGCGCTGCGTGGAATGATTTCTCTGTTTTTTCTCTTAAAGAACTGTGTGATCTAAAAACTAAGTCAATCCTGGCAATGATAATCCTTGGTATTATTTTTGGTCTTTTGCTATTACGTCCATTAGTTACCTTCCCTAACGGGTTTTATTATATACAAGATTATAAATCTTATATTGCTGATGCAAGCATTATTATTGATTACGGCTATTTTGATGCGCCCGGAGATATTAATAGTTATTTGGTGAATATAGGTGGTTTATTTCCTCGTCCAGAAGTAGGATTTTCTTTGGCAGGGTGGTCCGAATTGTTAATGCTACCACCAATTGAGGTCATTGGGCCATTGATTTCAGCCCTTATTTTTGTATCCATACTTGGGTTTTCTGGTATTGTTGGCGAAGGAGTTGGTCGTAATAAAGTATTTTTTATACTTTTATGCTTACTGGTATTAACTTGCAATCCTTGGCTTCTAAGGCTTTCTTATGCTACTTTTTCGCAAACTATAAATTTTTGCGCAATGTCGGCGTTTTTATATATTTTAGTTATACGGACGAAATATAATGCTATATATGATAAGTACCAGAACTTTAAGACAATAGTAGCTTTATTGCTGTTTTACTGGATCTGTGGTATTTCCGCCTGGGGAGCCGCGGGGTTAATGGTGTTTACACCCTTGATTTTATCGGCTGGACTTGTTCATGTTTTTTGGCAACGGTGCATCCTAAAAAAATCAACCAGGTTTTCTAATTCTGATATTTATTTAATAATAGCTGTTGCTTTATTTTCAATTCCAGATTTTTCAGCGGCTATTACAGATCTTCAATCATCAATTAACTGGCTAAATAATCACGAAGTTGGAGAAAGACCATTAGTTTTAGATGTTTTAGGATTTGTTACAAATATTTATGATGTAGAGATTTATTTAGAGTTGGTTTATTTTGTTATTTTTATAACTTTAACTTTTTCTATATTGATTTTTTTTAAAGCTGGATTTTTAAAAAAATTAGTTAATGATATAGCGTTTTTAACAATTATCTCAGCAATAATCCCAATTTTAGCTCTTGTTCTGTGCACTATATATTTTGGCAGTCCTTCTCAGTGGTTTGGTGTTACAAGGCTTTATCCACACGTGAGCACACTAATACTAACATTGTTTTTTTTAATATTTGTTAATGGACTTTTTATATTAAAAATTAGGTTACGTGTTTTGATTGCGGGTTTCTTAATTCTAATTTTCATGCCGCTATATGTATTTTCTTATTGTCAGCTATTTTTGATAGATGGGTTAACTTTGAAAGGTTATTCACCTGGAGCGGAAGATTGGTATTTAGTTAGGGATGTAATTCGTTATAAAAGAAAGTATAGAAAACAAGTTTTATTTGAAGGTGTTGGCGGAGCTTTAGGTGAGGCACTTGGAGCATCAATATTAACCGAAAAACACATTGGAAATGATTTTTCTGCACTAAATGGGGGAGGGGGAGCGTTGTTAGTCGTAAAAGCTGATGTTGGACAGTCTATGCAAAAGCAAGGTTATGAAGTTAGATTCGGAAGAACAATAGCAGTCGTAGCAACGAAAGGGTCAGAAAAAATTAGTAATATTTCTGGATCATTAAATTATCCTCTTGAGCCTTTGCCTTTTAAACTCCAATTGCTCCAATCATACTCGATTGAAGGGATTAAATTTTCAGGTAACTCAATATCTGGCTTATCAACGACTCCTGATCCGCTTTTTGTGATTGATTTAGGTGGGAGCTATAATGTTGATGTGCTAAGAATCCACTTGTTTCGGAATCCACATAGATTAGATGATCTTTTTCAGATTTTTTATCAAGTTTGTCAAGCAACTACTGAAAACCAGGTATTTGAATCCAAGATAGTAAATACTACTGGCGCCGATCGAGAGATAATTGATTTTGATCTGCAAGGTCAATGTATATCTAAATTACGAGTTGACCCCGTGACTGATCCTGATGTAAATTTTCAGATTGAAAATATTGAGCTTATGAAACAAGTTTATTGAAGTGATTCAAATATCGGCTAAATTCAATAATATTAACATATAGTCTATTTTCTTATAGCATATAGCATATAGCATATAGCATATAGCATTTTGCATTTAGTGCAGCTGTCTTTGTATTTTGAATATTTTTAGTATGACAATAAATAATGGAGTTAAATTTGAGCAATAATTCAGTATTTAAAGGAACCCTTGATGTGGTATCTCGCGGTCGAGTTTTCGGTTGGGCTTGTTCAAATAATTCAGATGAACCCGTTGAGGTTGAGTTGTTGATAGATGGTGAATCTGTAGCAAAGGTCAACGCCGATATTTATAGGTCTGACCTAGAACAGGCGGGTATAGGTCGAGGTCATGCTGCTTTTGTTTTTGATATTCCAGTTGCCTATTGTGACTCGAATTTTCATGAGGTCGATGTCAGAATAACAAATACATCTTTATCTATCAATGCGTCGCCACGGACAGTTCAACTTATTGGTCCATTAGATACTCAAGAATTTGCAGCTGGTGGAACTTGGGTTGATGCGAGTGACGAAGTATTTGAATCTAGCCTTAAGCAATTTGCATTGGAATATTCGATGAGCGAAGCTGAGGTTGAAAATTTTCGACATTTTCGTCAGGATGGTTTCATTGTTCTTAAAAACGTAATTAATCCCTTATTAATTACCAATATTCTTGCAGATATTGAAAGATTGTGGCGAGAGCGTCCAAATATTTACGTGCAAGCGGGTGGAGAAAGCAGCCCTCGTCAAATCGACACAATTGAAGATGAGATGACCTATCGGAATCGATCGGCTCGTTATCTAGATCTACATAATATTTCCGAGGCTGCTGCTGCATTGTTATGTGACCCAGTTATTGTGCGATTTATTCGTATTTATTTAGGTGAACCTATTGCTGGTATGCAAACTTTAACTTTTGAGAACGGGACTCAACAGCGGGCTCATCAGGATTATCCTTATGTTCACTCTCTAAGACCTGCAGCTCTTGCGGGGGCATGGGCGCCACTTGAAAAGGTCTCAATTGATGCTGGACCACTATTCTATTATGTCGGTTCTCATAGAGCTATTGCTCCATATGTATTCGCTGGTGGGAGTGTTTTAGCAGAAGGGGATGGTCAACATATTCGCGATTACGAGAGTTATTTGGATAACGAGTGTACTAATTTGGGATTAAAAAAGGAGGTGTTACTTGCTGAACCGGGGGATGTGCTCATTTGGCATGCAGCATTAGTCCATGGGGGAAGTGTTAGAAACAATCCAGCCTTAACCAGGCGAAGTATTGTTTCTCATTACACAACTCAAAACGCTTATCCGTTTGACCGTCGTGCACCAAATGCACCTGGAAAATCTATCCATGTTAGTGAATGTGCGTATTATGCTAGGCAGGAAATTGGTCATGTCGAAGGGGCTTTTAAAATGGCTAAAGACCAATGAAATTATCTCGAATTACTGTCAAATCAAAATCATTTATTTCATGGGTTTTTGAATGGTATTATATGACGATAAAAAAACCTTTCTGCTATCCGTTTAATTAATTTCTAGTAAAGCTAATGAAAAACCTTTTTTTTATATTTGTAATAAGTTTAGTCCTTTTCGCATGCAATAAAAACCAACCGGAATCTGCTCCAGCTCTGCTTTCGAACCCAAAACAAGGTTTTGATAAGGTTACCAGTGGACGGCCAATAAACATACCTGAAAAGCTTGGAGAGTTTCATTCATGTAATATAGATTCGATTAATGATTCTGTGGCAAAAGATTTATTATTAATTCCTGATAAAAGTAAATTTAAAATGGCTGGTTGGTCAGCCAATGTTATAACGGGTGAAAGTCCTAAAGATATCTTTATCGAATTTGATGGTCCGGAAAAAAAATTCATCAAGTTATCAAGGAGTCTTAAGCGACCCGATGTTGCGGCTTCTTATAAAAATCCCGTTCTTGAAAATTCCGGATGGGAGGTCTATGTTGATCTTTCTGATACGCAAGCGGGTGAATATAAAATGAGGATTATTCAAATTGAAAAAGATAATGCTTTAATCTGTAAACCCAAGCGCTCCATCGTCATCAACTAATAGGTTTTTTATGGCATCTATAGGTGTTTTTACAATAGCTTCCAAAAACTATTTGGCTTATGTGCGTGTGTTGATGGAATCAGTTGCTCGTGTTCACCCCGAGTATCAATTGTTTTTATGTTTGGCTGATCAGGTTGACGGTTATTTTGATTCTGAAAATGAGTCTTATACGATTATCGAAACTGAACGTCTGGGCATTCCTTGTTTTAACGACCTCACTTTACGTTACGACATTATGGAATTCAATACAGCGGTTAAACCATTTATGTTCCGTTGGTTGTTTGATAACACAGATTTAGATGCTGTTATTTATCTTGATCCCGATATTCAAATCTTTTCACGATTCCTTAACCTAGAGTCTTTGTTGAATGATAATACCTCAATTGTATTAACGCCTCATATCACTCAATCTTTAGCTGACGATAAATCTCCATCTGACTACAACATGTTACAGGCTGGGGTATTTAACTTGGGGTTTATTGCTGCTCGACGATGTGTTGAAACTTTAGAGTTTATGCGTTGGTGGGGTGAGCGTCTACAGACTCAATGTGTTAATGACTTGCAATCCAATTTGTTTGTGGATCAAAAATGGTGCGATTTGGCCCCCTGCTTGCTTGAGAATCTCAAGGTACTAAGAGACGTTGGTTATAATGTTGCTTATTGGAATATGGCGCAAAGAAAGATTACACAAACCGAAAGTCATCAATGGCTTGTAAATGGTTTACCCTTAGTTTTTTTTCATTTTAGTGGAATTAATCCGTTAGATAAGAAAATTGTTTCTAAACATCAAAATCGTTTTACATGGGCTGATGTAGCCGATATTCAACCACTATTTGAGGATTATAATGATGCCTTGATGAAAGCCGATTGGAAGAACACCTGTAGTTTCCCCTATGTATATGATTCTTTACCTGAAGGAATTCATTTGCATCGAGTCATCAGGTTGCAATATCGGAGCGAATACCAAAATTCGGTTAAATTTGAAATGAAGGATGTTAGTCAATATTTAGATTATGCCTGTAATCAGCCTAGTCCAGATTTGCCAGAAGATGATGATGTTTACATTTCAAAATTAATGCATTTGATTTATCGTTTACGTATCGATCTACATACGGTGTTTTCAATGGATACACCCGTTGGTAGAAAACAATTTGCTTCTTGGTTTCAAGAGGCAGGCCCTAGGGAATATGGGCTTCCGGATAAATTTACCCTGCAACACTTGATTCGTTTAGAAAAAGATCAATATTTACAAAAAAATTACTGGTCTACTTTTGCATACCAATCGATGAAGTCTTTAGAGCCTACCTTCATCAAATTATCTAAATCATTGCCTGATGGCTTAAGAAATTCGTTAAAACGTCAGTGGGGAAAATTGCGCTCACAGACATTAAGTGGTTTTTGAGTATGGGAATTGAAAAAATCGATGAGGCTGCTGATATTTCTCAATTGCATGACAATCGCATTATCACTAATTTAATGTTCATGATCTGGCGAAGCCGTAAGGATTTACAGCAAGCATTCGATATTAAGACTAAATCAGGTCAAGAAGCATTTATTAATTGGTATGATCTTTCTGTGACGAGAGAATATGGCATATCTATTACCAATGACGAAACTTCTGATTGCAAAGTAACTGACAAAAATCATTACGCCACTGCCACCTATTCTCCCCTTGGGCGAGCTTATTCCTACATATTTCGATTTGAATCTAAATTATCTAGAGCCAGTCAATGCTTGCCTGAATTTATTAGGTCGCGGCTTAAAAAAATTTGGCTTAGGTCGTTATCATACGCTGCTTCGTTAACTGCTAATTCTTCCAAAAGTAATCAATTCCCATTTTCTCAATCAGGTGGCGCAAAACCATCCGTGTCTTTAACTCCATTTCGAGGCGAAAATGGTGTTAGTTTGATTGGGTATGCGCATGCCGAGCTAGGCATGGGCGAACATGTCAGAATGTCTGCAGCAGCCCTTGCCGAAACAACTGTTGCTTTTGGTGTTGTTAATTTTGATATAGGTTTGCCCGCTCGTCATAGGGCTTCGCTTGAACATGGCTCTTTGATCGAATCAAATAGATTTAAGGCTAATCTTTTCCACATCAATGCTGATCAGATGTTACTCACCTATTGTCATTTAGGAAAAGCTTTTTTCTCGAATCGTTACAACATTGGCTATTGGGCTTGGGAATTGGCTAAATGCCCTGAGGACTGGAAACCAATATTGGGTTTGGTGGATGAGGTTTGGGCACCTTCTAAATTTATTCAGCAGGCATTTTCGGATATAACTGATTTACCTGTTATCCATATGCCTCTTTGTGTTTCTTTGCCTGATTTTCCTAAATATTCAAGAGATTATTTTGGTTTGCCTGCAAGAACTTTTTTGTTTGTTTTTGCTTTTGATTTTTTTTCATATATAAATAGAAAAAACCCATTTGCTGCAATTCTTGCTTTTAAACACGCATTCCCTAGAGGTCGAACTGATGTAGGTTTGGTAATTAAAGTAATGAATGGTGAAAAGAAAAGCTCCGACTGGCAACGAATGATGGATTTGATAGATAAAGATCCAAGGATTTTTGTGTTGAATCAGACTATGGATCGAAAAGAAGTTCTTGGGCTTTTTGATGTTTGTGATAGTTTCATTTCTTTGCATCGATCAGAAGGTTTTGGTCGTGGACCAGCTGAAGCTATGTTGTTGGGTAAGCCTGCCATTGTTACTAATTATTCGGGGAATATTGACTTTACTCTGCCAAATAACTCATGCCTTGTTGACTTTGATCTGATTCCTGTTGAATCAGATCAGTATATTTTTTCTGAAGATCAGGTTTGGGCTGACCCTGATGTCGAGCATGCTGCTTGGTATATGCATAAGTTGGTTAACGAACCTGATTTCTATCACGGAATTGGGTTAGCTGGTTCTGAGTATATTAAATCCAATTACAATCAAAGTATTATTGGTAGTTTTTATCAAAAAAGACTAACAGAATTACATCTTATCTAATCCTATTTTCTTTAACAGTAGAGTTATAAATGAAAGAATGCAGTAAATCAATTATGAGACGACTTTCCGATTCTAATTTTAGTAACCGATACTTTGTTGGCAGAGGGCTTGATATTGGCGGTAAACCTGACCCTTTGTGTCTATATCAAGAGCTATTCAGTCGCATGACGTCAGTTAAAACTTGGGATTGGGAAGACGGTGATGCCCAATTTTTATCGGGTGTTTCTGATAATGAGTACGACTTTGTTCACAGTAGCCATTGTCTTGAGCATTTGGTTGAACCCGCTGAAGGTTTAAAAAATTGGTTTCGTGTGGTTAGTTCTGGCGGGTACCTTGTAGTCACAGTTCCAGACGAAGACTTGTATGAACAAGGCGTTTTCCCAAGCACATTCAATCTTGATCATAAGTGGACTTTCACAATTTATAAATCCCAGTCTTGGTCCGAAAAATCATTGAATATTATCGATCTCGTAAGGGATTTAGGTGAATCTGCAGAACTTGTTCGTTTAGAACAGCTATCCTCAACGTATCGATTTGGTTTACCCAGATTCGACCAGACGTTGACGCCTGTTGGTGAATGTGGAATCGAGTTTATAATTCGTAAGCGTACACCTGAAGAGGTGCTGGCTGGGGGAAGGTGGACTAGACCTGCAGAACAGCCTCAACGTGAAGTAAGGCTTCATCTTAATCAATATCGTGATGACTTGATTACTTTGAAAAAATCAAATGAAGGGGTATTGCCTTTCAATAACGATAAATTGTTGTAATTAAGTAACCTATGATCATTCGGGCTCGATCTCCCCTGCGATTGGGGCTTGCGGGTGGAGGAACTGACGTTTCTCCCTATTCAGACATTCATGGTGGGTTTGTCTTAAATGCTACAATTGACCGCTATGCCTATACAGTAATCAAAACACTTGACGAGCCAATCGTCCGGTTTGTGGCAACAGACCAACAAAACGAGAAGGTTAAATCTTCTCGTGTCCCTTTGTCACTCAATGGAAAAATGGATCTCCATAAAGCGGTATATAACCATATTATCCAGAATTACAATGATGGTAAGCCTATATCATTAGAGTTAAGCACTTTTTGTGATGCCCCAACCGGATCAGGATTGGGATCATCATCAACTTTGGTTGTGACGATGATACGAGCGTTTGCAGAGTTACTTAATTTGCCTTTGGATGATTATAAAATTGCTCAAATGGCGTTTAAAATTGAACGGATTGATTGTGGTCTACAGGGCGGGCGGCAGGATCAGTATTCTGCAACTTTTGGTGGTTTTAATTTTATGGAATTTTATGACGGTGAGCGGGCTATTATCAACCCCTTGAGAATTAAAAACTGGATTCTGTGTGAATTGGAAGCATCATTGGTCTTGTTTTTTACTGGCGTATCGCGAGAGTCTGCCAAAATTATTGCTGATCAAAGTGGAAATGTTAAAGCAGGTTCTGTCGATGCATTAGAGGCTATGCATGGTATTAAGCGAGAAGCTCTAGTTATGAAAGAATGTCTACTGCGCGGAGATTTTGATGGATTGGTAGATTCAATGCGAATGGGATGGGAAAACAAAAAGCGTTCCGCCAAATCGGTTTCTAATCCGCATATAGACGAAATCTACAAGGCTGCTGTTAATGCTGGCGCATTGGCGGGAAAAGTATCAGGTGCAGGAGGAGGCGGGTTTATGTTGTTTTTTGTTCCTACAGAACGTAGGATGGATGTAATTCGAGCGCTAAATACTTTTGATGGGCAAGTTAGTAATTGTCATTTCACAAAGAATGGCACCCAAGCTTGGCGGGTTGGTTAGTTTTTTACTTCCTCGATATTTTTGCAAATTAAATTTTTTAATTTAAAATTAATCCCTTTAAATATTAAACTATTTTACTCATCATAAATACTATAAATAATTTTTTTGTCGAAGACAAATAAAATTAAATCCATTAATAAAAAATAAAATGAAGTGTAGTTTGAATACTAATTATGCTATTGGGCAAATTGCTGCGACACAACTATTATTAACAGCAATGATTGAAAATGATATGTTGCTAACTGCGCTTGAGAAATGTGTTCAGGTCTGTGTAAATTGTTTGCAAAATGGTGGAAAAATACTATTGGCAGGTAATGGGGGAAGTGCAGCAGA